>Ga0182745_1000218_pt1 | contig 72271 bp, 54 predicted proteins | sample eDN3rd30CKraftBY_FD_128523 | JGI IMG/M metagenome (GOLD analysis project Ga0182745, IMG submission 128523) | Enriched backyard soil microbial communities from Emeryville, California, USA - eDNA 3rd pass 30_C Kraft BY (version 2) (version 2) | ecosystem: Environmental > Terrestrial > Soil >... | reverse complement strand
TCCAAAGAACGGCCTCTTGCGAGGCAGTTTCATGCTATCCGCAATTGGCTGATCCATCGAGACCACACGCCTTCATCCCACCCCTAAAGGGTGTGGGCTTTCGGCTAAGTTTCCGTGTAAGGAAGGTTTTCGGCCACATCATGTCCGAGACCAACCGCTCAAAATGCATGAATGAGGAAGACTTTCGGTCAGATGGGCCTTCGGCTCTACCACCCCCTGATTGTTTGCTCTCTCTCATGTCATCCACTGTTCTTATGGACGACCAATCTTGAAAATTTGTTCTCTCCATTCAAACCGAGATAACATTATCATGATGCTCACAAAACTAGTTCACTTAATGAATTAGGAGATCCGCTTGATGTCCGCGATCACCCATAATCAGGCCGAGTTCATTCGTGTTGCTCAGCGCCGCGTTGAAGCAATGGTGGCTGAACGGCGGAAGGTCTGCTCGACAAGGAACGCCGCGAATCCGAGTCGTTATTGGGTGGATTTCTGCTCGACCTTCGATTACATGCAGAGCCTGGCACCGGAGTCATTCGCCAAGCTGAGGCTTCATACCTATCACCTGACCGGGGATAATTACCAAACCTATTACTTCGGTAACCGTTCGGCCTTCCTCGACTACTGGGGACCGTGGTTGGCGACCAATGGGCTTCCCGCCGAGCACGTATTGCACGAGCCTGACGACGGAATCGGTTTTCGCCTCGAGGATGGCCGTTTGGTCAGTCAGGACACGGCTCGCTTCCAGCGCGCCGTGTCGAGTCTGTCGCGTCACGGCATCCTGGACCAACTTCGCGAATCGGCGACGGCCCCCCAAATCATCGAGATCGGAGGAGGCTACGGAGGTCTTGCATTCCACCTCACGCGGATTTTACCGAAGAGTCGGTACATCATTGTCGACCTGGCGGAGACATTGGTCTTCTCGGCCACCTACCTCGCGCTTCACGCTCCTGAAAAACGGCTCTTCCTCTACGATCCCGAGACTCCGGTGACGCTCGACGACCTGGAGAACCATGACCTGGTGCTTCTCCCGGCTTATCGACTCGACCTTCTTCAGGATTGCCCATTCGACCTAGCGATCAGCATGGCTTCTCTCCAGGAGATGCGAGCGGATCAGGTGAAGAACTATCTCGACTTCCTCCGAAGGACCTGTCGTGGTGTCTTCTATAGCTGCAATCGCGACCGTCAGAAGGGAAACGACGAACTTCTCGGGTTGTTCGACCTGATCAAGAGCCGGTTCGAAATGACCGAACTCCTTCCACTCTCCCCCCATCTCCCCTCGTGGAAAGGAAAGATTCAGCAGGGGCTCCGGGCGAGCTTGCTCCGGACGGCACGCACCCTCGGCCTGCTCGACGGAGCCCCGACCTCCGATCCCTACCCGTTTGTCGAACACCTCTGTCGTGCCCACCCGAACGCGGCGGGATCCTAAAGGTCGAGTTTTGGAGGGAAGGACCAGAAGCGAAAGGGAGGGGACGAGCTAAAGAGGACCGAGCTCTATGAGCGGAACCTTCTCAAACGCGACCGGCACTAATTTCGTGACACGGATCTTCCGCGCATCCCCCTCCCCCGCACGGATCCCAAAAGACCCTAGGGTCAAGCGGACACCTGCATGTTTGCTTGCCGCCATGCGAACGAGAGGCGACTCCTGTTGCGTGGACGAACGAAGTGGTTGACGAGGTCCACCGATCCGATATTCAATCGTTCAGGCAGACGGGGAATCTCTCAAAGAGGAGTGAAGCGTATGACCCCGAGAATCACCGTGCTGACCTTGGGCGTCCGGGACCTGGAAGCCTCGTTATCGTTTTATCGAGATGGCCTGGGCTTCTCGACGCCGGGAATCATTGGATCGGAGTTCGAACACGGTGCCGTGGTGTTCATGGAACTGGAGTCGGGCTTGCGTCTCGCGCTTTGGCCCGCTCAGTCCCTCGCGCACGACACGGGGCTTTCCTTGCAGGAAGAGGGCGCCCCCAAAATCTCCCTTGGGCACAACGTGCTGTCGAAGGCCGAGGTCGATTCCGTCATGGAACAGGCGAAACGGGCCGGGGCCAGCATTGTCAAAGAGCCAGCGGACACGTTCTGGGGCGGTTACGCGGGCTACTTCAAGGATCCAGACGACTATCTCTGGGAGATCGTCTGGAACCCCCACCTGTTGCCTCAGACCCCAGCCGGCTCGCCCTCTGTCACGACTTGAGCCCGGAGTTCGGTGCCCGGGAACGCGGGTCTCCTGCCTTTTCCTCGCAACTTCAAGAGTAGGTAGGATGCCTCGTTCCCAGAAAGAATTGTTATTAGATCAGTCCCGACGCTAAGCAGTGAACGACAAGCATCAAAGCAATTCATCATAAAAATATACACTCGCACCAATAAAACGGAAACGGCGTTCAGGTGCGCAGTAAATGACCCGGCGCCTCGACTCGAACAAAATCAGAGATTCGCTCAAGTTTCAGAGGAGTCGAGCCGGAGGACTCCCGATGAGTCGGCCCCGTGGGCCGGAATCATTTTTCGACACGATCCATTTAATCCTCACGGTCAGCACGACCGATATGAAGCGTAGCTCCAAGTGGAAAGGTCTTGGGACCTGGATTCCATCTCGTGGGTTCATGGAAATCGTGCCAGACTGGACGGACTGTCCGGGGAAGTCGAGACATGACGATGCCCAAAAAACGTCAAGACGACAGGCCGGCGCGACGGCGAAGCCGTTACAAGCGACTTGCCGTCCTCGGCTTGTTGGCGCTGGGAGCCAACGTTGGTTGCAGCACCCGGGAAATGCTCCGAATTCCAGCCAACGCTGATGGCGGGCTCATGGGCCCTGCCCCGATTCCCTTTAATGCCAGCAAGCAGCCGAAACAGGTCGCTCTCAAGCCCGTCTCCGTCCAGCCGAGGGCTGGCCGGTACGGGATCAGCACCGAGGACCTGTTCCTCGCAAGCTATCACAACACCGACGCCTATAGCTCTCAGGTGGGCGAGGTCGTCAGGCCCCACTGGCTCCAGGACGGCTCGCTCGAGACCGACCGGCTGATCGCCGACAGGCCCAGGTCCGAGGCCGAAGCTCCTCGCCGAGAAGTGAGTACGGCGGCAGGCCAGGGATCTCCCGGTCCAGAACCGGTCTCGCGTACCAACCTCGAGGCGCACTCGAATACCGCCTACCGACAGACCCTGATCCCTCCCCCGACGCGCGGTCAGAGCGGCATGGGGACGGCCCCGCCCGAGTTGATCGCGGCCTGCGGGTTGACCAAAATCGCTCCCCCCAGGGCCCAGCCTCCCACATACTTCGCCGGACTCGACGAGGCGAGCAAGCAGTCCGGGATCAGCTTGCCGGTCCCCATGGCTCAGCAAGCACAAGCGCCTCAAGGGGATACGCCAGAGACTCCACCCCTCCCACCCACCCCTGGTGAGTCGACCCTGGAGCTTCCACCCGCCGCGGGCCAGTCGGACGGGCCTGCCCCAGGCCCCGAGGCGAAGCCCGCCGAGCCCGAGTTGGCGAAGCTCCCCGAACCGGCCGAGGCCGCTCCAGCAACGAGTGAACCGACAAACACCGCCTTGAACCAGGACGAGCTCGCTCCTCCTCCCACGGTTCCCATCTCCGACACGACCGAAGCGACCAGGCCAAGCTCAACGTCGGCGGAAACGATCCCCCTGCCGAATCTGGCCACCGGCCAGCCCGAGCCCGAGGCGGCTCCCCTTCCAAAACTTTCGGAAGATGCGCAGGACGCAAAAGAGACTGCACCCGAGCCAAAAACCGAGGCAGCCGACCAGCCCGAGTCGATCGAATTGCCGATGCCCGTGTCTCAGCCGGCTGAGCTTCCACCGCCTGGCGACGCACCACCCCTGCCCGCCTCGCCAGGCCCCGAAGATTCGCAAGGGCTTCCCTCTCCCGTTCCCCCGCCTGGCCAGCTTCCCCCCCTGGGTGAAGCGGAAGCGGCGGTCGAGGGGGCTCCCTCCGCTCCGCCAGAGCCTGGCAAGCTGGACCCTGATTCGGAAAAAACCAGCCTTCCCGAACCACCAGCCTCCCTCCCCTTGCCCGAGCCGGCGACCGTGCCCGGTATCATGCAAGAAGAAGAGACCACGATTCCGATGCCAGCCCCTGAATCAGGCCGGGAATCGGATCAACCGGCGGAAGGGAACCCGGCCGACCTCCCGCTTCCCCCGCTCGAGGGCGTCCCCGAGGCAATGGCCACTCCAGGCGACCTTGCGGCTCCGCTGCCGCTCCCAACCCCCGACGCCGAGGTCACCGCGAGTCCCGAATGCCCGGCTTGCGTGATCTTGCAGAAGCAGAAGGATTCAAACCACTGGACCTCCAAAACACCTGGGCAAAAGACGGTCCTTTGCCCAAGCTGCCAGCAGAAGAGCCGGAGTCAGCCCAGTGAGGCCCCTCTCCCGGATCTGAATCCCACTTCGACTTCGGCACCCGACGCCGCCTCCGAGTCCGCGGACAACGCTCCGAAATCGCTGGAGCTCCCTCCGCTTCTCCAACTCGATGATGAGCCCAACAGCCCAGCGCAGGCCCAATAAGTTTGGGGCCTTCGCCTCTCGCTGACCGCCTGTCTCCCTCCTTCTCGCGAAATCAAGACGGTGAATCGGCCTTAAACGCTCACCGCGAATGAAAGAGGGGGATGGCGAGTCGCGGCTTTCGATCCTGAATTGCGGCCGGGTGGGGAGTGTCGCTCTCCTCGCCCGGTCGCCCGCGTTTCGAAATCAATGATGCAAGGCACACCCACTTCTAAACGATTATTTCATCAGCACGATACGTAACATTGATTCGTAATTCCTGAAAACGCGGTCATCTTGCCCGCTCTTCGCATTCCCCAATCGCAAGTGGGTCGCCAGCGTTCCCAGGGAAGAAGCCCCAGGATTCCGTCGTATCGTGGCACGCCGTTCAAAGCGATCACCCAAAAATGAACACTCTCCGATTGAAGGCATCAAATTCTCTGCCCCTCGCCTAAGTCTAAGCGGTCTGGGTATGATCAAATAAGGGGTCCAGATCGAACGCGAGTGAGCGAAAAAACGCGAGCGACTTCGCGGACTCCTTCCGGATCGGCTGATTTCGCTCGTTAATGAACACATCACTCGCCGCGCAGCGAAGGCCTGCCAGGCAAGGGGAGTATCGCGGTGAAGCACCGGCTTTCACTCGATCGCTTTGAGGGATCCGACCCGGAGCTCGCCGTGCTCCTAACCTCCGATGGCACGGAGATCACGATCCCTCGCGAGATGCTTCCTCAAGGGTGCCGGCCTGGCGAGGTCCTCTCCTGCACGCTTCAGCGCGACCTTCGGGCGACCCGAAAGCTGGCCGAGGAGACCAAGGCCCTGCAAGCTCGCCTCAAAAAAACCGACCCGGGCGGAGACATCACCTTATGACGAATCGCATCTGGTGGCGACGGCTCCGGCCCAGACCCCGATTCGTGCTTGGGCTCTGGCTTTTAACTCTTATCTCCTGCACCCCGAGCACTCCGCCGCATGCCCTCCCCGGCCATGTCACGGTGGACATCCTCGACGTCGGCCAGGGGGACGCGATCCTGATTCGTTCACCGGAAGGAAAGACCGCGCTGGTGGACGCCGGCCCTTCATCGCGCATCGTTTCACAATTGCGCAAGCAAGGGTTACACACACTCGACGCCGCCATCGTAACCCATCACCATGCCGACCACTACGGAGGAATGGACGACGTACTCCGCGCGTTCCGCCCTCGCCTCTTTCTCACCACCAACTCCTCGCATACCAGCGAGCCCTATTTAAAACTGCTCCGGCAGGTTGGAATGATGGGCGTGCCGGTGATCAGCCCCACGCACGAGCCGCGCAAGCTCGAGCTTGGCACGGTGCTCATCACCCTGTTTCCCCAGGCGCCCGAGGATCTGAACAACGAAAACAACAACAGCCTGGGTCTGCGCGTGCAATACGGCGAATTCTCTGTATTACTGACCGGCGACGCGGAGTCAGGGGAACGCCTCTGGTGGGAACGCATGGTACCCGACCTCTGCCGGAACGCCACGGTCCTGAAACTGGCACACCACGGGAGTCACAACGGCACGGACGAACGCTGGCTCGACCTGGTTCGCCCCAGGGCCGCAGTCGTGAGCCTGGGCAAAAACAATGACTTCGGCCACCCACATCGGGCAACCCTGAACCTGCTGGCGAACGCGGGGATCCGCCTGTTCCGAACCGACCAGGACGGGCGGATTACCCTTCGGAGCGACGGCCAGCGCTGGCAGGTCTTCACACACCCCGAATCCTCCCTCGACTGGAGCTTTCCCGTCAAGCGCATTCCCGGTGGCTGGGGCCGCCCCCCGCGTGTGAAACTCCCACCTTCGTTCTGGTCGCGCATCAATATCAATAAAGCTTCACGCACCCAGCTTCGCAAAATCCCAGGCGTGGGACGCGCACTGGCCGACCGAATCGTCAAGGGCCGCCCCTACCGCTCGGTGGACGACCTGATCAAAGTCCGTGGAATCGGCGAGCGAAGCCTGGAAGAGATGCGCCCTTACATCAGAATCAAATAGCCTCGTATTCACACGGCCAGCCCGACGCGGCGTTTCCTGCTCCGACCTGGCTCGTCGGAGGGCCAACCACCCAACCCGTCGGCACCGTGATCTTCCCCAAGGGTCTCGATCCATCACGACAAGGTCTCCGTCACTCCCCGGTGAACGCTCCACCTCCCCGGCCGTCGTGGATCAGGCTTTCCGTACCGAATCGAAGCAACAGCAAGTGAATATTTTCTTACAAACCCGAATCACCACCGAGTGAATCGCATTTCACAAGCACGAAGCGCAATCAAATGAATCGCATTTCACAAGCACGAAGCGCAAGCGAATGAATCGGATTTCACAAGCACGAAGCGCAAGCGAGTGAATCGCATTTTACACGCCCGAAGCGCAAGCGAGTGAATCGTATTTCACAAGCCCGAAACGCAAGCGAGTGAATCGTATTTCACAAGCCCGAAGCGCAAGCGAGTGAATCGCATTTCACAAGCCCACAACGTCACTGAATTAATTTATTTTAATTAGCATTATTACTTAAAATCAACGAAACATTCAATTAATTCAAAGAGGTAGAGTCGAGGTGTGGCGCGGTGGCGAAGGCTCGGCATAATCTGTTTCCCGGCTCTTTCGATATGCCGGTGTCTCAATATCCGGCCATGCTCCGGTTCCACACCCCGCTCATCGAACCGGACGGGCCGATTTCCGGCATCCGGCTCTCGGACAAGTCCTCATGCTTTCGCCCACGGAAAGGTCTTCATACGGGCGCTCAAGCTCTCCAGCCCCAGCACGTCGTGCAGGTACTGATCGGGATACCGTGTCGTCCCCCGACTCTTCAACTTGTGCTTCCGTCGAAGCCACTGACGAAGCCGTTCGCGGGCATGGCGTTCCACGGCGCGGTACGAGGCACTGACCGGACCGAGGCGAAAGTAGTTCGACCAGCCACGTAAAATGCGGTTCAGCCGAGTCACTCGATCCTCCGAATCCGTCCAGTACCACCGGCGACTGGTTTGAGCACTGATCTCACGCTTCACACGTGCGATCGACTTCCGCGACGGACGCGTCCCTATGTAGGAACCCCCCGTACGCGGAGACCAGCACCGGCCTATTGTGTAGCCCAGAAAGTCGAACGTCTCCTCAGGCACCTGACACAGCCGCGTCTTCGCCTCGTTTACCGTCAACCGGAGCTTCGACATCATCCGGCGCATCGTGGCCATCGCCCGCTCGGCTGTGCCACGACAGCAGATCACGAGGTCATCGGCATAGTTGACGATCAAGGCTTGGAGCCGCTGCTCGTGCCCAAGGACTTTCCAACCCACTATAAACCGACGCATATAGATATTCGCCAACAACGGCGAGAGTGGGGAGCCTTGCGGGCTGCCCCGGCCCTCGTCCCGATTCCAAGTCGTTCGACGCGTGTGCCCTCGAGCGTCGGTCTCCTCGACCGGAGCCACCAGCCACTTCTTGATCAGCCCCAAAAGGTGCCGATCGCTGATGCGACGGGACAACGATTTCAGAAGGTCCGAGTGAGGGATCGCGTCGAAGTAACCGGAGAGGTCCGCGTCGACGACTTCTGTGTAGCCTCGGCTCACATGCTCGCGCGCGGCTTGCACCGCATCTAAAGCACTGTGGCCAGCCCGGTACGCATGCTGTTCCGGCGGGAGGTCGGCCTCGAAGATCGGCTCCAGGACCAGAACCACCGCCATTTGCAGCACGCGGTCGCGGATCGTGGCGATCCCCAGCGGGCGTTGCTTACCATCACCTTTGGGGATCAGGACGCGACGCACGGGGGACGGTTGGTACGTTCGGGTTTTGACATCATTCGTCAGTTCGGCCAGCCAACGGGCTTGCCCGTACGCCTCAATGTCCGCGAAGGTCTGACCGTCCACCCCCGGAGCACCACCGTTGGAACGGCAGCGACGGTAGGCGAACTCCAGAATGTCCTCACGATACACCTTGTCGTACAGACGATAGAACCGATAGCTCGGCGATTCCTTCGCTTTGGCATGCAGCGTCGTCCGGAGTTTCTGAACCTTCGGTGGAGTTGCGAGGCTCACGCCAATCTCCTGGCTCTCGTGTTCCTTGGTACGCTCAACTTGAACTCAGGCCCCTTCCCTCGACCGGCGTTACCCGGCGTCCTTAGTACCGCGGGCCTGTCCGCCACCCCAAATGGCCCGGCCTGCCCCTCGCGGGGAACCGGTTGGAAGTCACGCGCTTCCACCAGAGGGGGCTTCCCGTGTTGCAGGTGTCTCCCGTGTGTCGACATGCCGTTGCCATTACCCCGGTGGGATCGCTGGGTCAAGTCGCTCATGGGACGGCCTATTCCACCCGTTTCCCCGTTCGCCAGCGACGGCGGCCTTCCCCGAATAAATGGCGGGTCGGCTCCCACGTTAAATCTTTCGAGGCCTGCTCAGCATTCACTCGCGTTACGGCCTGCCGACTCGCTGCACCGCCAGGCGGCACACATGTCTCGAAGGCTCCGACGGCTTCGTTGCCTCCACCGCCGCTTCGATAGCTTCCGGCTGGAGCGACCAGAGTTAGCCGGGCGGGACTTGCACCCGCTGGGATACACTGCCTTATCACGGCGCACATTCACTCGTTTGCGCTTCGGGCTGGTAAAGGAAAAAGGATCGGGCCACGGCCTTTCAGGTCGCTCAACAAGGAACGCGTTTGGACCTGCCGAAGTCCTGTTCAGCCATGATCACGGAGAGTGTTCAATCGGTCCGACCAGACCGGAGCGCCCGCCATTCGTGGAGAAGTCTCACAAGGCAATGCGAGGCAGCGTGCCCGCGGCTTCGGGAGCACGCCACCTCGGGGGAAGGATCAGGACAGGAGAGCCCCAATCGACCTCCCCTGACTCAACATGATCGCCACGCTGAACCCGTTCGTCCCTTGGTCCCGACGCCAGCCAGCCAGTCCAGGATCACCGATTGCGCGAGGGTTCGACTCTCCTCCGCCCGCGCGACGAGGAGATCACTCACAGGTGAGAGCCAGTGCAAATCCGCAAGCACACCCAACCCCGTCGGCTTCTGCCCGCGATTTGGTAAACCTGAAGGAATCAACTCCTGGTCCTCGCCCGTCCGCCTATCACTTTTGCCTTCAGTCGGACGGCCCCTGAGTCTCCCACCGCCGCATGCTTCAGACCTCGCCTTTCTTAACCCTTTTGAATCTCCCAGCAATTCCCCACACCTCGTACCCGGCTACTTGCCACTGAGTTTCAGTAATTTTGGGAACCTTCAGACATCTTTTTCAATCAAGTCAACCTGGCTAAATAGCGAAGCTTTTCCAAGCGAATGGAATGCCAGAAATAAAAATCTTCATTACCTTACATTAACCCGTTCGAATGTCCACAATTCCACAAACCCTCATCATCGAGAATTCGTGTTTCGACCCTGACTGGGTGCGTCAAAGGCCTTACGAACGCACCATTTAGTTAGGGACGGTGATCCCGAAGGAAGTGAGCACCAGGGCAAGAGACCTGGCGAGGCTCGCGCGGATTGTACCCAGGACTGGGGCCGGTACGTCGGGGCGGGCTTGACTTGATCCAGGCGGCGACTTGGCCGAGGAGACTCTCCACCCCTGGATTGATTGGGGTGGAGAGTTGCGACAGGTGAGCGGACGGAGTGATTCTTCGCTTTACCTAGTGCCTCGTCCACACTAAAAACTGGGGATGGTGGGCAATGTCCATCCTACGTAAAACCTTTGATAGCAAGATTGTAGGGTGGGCATTGCCCACCTTCGATAGCCGTTGAATTTAGAGTGGACCGAGCACGAGCTCAGTGGGCGGAGGTTGATCGGCTTTTGAGGTCTTTGAACAGGTCGAGCAAGGTCGCCACGATCTTCTCCGAGGCCTGGACCTCGACCCGGTTGGTGCCCATCCAGGTTTCATATCCACCGAGCTCGTGCTGGCGAGGGGTGGGAAGGTAGCCGTTCGACCCGTTAGCCAGCTCAATGGTAAAGCTGGGCTGGAAGGGGCTCTTTTCCTTGATGGCCAGCCCACTCTCGGTAAAGACCTCGAAGGGGATGGCGGCGATGCCGAGGTCACCGATCCGGAAGGACTGGAGGATCACCGAGACCTCGTCGGGCCCATTGTGCAACGCCACGAGCCGCTGGGCATAGGCACGCTCGTGCGGGAGCTCGAGCTTGGCCGATTCGGGCAGGGCCACCACTTCGAGGGCCCGCTTGTGTTGTTCAGGCGTGGGCTTGCGCGTGGCGAGTTTCAGCTCGCGCTGGGCCGCGTCGAGCGGAACCCAATCGTGGAACTTGATCGACTGATTGGCTTTGAAGACGGCGTCAGCGACCTCGTCGGCCACTTCGCGCATCTTCTCGTAAGGCTTCTTGGCGGGGGACGGAACCTTGAAATTGATGTTGTTGACGTCGCCGCTGGTTCCGTTGGACATGATTCCGACAAAAGGAGGCTCGAGTCGATCGGCCTTCAGGTGCTGCTGCATGCGGTCGGCGAACACAGCGAAGTAGTCGGCCGAAATATGCCCTTCCGACACACCCCCCACGTAGTGGAGCGAATAGTTGCCCAAAAAGGCGATCGGTTGCCCCGAGGTGGTACGAAGGGACAGGAACGAGACCTGAGGATCGGTCGGTCCGGCGGGCTTGACCAGGCTCGCGCTTCCCCTCGAAGGGTTCATTTTGACCTTGTCCACCCCTCCGTACGGCTTGGGCAGGCGGGTCCCCTCCTTCATGTGCCAGCGCCGATTGAAGACCTGGGTGGGCACGTCGGCCGATCCCCAGCCAATCTGGGCCGGGGCGAGATTCTCATTCGCCTGGCGAATCCCGTCGGCGATCCGACGAATCAACAATTTCTGATACGCTGTCCACTCCATCTCACCGGATGCCGACGGCTTGTGTCCCCCCGCGGCCGTGGCGGAATGGGAATGCGTCGCGGCGGTCAGCATGTACTCAACCGGGATTCCGGTCGCCTCGTGCGCACGCTTCTTGGCTTCGTCGAAGACCTCGCGCGGAATGCCCACGCTGTCGCAAATCGCGAAGGCCAGTTTCCTGGTCCCATCGTCGAGGACCAGGCAACGTGCGTGGAGTTCGTCGTGAACGTGAGTTGCCTTCGGCTGGTTGAAGTTCCCGACAATCGGCAACCCAAGCGGCGGGGTGATGTTGCTTGCGAACGCCCCGGCGCGGAAGACGGATTTCACCGCGCCCGCATCATCGGCCAGGGCCTGATTCGGCTTCAATCCCAAGCTCAACAGGAGAGCAGCGCCAACGCAGGCCCAGGCTCTAATACGTGCCTGATCCACTCGCGGAATCGAGCCTCGTTTGCTCATCGAATCCACCCTTTCACCTCGCTCTTGACGAATTCGCCACCCGTGACCGAAGTCTTATCCCGGTCCGGTCCCCCAAGAGCATAGAAGGGGCAACGCGCCGAGGCCAGAACCTTGTTGGCCCGGCTGGCGGGAATTGCCCCGACCTTTGATCGCGTTGATCACGGGATCAGGATTTGAACCTCGTAGCTGGGTGCGAGGGCCAGCAGCTTTTCGATCTCTTCCTTCGATGGAGGGGGAGCGCTGGTTGTCCCTTCAGCGAGCGGCACACCAATTTCCATGAACATCCGCTCCAGGCCAGCCGGCGCGACGGTGATGATCATCTTCGCGGGTTGGCCGCTTTCGTTCTTGAAGGCGTGGGGCGTGCCAATCGGCACGTTCAAGGAAGTGCCTGGACCGGCCACGTGGGATTTCCCATCGACCATGAAGGTAATCTCCCCTTCCAAAACGTAGAACCCTTCCTCCTCGCTCGCATGAACATGCGGAGGTGGCCCCCCTCCCGGCAGAACGATCGCCTCGATCTGCGCATAACGACCGCCTGTGTCCTCTCCCGTCACAAGCAAACGGTACACGTCTCCCACCACCGCGATCGTGTGTCCCCGAGCCGGCCCTTTCACCACGGGGGCATTTCGATTAGACATCATCTTATACCTTTCTAAAAAATCCAATTTGATTAATGCACGTGAAAACTTATCAAAGAAAGTGAGAGACCATCTCCCCATCCAGTCCCCATGGTGTTTCGGTCCAACTACGGGAGAAGATCAAAGAAGAGGCGTCCTTGGAATGAGACCTTACGATACATCAGGTTCAGCAAGGGGAGAAGCAGGCCCAGCCAAACTTTCCAGCGAGATTCGGCTGGCCCCTTGACAGTACGGGCGCGATGCGCCAGCATGGCGAAGTCGGTACCCGCAAGCATCGAGGCGTCCACCGCCGACGGCTGATTCAAAGACAAGGCACGGCCACGTTGCTCTCGCTCGATCGTTTCATCCCTTGGCATTCCACGGCGCGCGTAATCGTCCCGATTGCGTTGTGCGTCTGGCTTTGCCTGGGAATGCGGGGAGCCGATGCGGCCGGGGCGGAGCTCTCATCCAGCCCACACCACACAACGAGCGAAGCCAGCCACCAGTGCCGTTGCAAGTCGTGCCGAGGTGGGAACTCCTGCTGCTGCGTCCCCTCCGCGACCAAGTCTCGCCAACCAGACGAATCCTCGGATTCCAGCAGTCCAGCGCCTGGTGCTCGGCTTGAGAGCGGGCCTTGCTGGAACGGCCTTCCTTGCGGGGGCACGCCGATCCTGCCGAGCCCTGCGGCAAGGCTGGCCGCCCACGAGGCGGCTTCGTTGCTAGGTGCTTTGCTCGTCTTCCCTCCTCGCACTTCCCCCCTGGCCAAGGCCTTCGACTCGGCGCTTCAATCCGCCCTGCTCGCCGATCGCCTCGACGACCCTCCCGAATCCCGCCTCCCCGTCTGGTATTGAGCTGGGTACGGAACAAAGACCTGACCGCTTCGCCACGTATACTCCCTGAATTGAGGCCGCGCGCCTATCAAGGCCGCGTCTCCATACGGTTTCAGGCACGCGACGAATGGGTCCGGCTGTTCCCTCTCCCTTGCTCCGCGCAATCCAAACGAGATTGGCGTTCAAACTCGTGACCTCTCCCTTTTTTTGATCTTCATCCAGATCAGATGGAGAGCGCGAGGAGTCTTTGTATCGACTCAACAAGGGAGCCGGGGTTCCATGCACCGTCGAGGTTTCACACTCATTGAATTGTTGGTGGTGATCGCCATCATCGCCGTGCTGATCGCCTTGCTCCTCCCCGCGGTTCAATCCGCGCGTGAGGCCGCTCGGCGGATCCAGTGCGTGAGCAACCTGAAGCAGGTTGGGATCGCCCTTCACAACTACGAGAGCGCGAAAGGGGTGTTCCCCTCGGGCCGCACAAACTACCCGAACCTCTGGTCGTCCCTCTCACAGCTCCTGACGACGATGGAGGGGAACAACCAATACAACGCGATCAACTTCAGCTTCCCCTCCTACGACCTAAGCGCCTCGGGGGGTCTCTCCAACGCCCCAAATACGACCGTGGTCTCCTCGTCGATCAAGGTGTTCCTCTGCCCGAGCGACGGTCTTGAACGGGTGGTGAACACCTATGGCGCAAGCAACTACGTCGCCTGCGCGGGGACCGGAACCACGAACGGGGGGAGCTTCAAGGTGGTCGCGGGAGCGCCGGCTCCCGATGGGGTCTTGTTTGACACGAGCAGCGTGCGGTTCGCCGAGGTGACCGACGGACTCAGCAATACCGTGGCTTTTAGCGAAACGACCAAGGGGTCGGGACAAACCAGCACCGGCACCACGCCGCTGGACCCCATGCGCCAGTTCGCCGAGTTCACGAGTAGCTCCGCCGTGCTCTCCCCCTCCGCGTGCCTGGCGCCCAACCAATGGGCGGGAGACCGGGGCCGCGAGTGGTCTCGAGGGAGTTTTATCATGGCGGCGTACAACCACTTCAACGCTCCGAACAGCAAAACTCCGGACTGCACGAACTCGGGCCGAGCCTCGGCGCTCACAGCCCCTCGCAGCTATCACTCCGGCGGAGTCAACACCCTCTTTTGCGACGGGCACGTTCAGTTCGTCAAGGACAGCGTCCAGACCACCACGTGGCGCGCCATCGCCTCCCGAGCAGGGGGTGAGGTGATCTCGACTTCGGATTACTGAGCTGGTTCATCCGAGATAAACCGCCCGATCGTCTTCCACAATGATCGTCCTTCGACGACGGAAACATACCTTTAATCATGAACAAGACCACACTCATTGCGTTTACCTTGTTAGCGGCGGGCGGATTCGCGCTGGGCTGGCTGTCCTCTCAAGCCCCCTCGCCAGCGAACGCCCGGCCAGCCGCCAACGACGCGCCCCGCGCCGACGTGGCTGCTTCGGCGCAACCCGGGGGTGATTCCATCAAGGTTTCGTCAGAACGTCGGTACGCGCTTCGCCCCGAGGATGTCGCCGCCGATCGCGAAACCCCCGCCATCGCCGTCGATGCCAAAGGGCGGGTCGTCGTGGCCTGGGCATCACAAACCGAAGAGTTGGAGAGAACCCTCTTCTTGCTCCGATCCAACGACTCGGGCGCGACCTTCGAACCTCCGGTCCCTTTCCGCAAGGTGCCCATCTACAAGTTTCAATCCAAAACCCCTGGAAAGACGATGTCGTTCTCGACCCACGTCTTGCCTCGACTGACCGCCGACGCCGACACCATCTGGCTCGGCTGGGTTGAGGCCCTGAAGGGGGGGCCAACGGTTCAATACATGGTCGCTCGTTCAACCGATGGCGGGCGTACCTTCTCGGACCCGATCCCCGCCCACGGCGAAACCGCGAAGCGGCCGGGGTTCACCTCGCTGTCCCTGGGCGCCGACGGCACGCTCCTCACCTCCTGGCTCGACGGCCGAAACCAGGTTCAACAGCCGTTCCTGGCCCTGATGCCCAAGGGAACGGAGAGCAATCGCTTCGAGAAGGATCTCCTGGTCTACGCCGGGCCCGAAGAGAAGGGAATCTGCCCCTGCTGCGACCTCTCGGTGGCGAGAACAAGCAACGGGCAAACCTACGTCGGGTTCCGCGACAATGATTCAGGGCATCGTGACATCTGCATTGCAAGATCTTCGAGCGAGCGCCCCGGCACGTTCGAACCCCCGGTTCCCGTCACGTCTCAGCATTGGAAGTTCGACGGGTGCCCGCATGACGGTCCTTCGCTCGCGCTGGCGGGTGACCAACTTCATCTGCTCTGGATGGATGCCCACACCGGGAAGAACCGGGTGTACGCCGCATCCTCCACGCTCGACTCCGCCGCGCTCGCGTTCACACCCAGAACCCTTCCCGCGTTCAGCGCCGAAAGCACGCAGGGACATCCGAAGCTGATCGCCGACGCGAGCCAGGCGCTTCATGCCGTCTGGGATGAGAGCCTCGAGCCGGCACCAACCTCGTCGAACGTCGGTGCAGCCAGCCCCTCGGCCCCTCCGGCAAAAGCAGCGGGAGAGAGCCATGGACACGGCACCACGCCAAGCTCGGCGGACGGGGGGCGAGCGATCGTCTACACGAAGGCCAGCCCCAACGGCGAGTTCCAGAAGTCGAGGGCCGTCGCGGCACGTCCCGGGGTATTCCAGCTCAACCCGAGCCTGGCGGTGAGCCCTTCGGGACAGGTGTTTATTTGCTGGAATGAGCTCGATACCGAAGGGAAGCAGGTCGTGGTGGTTCAGCTTGCGCCGGAGAAGTAATACTCTTTTTGACGCCGTGTCGAGGTCATCGCTCGTGCCTACCACTTCCACCCGCTCCGAGCTGGACCCCGTGCTCACGGAGACCGAGGGGTCCGGCTCCCCAACGCTTCCCCCTTCCCTCTCTGCAACAACCGTGTGGAGGTGGCTCGGCAAGGCGGCCCTCGGCCTGACGCTCGCGGCCTCCTCCGCGGGACTGGCCTGGTTCATTCGAGGGGAGCGGCCCAGCTCCCCGCCACCGATCCTCACCCAACCGCAAACCCACTCCGTCCAGGCCGAGCACGTCGTTAGCCAGGCCCTGGACCCAATTCAGAAGCGAGGCCGGCTCGCCTTCCTGGTCCATTGCGCACGATGCCATGGCCCTGAAGGACGTGGGGACGGGCCGGACTCGGCCGTGCTCAAGCCCCCCCCTCGCGACCTGCTCGCGGACCGCTGGATTCACGGCCAGACGCCCGATGCCATTCGCGGAGTGGTACGAGAAGGAGTGCCCGGCACCGCGATGACCGGCTGGAAAGCCGTGTTATCCGCCCAGGAGACCGAGGCCGTGATTCAGTTTCTCCTGACGCTTGTTCCCCCTTCCCAGAGCCAGGCGCCATCGACACAGCGCCAGGACGTGGTGGAGGAGACGTTGATCAAGAAGGCAGGCTTCGAGCCGATCAGGCCGAAGACCAGGGCCCCCTCCATTACCTATCAGGACAAGGCCGGGCACCCGCGCACACTCGAGCAGGAGCGAGGGCAGGTTGTGATCCTCACGTTCTGGGGAACCACCTGCGCACCTTGCATGAAGGAGTTGCCCGAGCTGAACCAGCTTGCCAACACGCTGGCCGACTCACGGTTGGTAATCCGAGGCCTTTGCGTGGATGAGGCCGACGAATCCTTTATCCGAGACGTTCAGCGCACCCGAGCGCCCGACCTCGCACTCTCGGCGGACCAGACGGGGCTCGCGCGCCTCAAGTACGCGGTTCAAACCCTCCCCTGCTCCGTCCTGATCGACCAGGATGGGAATCTGATCGGGCGCGTCGAGGGGGGGAGAGCGTGGTCGAGCGAACCGATCCGGCGGCTTCTCGACCACCTTGAATCCAATCCGAGCGGCTCGACCCCACAAGGCCGTTGAGCCTCGAACCCTCCACGCACAACACAACGCCCAAGGAGTTTTCAACCGGCTCAGGTGAAGAGCGATTCCACGAAGGCGTCGGCATCGAAGGGCTGAAGGTCGTCGATCCCCTCCCCCACGCCGATGAACTTGACCGGCAGGTCGATGGTCTGGCGCACGGCCACCACCACGCCCCCCTTCGCGGTTCCGTCGAGCTTGGTCAGGATGACCCCCGAGCAGCCGATGCTCTTGGTGAAGACCTCGGCCTGGCGGATCGCGTTCTGACCGTTCGTGGCGTCGAGCACGAGCAAGACCTCGTGCGGGGCCCCCGCGATCTTCCGCTTGATCACCCCGCACACCTTTTCGAGCTCGCGCATCAGGTGGGCCTGCGTATGGAGGCGCCCGGCCGTATCGACGATCAAGACATCGACTCCGCGCGCAAGCGCTCGGTCGCAGGCGTCGTGCGCCACGCTGGCCGGGTCGGCCCCCGGGGCCCCCTTCACGATGTCGGATCCGGAGCGTTCGGCCCAGATGGTGAGTTGGTCGGCCGCGGCGGCGCGGAAGGTATCACAAGCGGCCAGCAAAATCGTCTTTCCCTCGTCCTTGAGGTGCTGAGCGAGCTTGGCGATGGACGTGGTCTTCCCCGAGCCGTTGACCCCGGCAATCAGGTAGACCGTGGGCCGGGTGGGCGAGACCGCCAGCGTCCCCGGCCTCGGATCTTCCAGGAGCTGCCGGAGCTCTGTCTTGACGAACTCGAGCAGGTTCTCGTCGGCGGTCTTGTCACTGAACGCTTCCTTCACGCGATCGACAATCCGCTGGGTTGCCTTGACGCCCACATCGGCCTGAATCAACCGCGCTTCGAGGTCATCCAGAAAGGACTGATCAACCTTGCGTCCAAACCAGGTCCGAATATTAAAAAGCTGGGCTGTTCTGGACAGGCCCTTCTTGAATCGGTCGAGCAGCCCCATGATCGCTTTTCCATCCCCCAGCCAGAGTTCTCTTCTCAGTCAGGCCGGCGCCATTGGTCGTTCATCAACGCGCCGGCCTCTCTCATTTTATCTCAATTTTGATGAATTCGTTCATGCGCGGATCTTGCCGAGGTCCCATTCGCCAGGACATCGGCCTTGGTTGTTGGCGGCTCCGCTTGGGTTTGCTCTTGGGCACGGAGCCGGAGTCGTTCCAGGTCGTGGTCGGTCGTGGTGATCGAGCCGAGCCAGCGTCCGGGCCGGTCCGCGGCGTGGAAGTCGGATCCGGCAATCCCGATCAAAGCGTGGCGATCGGCCCAGTCCTGTAAACGCTTGCCTCGGCGAGCGTCCACGCCATGCCCATCGACCTCAATCGACCCAAGCCCCGCCTCCACAAGGATCCGCAGCGTGGCCTCTTGCAGATCATAGGGTGGGTGGGCGAGTCCGGCAACCCCGCCCGCCCCTCGGATCAAGGCGATGGCCTCGTGGGCGGGAAGTCTGGGCTTGGCGACCTGGACGGGACCGTCGTCTCCCAGATATTGAGCGAACACCTCGCGCTGGCTGACCGCCTGGCGGGTCCGCACCAGCCACTCGGCGAGATGTCTTCGGCCCAGGGTGGCCCTGGGGAAAGCACGCTCGAGCGCGGTAAGGTCGACCTCGAGCCCTAGTTCCAGAAGCCGGGCGGCCATCCGTTCCAGCCGAGTGGCACGGGCGAGACAGAGGGCGTGCGTGGCAGCCGTCAAGGCGGGGTCGTCCGCTTGGACGAAGTGGCCGAGGATATGGATCTCGCGCCCCTGAAGCTCGGCCGTCAATTCCACGCCCGACACCAGCTCCAGGCCAAGCCGGTTGGCCTCGGCTCGAGCGACCGCCAGGGCGGTAAGGGTATCGTGATCGGTGATGGCCAGGGCTCGAAGGCCCACGCTGCTCGCCGCGTTCACCACCTCGCATGGGGAGCAAAGGCCGTCCGAATGAGTCGTGTGGACATGAAGGTCGGCGCCGCTCGGGACGCGCCTCGCCCCCGGGGCGGCCTTCCGGGTCCGCGGAGAGCGATTCCAGGGCTCGCCCTTATTCCTTGACACGCTTGTAGATCACCAGTGAGGCCTTATCTTCCTTCGTGGTCCGAAACTCGGTCGGACGCGTCTTACCACGTTCCCCAAGGCAGAGAAAGAGCTGGTCTCCCTCAATCCGGTAAATCCCCAGCCGTTCGGTCCCATCGGGCATCACCCGATTGTACCAGTTCGGCGATTTCGAGGGGTCGAGAGAATAGGTCCCTAGCGAAACGCTCTGATCCTCCGACCGAGCGATCACTTCATGATTCTCGAAGATCATGTAGGTGCCGCCCCCCTTCAACTCCTCGGCAGGCTTGGACACCCCTTCTTGCTCCGAAGAAACCAGCAGCCATTTTCCCTCGAGCGGCTTTTGATCGGCGGGGGCGTCTCCGCCTTCCGCCGGGGCCGCGACCAGGGCTCCGCCCACTATCAAGGAAAGATAAAGAAAGGCTTGCCGTCCCATGGGTCCACCTACTCCCTTTACTGCTGATGACATCCGGACTTTTGTTAAGAATCAACGCCCCAACTCAACGCGAGACTTCAAACCGATCCTCCCAGGGAACGCGGGACGTTTCCAAGTTCGTGCCCTTCAGGAATCCGTGCCGGCCGGTCCCGATTCGGGATTGGGAGGCTTCTGTTCTGGAGAAACCTGGCTGGCTGTAGAGCTTGGGCTTGCCTCGGAGTCTGCCTCGGCGCGATCCTTCTGGACTGCCGAGGTGAGCGCGGAAGGGGATCCGGCGGCCGCCGCCGCGGCTTGCAGACGGTCGAGGATTCCGTTGACGAACCGGCTCGACTGGGCTGTGCTATACCGCTTGGCCAGTTCGAGCGACTCGTTAATGGCCACCTTCGTGGGAACGTCGGGGCAATAGAGCATCTCGAAAGCGCCTAGCCGCAGAATGTTCCGGTCGATGGCCGCCATGCGGTCGAGCCGCCAGTTCTCCGCCACCTCGGAGATCAGTTCGTCGATCCGGGCTTGATTCGTCTGAACCCCGGCGATCAGAGCGGTCGCGAACTCACAAAGTTTCTCTTCACCCCGCAGGCGGCGTTCAATGAACCGCTTAATCTGCGTGCGTGCCAGACCGGGGTTCTGCTCGGTCTGGTAAAGCACCTGAAGTGCTATTTCTCGGCCTCGAGTGCGTCGGGTCATGGGAGCCTTCGAAGATCTCGCGGCGCGGGTTCCAAAATCCATCCACTACGGTTTCTGATTCCGATCCCGGCAGACGACCTGAACACCAGCATAGACTACCGTCCGGTTTTTCCAATTGCCCGCCCGCGCAACAGAATCATACGCCAATCCTGCCCAACACGAAAAGAGCAGGATCAGAAGGCGCATCAAGGGGAGCCCGCCTGGCCTTCACCCCATTGTTGCTCTGTTCCCCTCCGCATCCTGCATTCTCAGGCTGGCAAAGCTAGGGATGCATGCCGAAATCAAAGCTTCGAATCCAAAAGTCTCGGCCGACACCCGGTCGGCCTCTCGACGGGAACCCACGTAAAAGCAACCTATGCAACACTTTACAAACTCAACGGACAGCTTTCTCCCGTAGCGAAAACTTTCTCCAAGCCACTCCTAAGGAGTCTGAGAAGGGAATCCAAAAAAGAATTTTACGGAAGTTTGCATTTTTCTCCTTCAAATCGGGAGAGAAATAGTGCCTGGAGAAATAGAGGGAAGATGACCTCAACCTTGTCTTTTGGGACTCCGAAACCCTCTTTTCCACCAAACATCCAACCGCAAAACCGTTTGCGGTTTTATGTAAGTAGGTGAGACGAGAAGCTCCGAGGCCCAAGATTGATCGCCAATGTGGAACAGGACCGAGCGATGAAGGTCGGCGCCAATTCCAACAGAATCGACGATCGGATTCTCGATAGCGAACGGGGGTCCATCCGAGGCCCCGGAGCGGTTTTCCATGATAAAACCAAAAGTAGAGACCCGTTAACCTGACGGACCGACGATAAACTCCGATTCGTTCGTCACCGAACGGGGTCGGAGCTACAGGGGCGCGTGAGTTGGGGTAATCCATCATCAAACCCTCAAACGGATAACATGCCTAAATAACCCACATAATCTTAATTATGTAATCGACTAAAACCTTGTATTTAAAATCATCGGGCCGCCGGCGCACATCGGAAATCGATCATGTGCTCCGGCGGCTCGAGCACCTTTACCCCTGATCGAGAGGTAATCCTGGATCGAACCGGCCACCGGAGCAACGAGGTCCTTGTCGCTCCGGCGGGAGATGCCCACGTTGAGAATCGAGGCTCTCCTGGCGCGACGATGCGCGGCCGGTCCGCTGAAAATTCCAACCGTCGATCACCTGTTCCGGAAACCCGACTCACGGATTCGAAGCCGCCCTCGCGCCGAGCATCCAAAGCAAGGTGCTCGATCTAGCGGCTGTGGTGGGGCGTCGCTCCCCCACCCTGCTCCAATCCGGCTTGGCTCGTGACAACCGATCTCCTCAACATGTTGAGGAGACCAGCCGGAGAACCTGGGCGCACGACACGGCCTGAGTAAACATATGTTTAGTATACACAATGATAGGGACGGGCATGGCCGGCCTGAGTTTCGCGAGTCGACCAGAATTGGTCCATGGCACCGGTTTCGCTCAGATAGTCAACACGCAGTTGAAGGATCGCTTCAACTCCCAAGTTCCGACCATGTGAGAGTGGAAGTGAACCATCGCCCTGAGGTTCTGGACTCCGTTTGCCCGTAAAGATCGCTCGGATCGAATGAACGAGTTTGCGTGACCACAAGGCCTCACACTTCAAAGCCGAGCGGCTTCTCGTGGCCAGCGAGAGAGAACGAGCATCGGGAGGAAATCCGGCTCCCAACCGCGGACTGGCCGTCTTGCTCGGCGAGGAGGAGGTGGAACGCCAATGACGGACCTTACGATCCTTCGCCCGAAATTCACCTTCACCCGGCAGCGCAACCGGAAAGGTTGGGTAAGCGTTGGAGTCGGAGCATTTCCTTGACGTCCCTCAAACGCTCCTTTGACGTCGCGAACACCCGCCCCTGAAAACGTCCTCGACGCAGCGACGCGAGCCGTCTTCCCCAGGTTTCTCCGTCGGTCCCCAGGCGATCGGGGCTGTTGGCCACCGCCGCGCAGTTACGAGCGGGGAGTTTCGTCATGTCGTTGACGACGAAAACTCCCCTGCCCTGCTTTAGACGAACAGAGATGGATCGACATTGAAGAACTTTGCCAGAGCGTTGCGGGTCTTTGGGGTGATGCTTCGGTGCTCGAGCAGGATCTCAGATAGCGTCGTTTTCGGAAGGCCTGTTGCCTTGGCGAGCTCGACCTGGTTCATATCCCGTGATTCCATCAGGAACTTGATCATCCTGACAGGGGGAGTCTTCTCGATCGGGTAAGCGTCTTCCTCGAAGTCGTGGATCAACTCGGCGAGGATGTGAAGATAGTCCACTTCCCAATCGTCCAGACCCTTTCGGTTCTCCATGAGGCGTTCAAACACCGCGATGGCGGCGTCGTTCTCCTCTTCACTCTTGATCCGGCGAAGCGGGAATTCGCGGATGAGAGCGAGGTAGCTTTCGGGCAAGATTGTCGCGGTCGCCATGGGGAAATCCTCTGACGTGAAGAAAGCGCCCACCCGAAGGGGGGGGCGTCGTGGTTACTTTTGTTTGTTGAGAGCGTCGTATTCCTTGTGGGTCAGCACCGCTTTGACATAGACGACTGCCGGGCGGTCTGGGATGTACTCGATACCCGCAAGAATCCTGTACTTGTTTCCTCCCACGTTGAAGCAGATCAGATCGCCTGGGTAGGGATCGGCGTGGGGAAAACTCTTTCGTACGTCGCTCCAGTTCCGCCAAACCGTTCCGGTCACTGAGTTGCACCAGGCCAGCAGAGTGTCAAGGTCTCGCTCAGTGCCAGGATGGCTTTCCACAAACTTTTGCATTCGACTTCTGGTGATCAAGTGGTTGCGGGTTCGCCGTGTTTTAGCCATCCTCGTTTCTCGAATTGTCAAAGAGCGTCATTCACGACCGACACTCAAACTATAATCCCGCCATAAGGGAATACCAATCAAATATTCCCGCATAACGGGAATTATTTCGTGAGCTAGCGAATAGCCAATGCAAAAGGGGCTCCGCCTTAATTCAGGCGAAGCCCCTCGTGTATGTGTCATCGTTGGCGCCAGGACGATCAGGCGAAGTCTTGCCTGCCCTCACCCGCAGGCCTCATGTGATCGTTCACGCGAGCCATCTCCTTAGGCTCATCGTCGATCCAGCGGACGAGCCGAGCAAACTTTCCAGCCCTTCGAGCGTCCTCAAGAGCTTCGTCTGCCTCTCGCCTGGTCAGGAAGCGATCCTTCGGAGTATCACCGTATCCGTCTTCTGCGCTGGTCACGACAAAACGTGCCATGCCTCTATCTCCTGCACTGATTGAGCGGTTTCGGTGAGCCTTGAAGGGCTATGAATACCTTCGCCACTCAATCTTCACACTACCCAATGGGCGGCCAAACTTCTATTCCATTAGCCATATCGCTTAGGGCTGGATAACCTGAGGAAAGGGAGAACCGACTTGAGTCAGGGCCAAGGGACGGCGTATACTTGTTGTGAATGAGTTCGTTCACATTCACCAGGGCCCGCCTCTCTTCTGGATTCGAGTTCTGGTGGAGTTTGAGAGGGCACGTCGGTTCGTCTCGCGTGGGATGGGGATCCTGTTCCCAACCAACCTGACGAATCACCTCCAAGTTCCCAGGAATGCTTCCTGGTTTCCCCTCGCGTCCGAGCTCGTCTCGCAAGGGGGTGGGAATCTGTCGCGTCGGCCGTGGGTAACGGGGTGATCCCTGCCACTCGACGCGTTCGCCTCTCACCTCACCTTGTATCCTTAAGATCGACCTCGGCGCATCCCCTTCGCTTGCGTCTCCTCACCACACCCCGCCGCCCGAGGAGACCTGGTGACTCGCTTCCATGCTCGGGCCGACCGATCACCCTTGGATCGAGCCTGCCTTTGCCAGGCCAGGCCACGATCAGGACAAGAGAAACGGCGGCGAATCGCCCTCAGCGTTCAACGCCAATCTTCCTGAAACCTTTTACGATCGTTTCGTTCGGGCCCGATTTTTTTTTTGCGAGGCCTTCGGGAAAAAGCCCCCAATGCAAGGAGATTGAGAATGAAAAAACAAATTCACATTACAAAACACGACCACGAGCGACTCAAGGCCTTGCTCGAACAGCCTCGTAGCGAGGACGAGGCGGAATATCTTGACTCATTACAGGCGGAGCTTGATCGCGCCAAGGTCGTCGACGCGAAAAAAGTCCCCAACGACGTCGTCACGATGAACTCCACGGTGAACGTGACCGACGTAGAAACGGGTGAAGAAGACACGTATCAACTCGTTTATCCTCACGAGGCGGACGCGGAGTTGGGCAAAATCTCGGTCATGGCCCCGCTCGGCACCGCCATGCTCGGGTATCGCGTGGGTGACGTCTTCAAGTGGAAGGTGCCTCAGGGCATGAAGTCCTGGCGCGTCTCGAAAATCCTCTATCAGCCTGAAGCGGAAGGCGATTTCGATCGTTGACTGAATAACACCACAGGGGGAGATTTTATCCCCCAAGCCACCTTCAACGAATCGTCTGAGGGGCGAGTCCCGGCGAGACACATCGCACTCCCCCTCAGCCTCGACTTAACTCAACGTGACCATTTCGCACGGTGGGTTGGCCGCTCATTCTCTAACACCGACGACAACATCATCCAGAAATCATAAAATCAATAAATTCACAAAATACGCTTTTCAATATCTAACAATCACACAAATCAAATCTCATCAATTCGCAGAATAAACGTTACCCACCGCACCAAGACTGATGCGAGGAGGGAAGATACAATGCCCAAAGACCACCGACTCCGCGAAAGTCGCTAACCTGAAGTCCTGCCGGTGGGCGATGCCCACCTTACAAATCAATTCACATCTAGTCATTCAATTATTTAAGTTGACTTGCCTTGCTCAAAGCCCCTTTGCGAGGGTTCAGTAACTTGTTGTACGCCGCCACGGCCTTGATCAGGAACTGGTCGAAGGCGTCGGTCTGCAATTCCGCCGCGGAGTGACAGTTCAAGACGATCTCCTGCGCGGTCCCTTGGTTGGAAACGTGCAGCCGTTGCGCATCGCTGTGGACCGGGGTGGAGCCTTCGTGAAACGGCGTGAGGCCGAGCTGCCGCTCCAGCGCCTCGGCTTTAAAGGTGTTGCGATGCACGTTGAACCGGAGCGTGACGATCCATTCTCCGCTGGTGGTCGCGTGAAAGAAGGGAAGCGTCATCCCCTTGTCCGCGAGGATGCGGACCGCGGTGCGTTGCGACCAGTCGGTGGGTAGAAACTCGCCCAGCTCCTGGATTCGATCCACGACGCGCTCGAGGATCTGGCCGTCCCACTTCGCGGGGCGTCCGCTTCGCCCCACGCGGTCACGGGTATGCCAGTTCCGGCCGTCCAGCTCCCAGGGGGGCTTGACCGCATTTTCCAACTCGGGAAGCAAGGCGGCCTTGCGTTCCGCGAGTGCCTTGCGGGCCGCCGCCTTGGGGTCGAACTTCAGGCGCTCGGCGAAGGGGCCCGCCTTGAGCAACGGCTTGAGGATCGCGCCCGTGAGGGATCCCTTGGCCTTTGCGACGGTCTCGGGCGTTCCGGCCGCCACGACTTCTCCCCCCGCCTCTCCCGCCTCGGGCCCAATGTCGATGAGCCAGTCGGCTGTCTTGATCACTTCCAGGTTGTGCTCGATGATCACCACCGTGTTGCCCAGGTCGGCCAGGCGATGCACCACGTCCAGCAGCTTGCGCACGTCGTCCAGGTGGAGGCCGGTGGTCGGTTCGTCGAGGATGTAAAGGGTCTTCCCCGTATCGGGGCGGGCCAGTTCCGCGGCCAGCTTCACGCGCTGAGCTTCGCCTCCCGAAAGGGTCGGCGCGGACTGGCCGAGTGGAATGTAGCCGATCCCCACGTCGTGCAACGTCTGGAGGATTCGCTTGATCTTCGGCACGCTCTCAAAAAGCGAAAGGGCGGAGTCGACCGTCATCTCGAGCACTTCCGAGATGCTCTTGCCGCGGAACTTCACGGCAAGCGTATCGGGCGTATAGCGAGCCCCCGCGCAGGCCTCGCACGTCACCCAGACGTCGGGCAGGAAGTGCATTTCAATCTTGCGCTGACCTGCCCCCTCGCAGGCTTCGCACCGGCCTCCCGACTGGTTGAAGCTGAAGCGTCTCGCCGTGAATCCGCGAACCTTCGCCTCGGGGAGCTTGGCATAGAGCTCACGGATCAGGTCGAAGGCTCCGGAGTAGGTGCCGGGGGTAGAGGTGGGCGTGCTCCCCAGGGGGGATTGGTCCACGCTGATCACCTTGTTGACCTGCTCCAACCCCTGGATCGACTCATGAGCCCCTGGAGTGAGCTTGGCCCTGTGCAAGGTACGGGCAGCCTCTTTCCAGAGGATATCCTCGACCAGCGAGCTCTTGCCCGAGCCGCTCACGCCGGTGACCACGGTGACCAGGCCCAGGGGGAAGGCGACATCGATATTCTTGAGGTTGTGCTGGTGAGCCCCTCGGACCCAGATCGCCCCCTCTCCCGACTCGCGTCGATTGGTTGGAACGGGAATCGCCTTGGCTCCGCTCAAGTACTGCCCTGTAAGCGAGTCGGGAGCCGCCTTGACCTGGGCGGGGGCCCCCGAAGCGGTAACATGCCCACCCCCCGCTCCCGAGGCCGGACCAAAGTCGACGAGGTGGTCGGCCGCCTCGATCACTTCCCGGTCATGCTCAACCAGCACCAAGGTATTGCCCAGGTCGCGCAGACGCCTGAGGGCGGCCAGGAGCCGGGTATTGTCGCGTGGGTGCAGGCCGATGGTCGGCTCGTCGAGCACGTAGAGCACGCCCGTCAACCCACTCCCAATCTGGCTGGCCAGGCGGATCCGCTGGCTCTCGCCTCCGGAGAGCGTGGGTGTTCCGCGTCCGAGACTGAGGTAGTCGAGCCCCACGTCCACGAGAAACCTCAGGCGGTCGCGAATCTCGCGGATCAGGTCGCCCGCGATGTGAGCCTCGTCCTCGGTCAGCTCTAAATTCTGAAAGTAGTCTTGAGCGCGCCCCAGTGGCCATCGGCTGATCTGTTCGAGTGTAAAACCATGGAAACGGACGGCCGAAGCATCATCGCGCAGCCTCGCCCCCATGCACGATGCGCAAGGGACCTCGTCCACCATCCCTTGAAGCTTGAAGCGATAGACGAACGAGACGCGAGTCGCCTCTTCAATGGCGGGGAACAGCCCCTTGTACTGGAAGGAAAACTCGGGCTGCCCCTTGCTGGCGGGAACGGTGAACCAGGTCTCGCCAGCCCCGTGGAGAATCGTCCGCCGATGTCTTCCTTCGAGGTCGTCGAACGGGGCGTCGAGGTCGATCCCCTGGCTATTCGCCATGGCTTCGATCATCCGGGCGAAATGAGGGGTCGAAGCGAAGTCGGGCCAGGGGACCACGGCCCCTCCCCTCAAGCTCAGGCGGCCATCCGGGATCAAGAGGGCTGGGTTCGCCCCCTGCTGAACGCCGAGCCCTTCGCAAACGGGGCACCAGCCCAGGGGGCTGTTGAATGAAAAGTGGTGGGGGCTCAGCTCTTCGAAGCTCCGGCCGCACCCTTCGCACGACCGATGCTGGCTATAGCGATCGACGGGCCACTTCCCCTCGTCCTTCTCGTCCCCGACCCGGGCCACCAGCACCACTCCCTTGCCCACGTCGAGCGCGGATTCGACGGAGTCGGCCAGACGCGAACGCGAAGCGCGCCGGACCACCGCGCGATCGATCACCACCTCCACCCGATGCTTGCGCCTTCGGCTCAATTTCGGGGGAGAGTCCAGGCTCACCGACACGCCATCGACCCGGACCCTCGAATAGCCTGAAGCCCTCAGGTCATCCCAGAGCGTGTCGTACGCTTCACCCTCGGCGCGCTCCATCGGAGCCATGACGAAGACCTTGGTCCCCTCGGGCAGGTGGAGAATCTTCTCCACGATCTCGTCGGCCGTCTGGGTGCCAATCGCGAGCCCGCACTTGGGACAGTGGGGCTGCCCCAGCCGAGCCATCAAAATTCGCAAGTAATCATAAATCTCCGTGACCGTGCCGACAGTCGAACGGGGACTCTTGCTCGTGGTCTTTTGCTCGATACTGACGGCGGGGGACAGCCCACTGATCCGCTCGACCTTGGGCTTTTGCAAAGGCGCGAGGAACTGGCGGGCATAGCTGGACAGGCTCTCGACGTAACGTCTCTGCCCTTCGGCGTAGACCGTGTCGATCGCCAAGGAGCTCTTACCCGAGCCGCTCGGCCCGCTACAGACGCTCATCTTATGGCGAGGCAGGTCAACGTCGATCCCTTTGAGGTTGTGCTGCGACGCTCCGCGCACGGCGATCGCGGCGAGCCCCTCCTCGGACGACGCGCGCTTGCGGCGAGCCGCGCCGGCCCCCTTGGCGGCCTTGGGGCGTGGCTTGGGATCGAAGATCTTCGAGAGGGCCACCCCCGTATGGCTCTCGGCAACCTGGCTGACCGTCTCGGGAGTCCCTTGCGCAATGAGAAGGCCCCCTCCCGAGCCCCCTTCGGGCCCCATGTCCAGGAGCCAGTCGGCCGTCTTGATCACGTCGAGGTTGTGCTCGATGACGACCACCGTATTCCCCTGCGCGGTGAATCCGTGCAGGACTTCGAGGAGCTTCCGCACATCCTCGAAGTGGAGCCCGGTGGTTGGCTCATCGAGGATGTAGAGCGTGCGGCCGGTCCCGCGCTTGACCAGCTCGCGCGCCAGCTTGATGCGCTGGGCTTCGCCGCCGGAGAGGGTGGGTGAGGCCTGCCCCAGCTTCAGGTAGTCGAGTCCCACGTTGTGCAAGGTCTGGAGCATGCCGGCAATCTTCGGCACATTCGCGAAGTGCTCCAGGGCCTCCTGCACGTCCATCTCCAGGACGTCGCTGATGCTCTTCCCCTTGAAACGCACCTGCAAGGTCTCGCGGTTGAACCGCTTACCGTCGCACACGGGGCACGTCACCCAGACGTCGGCGAGAAAGTCCATCTCCAGGCGGTTCGACCCGTTCCCCTGGCACGCCTCGCACCGGCCCCCTTCCACGTTGAAACTGAACCGGCCCACCTTGTACCCGCGCGTCTTGGCGTCGGGGAGCCTGGTGTAAAGGTCGCGAATCAGATCAAACAGTTTGATATAAGTCGCGGGGTTCGAGCGTGGGGTCCGGCCGATCGGCGATTGGTCGATATCAATAATCTTGTCGAGATGTTCGATCCCTTCGATGCGGTCGTGGGCGCCGGGCTCGGTGATGGCTCCGTTCAGGTCGCGGGCCAGCGTCTCCCGGAGGATATCGCCGATCAAGGAGCTCTTGCCCGAACCGCTCACGCCGGTCACGCAAACGAACATGCCCAGGGGGATCTCAACGTCGATCCCCTTGAGGTTGTTCTGCCGAGCCCCCACGATCTTGAGGGTCCGCCCATCGGGCGCCTTGCGTTCCTTGGGGATGGCGATGGCCCGTTTGCCGGAGAGATACTGCCCGGTCAGGCTGGTCTTGGCCGAGGCGAGCTTGGCGATTGAACCCTTGGCGACCACCTCCCCCCCTTTGACGCCGGGTCCCGGACCGAAGTCGACCAGGTAGTCGGCCGCGCGCATGGTATCTTCGTCGTGCTCGACGACGATCACCGTGTTGCCCACGTCGCGAAGGTTCTGAAGCGTGGCGATCAGGCGGTCGTTATCGCGCGGGTGGAGCCCGATGGAGGGTTCGTCGAGGATGTAGAGAACCCCCACGAGCCCCGCCCCAACCTGGCTCGCGAGCCGGATGCGCTGGGCCTCGCCGCCGGAGAGGGTGGGGGCCGAGCGGTCGAGCGTGAGGTAGTGCAGGCCGACGTTGGTCAAGAAGCCGAGCCGCCCTCGGATCTCCTTGAGCAACTCCTCGGCGATGGTGTGCGAGAGGGGGTCGAGGGGAACGACGAGCTGGCCATTGCCTTGAGTTGGTGCCACGCCAGCCAGGATGTCGAAGAACTGGCCCGCCGCGCCGATGGGCATGGCCGAGATTTCCACGAGGCTCTTACCCCCCACCCGAACCGAGCGGGCCCGAGGGTTCAGGCGCGTCCCCTGGCAATCGGGGCAGGTCATGCTCCGCATGTACGGCTCGAGCTTGGCCTTGATCGGCCCGCTGGTCGCCGCGCGGTAGGAGGCGAGGAGTTCGGTGGCGATCCCGGGCCAGGTGTCGAGATGCGTCTGCGTGCGCCCTCGACTCCTCCACCGAAACACCAGCTTGCGATCGCCCAGCCCGTAGAGCCAGGCTCGTTGCCAGCGCGGGTCGAGCTTGTTCCAGGGACCTTTGAGCATCGACCCCTTGGGGGGACCGTCCTCGTCGGCCTCGAGGTTGGAGGCCACCCCATCGAGTATATGCCGCTTCCAACGTCCCAGGGTACTCGCGCGCCCAAGCGGCTTGATCGCCCCCTGCCAGACCGAAAGGGAAGGGTCGGGGACGATCAGGTCGGGGTCGAAGTCATGGCGAATCCCGAGCCCATCGCACGAGGGGCACATTCCCTGAGGGCTATTAAAGCTGAAGAGCTGAGGGCTGGGCGGGTCGAAGCTGAGACCGCACGCCTGGCATGCGTAATGCGACGAGAGGAGGAGGTCGGGCTCCCCTTCGCGAGCGATGATCACGGTCCCCTCGCCCAGCTTCAAGGCCGCCTCGATCGCCTCGGAAAGCCGGGCCCTCCCCCCTTCGTTATTCTTCAGGCGGTCGATCACCACCTCGATGTTGTGCTTGATCTGGCGGCCGAGCGCGACATTCTCGGTCAACGAGACAACCTGGCCGTTGACCCGAGCGCGCACGTACCCGGCCCTGGAGAGCTCGCTGAAGAGGTCCTTGTATTCCCCCTTCTGACCGCGAATCACCGGGGCGAGCACGCTGAAGGCCACCCCTTTGGGGAGGTCAAGCACGCGGGCGAGAATCTGCTCACGCGTTTGCGCGGCGACCGGCCGATCGCACTTGGGGCAGTGCCCTTGCCCCACGCGTGCGAACAGCACGCGCAAGTAATCGTTGATTTCGGTGATCGTCCCCACGGTACTGCGCGGGTTCCGACCCCCTGTCTTTTGCTGGATGGAGATGGACGGGCTGAGCCCGTCGATCCGGTCCACTTCGGGCTTGGGCATCTGACCGAGGAACTGGCGCGCGTAGCTGGAGAGACTCTCGACGTAACGCCGCTGCCCCTCCGCGTACAGGGTGTCAAACGCCAGGGAACTCTTGCCCGAGCCGGAAACTCCCGTAAAACAAATCAGGGAACCGCGGGGCAGATCGAGCGAGACGTCGCGCAGGTTGTGCTCGCGAGCTCCTCGAATCACGATGTCCGTCGTGCCCATCCGTGGATGATCCTTTTGGGCTGCTAGGGAATACCGACGCTTCGCTCGAACTGTTCAATTGACTCGATACTATACGCCTGTGATCAGTTCGATGTCTAGGCGCCTTTTCATTCGATCTTGCCGGATCGCCACAATCGCGCAAGCTTGCGTGATCTCAACAACGATCGCGGCCGTGCGCGGGAACAAGGCCCCGGGCACGGCCGGTCCGATGGATGGCTCTCCGTTCCGAGGCATTGAGAATCAATGAGATTTCGCTGCCAGCCAGGGGAGGTTGAACCGGGCGAGGCGGAGCGAATCCCCCGCGAAGCCGGGTTGATCTCCTCGCCCGTAAAAGCAGAGGATCGTGCCGCGCGGGGTCACGGCGAGGTCGCTATAGGCACTCCAACTCGGCTCGATGGTCCGGCTGATCGGCCAGGATTGCCCCTCGTCCTCGCTCAACTTGACGGTCAGGTTCTTACGGTCTCGTCCCTTACCCGGCTCGGCCTTGCCCTTGGCGCGCTCCAGGTTGTGGGGGTTCGAGAACAGGATTCGGGTCTTCCCGTCGGTTTCCGGCCCTTGCGGGGCGTAGCGGACCAGGCCCGCCATGCAGATGGGCTCGAGCAGCGTTTCGTCGAACCGAGGAGTCGACCAGCCGGTGGCCCCGTCCTGGCTGAACGTCACGAGCCGTCGGTGGCGCTTCGACTCGTTCCGTACGTTGAGCATCACCCGGCCGTCGGTCAGTTCGAGAGCCACGGTCTCGTTCGGGTTGATCCATTCGTCGGTGCAAGGGACGGCGATCTCCCCCGCCTTCCAGGTCTTCCCCCGGTCGTCGCTAAAAACCGTGGCCGTCACGGAAGGGCGGTGCGCATTGCCTCCCGTCCCCGTCGAAAGCCAGACCGGAACAACGAGTCTGCCGTTTCGAAGCTGGATCCCATGGTTCGGGCCGGTTGCTAGCACCTTCCACTCGTACTCCGGACGAAAGGCCTCGAACGTTCCGGTGATCTCCACCGGCGTGCTCCAGGTCAGGCCATCGTCATCGCTCTTCTGATAAAAGCAACGCTCGTACTCCAGGCAAAAGAGCATATGAACCGTTCCGTCTCGATCGGCGATCAGGACCGGATTGTTATAGGTCACGTCCTCTCGGCGCACGTTCTTGACCCGAAGAGCGAAGGGGTTTTTGGCCTTGGGACCGGGCACGTCGACAATGCTCTGGGGTGCGCTCCAGGTCTTACCATCGTCTGTCGATCGGCGCAGTAAGATCCGGATATCATCCCAATCTCCACCTCGACGCCTCGCCTCGCACCAGGCCAGGACGGTCCCCCGGCTCGTCACCACCAGGCCGGGGATGTGATAGAGGGCATATCCCCCCTCACCCGCCTTGAACAGGTCCGATTGCTCGAGGAACGGAGCCGGCTCGGCCCCCATCACCGGGACCTGGGTAACAGCACGGCCCAATCCAACGAACAAGATCAATCCGAGCCACAACCGCGATCGAAACATCAGAACCTCATATCATCAGGTTGAGACGATTGCATTTCTGGCTAGCGCACGAGTTCCAATGTCAGTGGTTCCCTGATCCGTGCGCGTGTCCAGGCGAAGCGTAGATCGCGTGCTTGGAGTTGGCCCCGGAGGAGATGTAGGCGACCAGGTCCAGGATTTCCTCGCGGGTCAGCTTATCGAGCAACCCCCTGGGCATGAGGGACGTGGGGGACTTGGCGCGTTCGACCACGTCCGAGGGTTTCAAGACCAATGGCGGAGTACCGGCCAGGGGGTTCTCAACGACCTTCAACTGGCTTGGAGTCTCCTCGACGATCAGGCCGGTGATGACCTTACCACTCTCAAGCCCGAGCGTATAGGACTGGAACTTTTCATTGATCTTCGCGGAAGGTTCGAGCAGCTCGCGCAGGAGGTCGGCGGGGTTGAGCTTGGGGTCGAGCTTCGAGAGGTCGGGGCCGACCTCCTGCCCTTGCCCCTCGAGTCGATGGCAGGCCACGCAACTCGCCACCTGGAAGATCTGCTTCCCGTTGGCGTAAGACCGGCCTGGGGAAAGCGGATTGACGAACGAGGCGAGGTCGTCGAACTTCCATTCCGTGCGTGGGCGGATCGACTTCAATAACTCATCCTTGATGACAAGCGGGTGCTGGGCAAGATAGACGTCCGGGTCCGCGAGGTAGGCGTCGAGATCTTCAACCACGTAAAGGGCCCCGTACATGCGTCTCCAGTGCCCTGGGAACGTGCAAACATAAGGATAGATACCCGCTTGTGAGGGGGCCACGAAGTCAATCGTCTGGATCTCTCGAGGCTGGAGCAAACGACTCGCCAGGATCACCTGTTTCGAGGCGGGGACGTACTGGCGCTCGAGCGCCGAGGGGTCGGTGGCGGTCGCCTCGCCAAGCAGGCCGACTTCTTCGAGTGCGCCGGGCTGAAGGACCACCACGTTGTGCGGCATCAGGTCGCTGTTCTCGAAGACGATCTGGACCGGCTTCCCCGCGCGGACCGCCAGGCGCTCGCGATCGAACAGCATCTGCTCGGGCAAGGTGCCGAGACGAAGCACGCGCACGCCCAGGTCTCCCAACTCCGCCCGCATCCGCTTGGCCTGCTCCAGAGGAAGTTTCGAGGCAAGGGCGTCGGCCAATTGCAAGGCATCGCGCGCCGAGGCTCCGGTTCGGTCGGCGGCGGGGACGGTCCGAACATAAGCGACCAGGCGATCGAGCAAGGGCTGGACCTCATCCTGGGGCCACTCGGCGGCGGGGATACGTTGAAGGGCCTGAATGGCGGCGTGACGCTCCTTCCCCTCCCGCACGAACCGGGCCAACAAGCGGAATGTGCGAGCCTCCTGGCCTCTCACATACGTTAATGCGTTCATCGCTGCGCGTCGAATGTGCGACTCGGGCCCTCCTCCGCTCAGAGGGAGATTCATTCGTCCCTTCCGGGCGCGTTGGCCGGTCTTCTGGAACACGACGTTGCGTCGGGCGTCGAGCACGGTCAGGTTAAACCCATCGAGCCGATTGAAGAACTCGGCGTCGTTCCGGTTGCTGATCGCGATCGAGTCGATCGGCCGCTCGGCGCCCAGGTCGAGCTCCCACCAGGGGTTAGAGGTATCCACCTGGGTATGCGTTTGCCCCCCCGCGCCATACTCTCCGCGCGTGTTGCCGTCGATCGCCCGCTTCGCCTCGCCGCCAAACCCCGTGTTCTTCTGCGAGGCCTTGCCGGTTGGAGCGATGTTCCGATCGTTGCTCAAAACCTCGACCTCGGCCAGCGTGAGGGTACGCTTCGGGCCGGGAAGGTCGATCCGGACGTACCGGCCGACCGTCTCGTCTCCGCTCGACCCGTTGGTGGCGAGGGGAGCGGGGAGCCGGTCGAGCAAGGGTTCGACGCGCGGGTAGAGGGCCGCCCGGAGCGCGGGATCGCGAAGCAAGGGCATGGCCCCCAGGAGATCCTGAAGCGAGCGGGGGGACTTCAACGCCAAAGCCCAGGCGCGTTCCACTCCCCCATCGGCGGCGATCAGGGCCACGAAGCCGACCTGCCGCGTCACGGACGACTCGGCTCGAACCGCCAACTCCTCAAGGTCTCCACGTAGCCCCGCCAGTTCCTCCGCGGACCGAGCGGTGAGGAGCCGGCCCAGGTCGAACAGGCCGCTTTCGTCGCGCGCCCCCGCTTGTTTCTGAGCGTCGTTCCGCCGGATCGCGTCAATCAGCACGCGAAGCTCCGGTTGGTTCCGCCGCCTGGCCAAGTCCTTGAGCGCCTCGAGCCGAACTTCATCGCGGATTCCCGGCCGGAAGAGGATCTCGAGGTCGACCGCTTCGTCCCGTTTCATCTTGAGCAGCTCATCCGTACCCACGTTCTTGAGGACGAACCGGGCGCCGGCCGGAGTCGTGAATGGGATCGGCTCGCGCCTGGCGATCGCCCCCCGCCAGAAGGGGTCGAGAGCCTTCAGCGTTTCGCCACTTGTGAATTCGAGAAACTCATCCATGGGATGCTCGGCGGCAATCAGGGGGACTTCGACCGCCTCGGGCACGCGGAAAAAGCTCGCCGCGCGGACCGCCTCGAGCCGGACACGGGGATAGGAATCGGCGGCGAGCGACTTGAGCAGCTCAAGTGCTCCTGGCACCCGGTCGCGCCAGTAGCAAAGGACGCGCGTGGCCGCGGCCCTGGCCCGGAAGTCGGGCGAACCAAGCACGCGCTTGAGCAGGTCAACGTTCACCACATCCTGATATTGGTGGACCCAGAGCGCTTCCAGAACGTGATGCTCGTACTCGGGGTCGTTCCGGTCTAGCTCGGCGATCCAGGGTTCGACGGCCTGGATCACGTCCTCTCGGTCGCGTGCGCCCAACTCGATCTTCGCGCGATAGCGCACGCGATCTTCGGGGGACTTGAGCAGGTCGAGCAACCGCTCCACCGGCTCACCGGCGATTCGAGGTCCCTTCAGGAGAGGACGCCCTTCGGCCGTGATCCGGTAAATCCGCCCGTGGGTCCGGTCTCGGCTGGGGTCGCGGAGGTTGTGCTGCATGTGGCCGATGATCGGGTTCTGCCAGTCGAGGAAGTAAATCGCGCCATCAGGACCAACCTCCACGTCGGAGGGGCGGAAGTTCTCGTCGGTGGAAGAGAGGATCGGCTCGACCTCGGTCCCAGCGAAGCTGGAGTCGTTGTCCTCAACCTTGTACTGCAAGATCCCCTGAAACCCGATGACGTTGGGAACGAGCAGGTTGCCTTGCATCGACTCGGGGAAGTGCCGGCTCGAAAGGGTTTCGAGGCCCGGACAAGGACGCGTGCGCTGCTTGTAAACGGTGGGAGGCCGGCCGTGCTTCTCGGGATAGTCGAGGTGCCCGGAGAACAAGGTTCCATGATAAGGGACCGCTCCCGTGCCATCGGTGACGATATCTTGTCCCCACCGGTCGAACACATGACCATGCGGGTTGGCGAACCGGAAGCTGACATAGACCTCGAACTTCTGAGACCTCGGCTCATACCGAAACACTCCCGCGTTCACACAGCGCACCGGGGGACCGTGAGGCGTCTCGACCTGCGAGTGGTGGAACGTCCCTTCCTGAAAATAGAGCGCTCCGCCCGGGTCGAGCAGGAAGCTGTTCGAGGTGTGGTGGGTATCGGCCGAGTCGAGCCCGCTCAAAACCCGCTGCCGCACGTCCGCCTTGTCGTCTCCGTCGGTATCCTTGAGGAACATCAGGTCGGGGGCCTGGGCCACGTACAGGCCTCCGCGCGCGAACTCGAAGCCGGTCGGGCAATGCAGGCCGTCGGCATAGGTCTTCACCGTGTCGGCCCGGCCGTCGGCGTCGGTATCCTCGAAGATCAAGATTTTGTCATTCATCTCTTCCTTGGGCTTCCAGTGCGGATACGTTGGCCAGACCGCCACCCAGAGCCGCCCCTTGGCGTCGAACGACATTTGCACCGGCTTGGCCAGCTCGGGGAACTCCTTCTCGGAGGCGAACAGGTTCACCTTCAGCCCCTTGGCCACGGTCATCTTCTCGATCGCCTCTTCGCCGTCGAGGAAGACATGCTCACCATTTGGGCCTTTCCCCGGTTTATTGGTGACCACGGGGATGAATGGCGGCGTGTTATCGTCAATGACCTGAAGGTCGCCCCCCTTGGCCACGGCCCAGACGCGCTGATCTCGGTTGGCGGTCATGACGTCGAGCACTTCCATCTCGCGCTGGGCGACCACGCGATTGGTTTGCCCGTTGGTGAACTTGAGGTCGGCGCGGCCGCCAAAGATGGAGTACCCGTCCACCGTCCGGTAGCGATTGAACCAGGTGAACGACTTATCGAGCACGGCCTGGCGAAGCTTTTCCAGTGGGGCCGGCTCGCGCTTCGGCGTGGCCTCCTGGCCAAAGAGGGCCTCATCGATCAAACGGGCGAGTTCTCGATTCCCTTCCTCGTTCAGGTGAATCCCGTTGATCGTCAACGGCCGCTTCGCGGTGGCATAAAGGGCCTGCGTCGGCGCGAACAGGTCCACGAACAAGACCCCTTCCGCCTGGGCCACCTCGCTCATCACTCGGGCATAAAGCTTCAGGCGATCGTTGTTTTCGGATCCGTCAAGCAGGTGGGGGTCGCGCAGGTTCTCATGAGCAATCGGAGAGAACAGGACCAGTCGAGGCGCGCTGGTTCCATTATATTTTTGTGCTTTTGCATGACGAATCATTTCCGCGAGCTGGGTCTTGTACGAGGCGAGACCCGCTTCACCGGCAAACGACTCGTTATAGCCGAAGAAGGCGAAGATGACGTCGGTCTTGGTCGCGGTCAGCCAGTGGTCGGGGGTACCGAAATCGAGGGACCGAAGTCTCCGGTCGAGATCGACCTCGTCTCCGGAGAAGCCAAGGTTGCGGATCACCAGGTCATGGCTGGGGAACCGGCTATACAGATAGGTCTCGAGCCAGCCATCGTGCTGCATGCGGTCGGCCAGGGTATTGCCAACCAGGCTGATGTGATCGCCCGCCTTGATCTCGAGAGACGCCGCCCGCACCGCGCGTTCCGACCACCCACCCAGGAGCAGGCCCATCAGAGCCACGAAGCAGAGGAATGAGCGGGGCCGGGGACGACGCGTGATCCATTCCTGAGTTTTCGTCATTTCACCCGCCCTCATATCTCTTACAAAGAAAAGGATTGGGGTCAAACGCCTGTCGACATCACAAGGCAAATGGTAGGGCTGTCGAGCCCAACCGTCCGCGAGGCGAGGCTGGCCGTCGTTGGATTACACTTCAACCCAACGGCATGGGCAAGTGGCCTCTGAATCCGCATGCCACCAACCTGTTTGGATTGAAAAACGAAGGGGACGGAGGGGGCGCTCCCTTTGACGTCGCTCCAGATTCGATACAATCGAGCCCCAACAAGCTAAGCCCGGATGTCCCCCCGCCGGATTCCCTCCACCGCGAGTTCCTCGAGGAGAGTCGAACATGAGCAACCGGACGAGACGTGATTTCCTCCGCGCCTCAGCCCTGACGACGGGGGGGCTTCTCCTCCCCCACGGCTTCACCACCCCTCGAACGATGGCCGACGACACGCAGTCGCCGAACGAGCGGCCCAGGGTCGGTTGCATCGGCCTGGGAGGCATGGGGCAAGGGGACGCTCGCGCGATCAGCCGGTACGGCGATATTCTCGCGGTTTGCGACGTCGATCAAAAACGTGTTCAGGCCGCCCGGGAAAATCCGAAGATCGGCAAGGGAAAGGCAGAGACCTACGAAGATTACCGCAAACTGCTCGACCGCAACGATATCGACCTGGTCACGATCAGCACGCCCGACCACTGGCACACCCGGATCGCCATCGCCGCCCTGCGCGCCGGGAAGGACGTCTATTGCCAGAAGCCCTTGACCCTTACCATCGACGAGGGCAAGCAACTGCGTAAGGTCGTCGAGGAAACCAGGCGCGTGCTTCAGGTGGGAACCCAGCAGCGGAGCGAGAACGAGAACCGGTTCCTCAAGGCCGTGGCCATGGTCCGCGACGGTCGGATCGGCAAGGTGAAGCGCGTCACCTGTGGCATCGGCTCGACCCCGAAGGGGAAGAAGTTCGTGAAGTCGACGCCGCCCGCCGAGTTGAACTGGGAGATGTGGCTCGGCCAGACGCCCATGGTGGACTATATCAAGCAACGCTGCCACTACGACTTCCGCTGGTGGTACGAATACTCCGGCGGCAAGATGACCGACTGGGGCGCCCACCACGTCGACATCGCCCAGTGGGCCCTCGGATGCGAGGAAACCGGCCCCAGCCTGGTCGAAGTCCTCTCCGCCGAGCACCCGGTTCCTCTGAAGGATGGCATGCCAACCGTTGACGACGAGTACAACGTCGCCAGCGAGTTCCTGGTGCGCTGCGCATTCCCCAACGACGTGGAAGTCCTGATCCGGTCCGACACCGAGAACGGAGTCGAGTTCGAAGGCGATAAGGGCAAGTTCTTCGTGAGCCGGAGCAAGCTGGTCGGCGAGCCGGTGGATGAACTGGAGAAGAACCCCATCCCCGAGTCGGCCCTGATCGCCTTGCGGAAGGGAAAACGGCTCGACTCTCACATGGGCAACTTCATCGAATGTGCCCGAGACCGCTCCACGCCCGTCTCGGATGTTGCCTCGCACCACCGCATTCTAACAACCTGCCACCTCGCCAATATCGCGCTCCGGCTGGGCCGGCCCTTGAAGTGGGACCCCGCCGCCGAGCAGATCCTGGACGACCCACAGGCCAACGGCTGGCTCAGCCGTCCCCAGCGCAAGGGTTACGAGACCAGCGTTTGATCCAAAGTGCGCATCAGCCCGGCGCGGCAGGCCAAGGTCTCACACTCGAGCCTGGCCTGCCGGACGCTCGCGCTTCTCCGTTAGCCACGGTCCCCTCCCCCCTCTCGTCCGCGATCGACTTAGCATCACGGCCTTTTTTTAGACGTCTTTTAGATCATTTATTGTTCAAAATATTCCGCCTTGATGGGGAGATTATCGGCATGGCACGTTTCGCCGGTTGGATCTTGCTGGCTCTCGCTGTCGAGTCCGCGTTCGGAGGCGCGGCCCGAGCCGCCGACGAAGCCTCGTCCGAAGGCTTTCGTCCTCTCTTCAACGGGAAGGACCTGAACGGTTGGGTGGCCGAAGGGGTTAAGGAATTCACAGCCGATGGAACAACCGAGCCGGTCTGGATTGTGAAGGATGGAGAGATTCACTGCCGAGGCAAAGGGTTCGGGTTCCTCCGTTACGAGCGCGAGTCGTTCGACGACTTCGTCTTCCACGTTGAGTTCCGCATGGCCCCCAAGTGCAACAGCGGACTCGGTTTCCGCACGCGCGCCTTCGACCCCAAGGACTCGCGCGGAACGCGTCCATCGTTTTACAGTTACGAGATTCAGTTGACCGACGACGGCGACAAGCCCCCGAACGTCCACAGCAGCGGTTCCCTCTATCGCTACGTCGCTCCCAAGGCCAGCGCCATGAAACCGGCCGGCGAGTGGAACACGATCGAGATCACCTGCGTGGGCCCCAAGATCCAGGTCAACCTGAACGGCCAGTTGATCCAGGATGTCGATCAGACCACGATCGAAGCGCTCAAGTCGAAGCCGTTGAAGGGAAACGTCTGCCTTCAAAACCACGGCGGCACCATCCAGTTCCGGAACGTTCGGCTGCGAGATATCAAGACAGGCGGAAACTAAAGGTAGCCCCGAGCGCCTCTTCACTCCAGGAGACCCCTCGGGTCTGGAACACTCCACCTGGAATTCACCTGCACGGAGGCAGAGAGGAATGAGGCCAGGTCGCTAGGAGAGGTTTTCATGACCGCAAAAACGCCCGGAACTGTTGGAGCCCCGATCACGATCGAGGTCCAGGTGAAACTCCAGGCCATCGCGATACCCGAGGCCGATGGCGGTTACTCGATCGTGGTTCCCGCCCTGCCTGGTTGTTTCTCTCAGGCGGAAGCACTCGACGAGGCCCAGGATCAGGTGACTGACGCGGCCGAGGGCTGGCTCGCGGTGGCGCACGATCAGGCGAAAGACGAGACCCTTCGCGTGATGAGGGGCGAGGGCGAATGAGACTGGCGGAGTTGTCTGACGCGGACCTTTGAAGTGATGAGAAATGGCGGCCCACCATCCCACGCAACGACATCAAGAAACTTGGATAGGTAGCCGTAAGCACCTTCCCTTTTTTTGGAACTCCTTGACCAAAATCGAGGCGATGAGTCTAATGGCGAACTTCCGCTCGATGGGTGCCTCCCTCTCAATCTAAAGAGTGGAGGAGAATAGGGAAGACGGTGAGAATCCGTCGTGGGGCCGCCGCTGTATTCGGCCAGGCCCCCGGACAATCTTGGCCACTGAGACAAACGCATACTGTCTCGGGAAGGCGGTCCGGGGTCCATCATGAGCCGTAAGCCAGAAGACCTGCCCGTCGAGCCTCTGCGGTGATGCTTCGGCCACGAGCATCCGGCGGGTACCCCCTTCGCAGGCTTCCTCTGCTAGCGGGCGCACGACGGGCGACGAGGGCCGAGCATCCTTTCCGTGCTTCCCTCGGTCGCCAGGATTGCACATGCGCTCGCATCGAAAGATTTTGACACTCGAACCACGTTCGAGTCACGCCCATCTTCGCGCGTTTCACCGCTCCCGCAATTGGACGCGTATCGGAAATGGAAGGGGCGACGAACCGGCCGAAATCCGGGAAAATCGGCGGCACATTCCTTCTGGCCAGCCCGGCTTCACCCTGATTGAGCTCCTGGTGGTCATCGCCATCATTGGGGTCCTGGTCGCCTTGCTGCTTCCCGCGGTGCAGGCGGCTCGAGAGGCCGCGCGCCGGTCTGCTTGCCTGAACAATATGAAACAGTTCGGCCTAGCGCTGCATAACTTTGAACAGGTTAACAGATGTTTCCCCAGCCAGGGGACGGGCCTGTTCTACGACACGCCTCCGTCGGCCCCCCGGCACGGCTGGCCCGCTCACTTGCTCCCCTTCATGGAACAGGCCCCGCTCTTCGCGAGCATGAACTTCCGGGTCCACTGGTATGACCAGGCCAACACGACCACGGCCCTGACCCAGGTGAGCATGTTTCAATGCCCATCGGCCGAGGCGGGGCGCGAAGGATTCGAATACACCCTGTACGGAAGCACGAGCGCCCCGAGGCAGGTTTATCGCGGGGCAACCTGGGATTATGGAAGCGACTTCGGACTCTCGACCGCGCTTCAGACCATGCTCGGCTTCTCCGACCGATTCGGCATCATCGGCAATGGGGCCGACCCCGAGCGAAAACGGATCGACGACGGTTGCTCCATCGCCCAGGTCACCGATGGACTCTCGAACACCTTGTTAGTCGTCGAGAACGCCGATCGGCCGAGATTCTGGCGCGGGCGGCAGGCCATGCCCAGCAGTCCCTTATCGAATGCCCCACGCAACCACGTGACCGGCGGTGTCTGGGCCAGCGACCTCAAAGGGGTCATCATCGATGGATTCTCAAATGATGGATCTTCGTCGCCAGGCCCTTGCGGCGTGAACTGCTCGAACGACAATGAGGTTTACAGTTTTCACCCCACCGGGGCGAACGTACTCCTCGCGGACGGTTCGGTCCGCTTCCTGAAACAGCAGGCTTCGATCCGCGTCGTCGGTGCCCTGGTTACACGCCAAGGAGGAGAATTAATCTCATCGGATGAATTCTGAAATGACCAACGCGTTGATCACGATAAGTCAGTGGTTACGATTCTTTCTCTACAAGCCCGAAGCGCCAGCGAGTGAATCTCTTAGATTCTCTCCCGCCGTGGATTTTACAAGCCCGAAGCGCCAGCGAGTGAATCTCTTCAAGAACACGCAAACTAACATGTCAGCATTTTATTTAAATGCAATACAAATCGATTCACTCGTTGTCGCATTGGGATTGTACGAAGAGATTCACTCGCTGGCGCTTCGGGCTTGTTAAAAACTGAAGAGATTCACTCGCTGGCGCTTCGGGCTTGTAAAAGACTGAAGAGATTCACTCGCTGGCGGTATGCGTTGATACGAAGCACGGTCGTGATTGTCGATGATTCCTGGCGGTGGGGAGCGCTCACCGTACGAACGACAAAACTCTTGAGGACATAAACATCATGGATTTTTTGCATGATCTCCATTCCGATGACATGATCCTGCTCGGGTCGATCTCGTTGATCTCCGGGTTCGTGTTCGGGTATCTGGCCCGCTTCGTTTACTCGGGCGCTCGCGGGAGGAACGCATGATGAACCTGATCTTCGCCCACCATCTCGAGAGTCACCACGTCGTGATCGCCCTGGCCCTGTTCATCGCGGGCGCGATGATTGGCTGGCGGCTCCGCGGCCTGCGGCAAGGTGCTTCCCTCGGTGAGGAGCAGTTGCGGCCGTGACCTCGACCATCCTACCAGGCGAGGCGCGGGGGGCTTCCAACGTTCTGGAAGCCGCCCGAGCACGCCTCGATCGACTGGCCAAACCGCCGGGGAGCCTCGGCCGGCTCGAAGACCTGGCGGCCCGGCTCTGCGCGATCCAAGGGGTACTCAACCCGCAAACCCGCCCTCGGCGGCTCGTTCTCTTCGCGGGAGACCATGGGGTGGCTGCCGAGGGGGTCAGCGCCTGGCCCTCGGCCGTGACCGGCGTGATGGTCGATTGCATCGTGCGCGGAAAGGCGGCGAGCTCAGCCCTGGCGGCGGCGACCGACACCGAGCTATCCCTGATCGACGTGGGGACGCAGGCCCCTTCGCTTGCTCCTCGACCGGGCTACGAGGCTCGGAAGATCGCCTCGGGAACCCGCAACCTCGCCCGCGAACCCGCCTTGACGGTACTAGAGTTGGATCAGGCCCTGGCCCTCGGCGCGGAAGCGGCCCAGCGGGCCCAGGCCGATGGCATGCGCATGGTTGCCACCGGTGAGATGGGGATCGGCAACACCACCCCGGCCTCTTGCCTGGCCATGCTGCTGGCCGGAATTCCCGTCGACCAGGCCGTAGGACGAGGCGCGGGGGCCGACGACGCCACCCTGGACCGCAAGTATCAGGTCGTCCAACATGCGGTGGAACGAGCCCGCCCCTTGCTCGAACACAGCCCACGCGCGGCGATCGCGGGAGTCGCGGGCTTCGAGATCGGGGCCATGGCGGGATTCTACGCCGAGTGCGCTCGGCTCTCTTTGCCCGTCATCGTCGATGGCGTGATCGCCACGGCCTCGGCCCTGGTCGCCGAGACGTTATACCCCGGCGCCTCGCGCGTCATGATCGCCGCCCACCAGGGGGCCGAGCCCGCTCACGCCCCCATGCTCCTGAAACTCGGCCTCACTCCCCTGCTGAGCGACTGGTCCCTGAGACTCGGCGAGGGGACCGGGGCGTTGCTTGCGTTTCCCCTACTCGACGCCGCCGCCGCGATCATCACGCGCATGGCCACGCTCGACGAGCTTCAGATCGGGCCTTCGGAGTCCGCCCCCTCATGAACAACCTGGAGGCCGGCGACCTTGCTCCCCCCCAACAGCCCGGCCCTGCTCAAGGCCCCTTGTTGACCGAGCCCTTCCGTAACCTGGCGATCGCCACCCAGTTTCTCTCGAGGCTTCCCACCCCAGCCCTTGACCTGGGAAACGATGCCGAGCGTCACGAAGCATTGGCTCGATCCACCGCATACTTTCCCCTGGTGGGGGCCTTGATCGGGGCGTCGACCGGCCTCACCATCTGGCTCGCCGCGCACCTCTGGCCCTTGGGCCTTGCCGTCTTGCTCGGCCTCTCGGTCGAGGCCCTGGTCACAGGCGCCTTCCACGAGGACGCGGTGGCCGACTTCTGCGATGCCTTCGGCGGTGGCTGGACCCGCGACGATGTCCTCCGGATCCTCAAGGACAGCCGGATTGGCTCATTCGGGATCGTGGGGCTCGGCCTGGCCTTCGCCTTGCGGGTTGGAGCGTTGGCAAGCCTCGAGCCCAGCGAGCTCCTGGCCGTGACGATGGCCTCGGGCTGCCTGGGGCGATGGGCGGTGCTCCCGGCCATGTGGGGCTTGCCCCCCTTGGCCGACCGCGCGGGGCTCAGCCGCGACGTGGGACGGCAGATCCCGTTTCGGCGCATTGTCCTTGGCACCTTGCTCGCCATCCCCGGGTGTCTCGCGATGGGGCGGCTCGCTCCCGGCCGGCTCGGTCTGGCCCTGCTGGGGATCGTGGCTCTCACGTTCTGGCTCGTCCGCTACGTCAAGCGCCGGATCGGCGGAATGAGCGGCGACTGCCTCGGCTTCCTCTGCTACCTCGCGCAGGTGCTGGTCCTGCTCGCGGCTTGCGCGCACTGGACGCCCCTGCTCGGGACCACTCCATGACGCCCGACCTCATCCTCGTCCGGCATGCCCGCGTCGCCGACGCCTACCAGGGGATCTGCTATGGGCGGAGCGACGTCCCACTCTCCCCCGAAGGGCGGAGCGCGAGTCTCGAGCTCGCGCGCCAGCTCGCCCGCTTGCCGATCCGCCACCTCGTCAGTAGTCCCTCGACGCGCGCCCGGTTCCTGGCCGAACTCGTCGCCGCGCAAACGGGTCTGCCTTTGACTCTCGAGCCCGACCTTCAGGAACGCGACTTCGGCGCCTGGGAGTCGCGAACCTGGGACGCCATTCACGCGGAGGTGGGCGAAGCGATGCTCGGCCTGATCCACGAGCCCGGCACCTATCACCCTCCTGGCGGAGAAACGACGCTGGAACTGCGCGACCGGGCCGTCTCCTGGTATGCTCGAAGGCCAACGGGGGGCCTCGTGGTAGCGATCACCCACGGCGGGCCGATCGCGGCCATCCGGGGGATGCTGGCGGGCTTGCCCCCCGACCAATGGCCCGGGCTGATTCCTCCGACGGGCACCTTCGTCGAACTTCACGCGAAAGATGAGGCACCCGCTTGCGTGCCGGAGGTATCCGAGGCGGGAACGGGAAGAGGGCGCCAATGAACGGGAGAGGGATCCGGATCCTCGGCCTCCTGATCGTTCTGGCCGGGATCGGACTTGCCAGCCTGATGATTGGCCCCGTCCGGCTCTCGCTCTCCCAGGTGCTCGGCGCACTGGCTCCAGGCCTGATCGAGACGCCGACCGAGCCCAACGCCCCCCTGCTCGATGCCTCGGCGATCGTCTGGGAACTCCGCCTCCCTCGAATTGTCCTGGCGATGGTGGTGGGTCTCGGGCTCGGGTCGGCGGGGGCGGCCTATCAAGGACTGTTCCGGAATCCCCTGGCCGACCCGTTCGTGGTGGGTGCGTCGAGCGGCTCGGCCCTGGGGGCCACACTCGTGATCGCGCTGGGAGGGAACGTTGGCGCATTGGGATTCGGAGCCGTCCCACTCGGAGGTTTTCTTGGAGCCCTTTGCGCGGCGGGTATCGTCTACCTGTCGGCCGCCTGGTGGCGACAGGCCCCACTTACGGGTCTCTTACTGGCGGGCTCGGCGGTGAGTAGCTGCTTCGGAGCCCTGGTCTGGCTCTTGATGGTCCTGAACGACGAAAGTCTTCCCCGGATCGTGGCCTGGTTGATGGGGAGCCTCGGCGGACACGGATGGCTGGCGATCCAGGCGGGCGGCCCTTATGTGGCCGCCGGGGTATTGGGCATCTGCCTCCTCTCCCGCCCGCTCGACGCTCTCTCGCTCGGCGAACAACCCGCCCAGGTGCTGGGCCTTCCCATCAAGCGAGCGAGCGGAGCCGTGGTGGCTTCGGCGAGCCTGGCGACGGCCGCTGCCGTGGCGGTCGCGGGGGTAATCGGCTTCGTCGGCCTGATCGCGCCCCACCTCGCCCGTGTCCTCGTGGGCTCGAGACACCGCTACCTGACCCCGGCCAGCGGTCTCACCGGCGCCATCCTCCTGCTACTGGCCGACAACCTGGCCCGCACCGTCGCCGCCCCCGTCGAGCTCCCCGTGGGCATCCTCACCGCCATCCTCGGCGGCCCGTTCTTCCTCCTGGTCATGGGGACGAAGTCGCGATAAACACAGCCATTTTCACCAATCCCCACATTTCTAAATTAAATAATTCACATGACATCTGTCAAAATTAATCAGGATATCTCGCATCCATCCGAACCTGGCCGTGGCGCGAACGTAGTAGAACTTCGCGCCGGGGTCGGTAACCTTGGCCAGGGCGTTGGCATGATGGCCCCAGGGCACGGTGACCAAGAATTCTCTCACGGCCTGTGAGAGTTTTTCGCCAGTACCTGTTTTGGTCCCGACCGCGGTCACAGCCTGCAACCGTTTCTTGGAGAAACCCTTGATGCCTAATTCTGTCACAGCGTGTGACAGAAACTCGGGGGTGGTGTGCGCGAGGTAAAATTGGCTCATTCGCCAGAGATTCTGGGCGGAAAAGCCACGGGCGCCAGGGAAGACGCGGAGGATGTCTCGAGAAAGTTTCTCAACGACAGCATCGCCCCAGTCCGCAATGAGGTAGAAAAGATCATTCGACCCTTGGCCATTGTCAACCAGGACGTGCAAATCGGGCCGGCACTTGCGAAGAGTGAAGCCATAACGATCAATCGAGCCGGGCTCCACGCCAGGCGCGGGTTGCATCAAGGAGAGAGTCTAATTTTCTCGGTTCGGAATCGAAACGAACAGTACGGGGCCCGACTGGTCCTTGATGATCTGGCCTGCGGGTACGCTCGGAGCGACCGAGACATCCTCGCCCGGGTCAGTTTCCATCTCGAGGCGGGAAAGGTGCTCGCCTTGCTTGGCCCTAACGGGGCAGGCAAGACAACCCTCTTGCGCACACTCGCCCGCCTGCTGTCACCCCGAGGTGGGTCGGTCTACCTGGAAGGGCAATCGCTCTGGTCGCGCGGGCGAGCCTGGGCCCATCAGGGGGTGTCGCTTGCCTCGAGCGAGGACGCGGGGGGCTCAACGCTCTCGGTGGAAGAGGTGGTTCGGCTGGGTCGAGCGGCCCATCGCGGGTGGTGGCGGCCCATGTCCGCCCCTGACTTCCAGGTCATCGACCAGGCGCTCGACCGAACCGGGCTGACCAGCCTGCGCCAACGACCGATCTCCGAACTCTCGGCGGGAGAGTGGCAGCGGGTGATCCTGGCCCGAGCCCTCGCGCAGGAGCCGACCTTGCTCCTGCTGGATGAGCCGACCGCCCACCTCGACCTGAAGTACCAGGTCGAGATCCTCAACCTGGTGGAGTCGCTCGCGCACGAGGAGGGGCTAACCGTGATCCTCAGCCTCCACGACCTGAACCAGGCCTCGGCCTGGGCCGACCGGATCGCCTTGGTGGCTGACGGGGCCTTGCTTGCGATCGGCGAGCCCGCCGACGTCTTGACCCCCGAGTGGCTCGAACGGGCTTATCACTGCCCGGTCTTCGTCCAGCCGCACCCGATCTTCGGCACCCCCATGATCCTGCCGTACCGCCAGGGGCGCACGGATCCGAAACGAGGACCGGGAGAGGTTTGAGCGTGTTCTTGACGGGAATCTCTCTGTCCCAGGTTGAGGTGTTGGCCCCCCTCGCGCTGGCTGTTGTAATCGACCTGACGTTCGGCGATCCTCCGAACCGGTTCCACCCGGTGGCCTGGATCGGCTCGTTGCTGCTGGCCGCCCGACGCAAGCTTCCCACCCAAGGGCGCCTGGTCCCACTCGCGTGCGGCACCTTCTTGATGGTGAACGGCCTGGCGGGAGCGGTCGGCCTGGGCCTGGCGATCGAGCGAGGTCTCGCCCTTGCTCCGCATTGGCTGGCGATCGTGTTCGAGGCCGCCCTGCTCAAGTCTCTGTACTCGATTCGAGGGCTGGCCCGTGCCGCGTTGGAGGTCGCGCGGGCCCTCGAGCGAGGGGATCTGCCCCAGGCCCGTAAGCTTGCCGCCTGGCACCTGGTCAGTCGCCGGACCGAGGAACTCGATCATTCGCTGGTGGCGGCGGCGGCGATCGAGTCGGTCTCTGAGAATAGCAGCGACAGCGTGGTGGCCCCCCTGCTCTACTACGCGCTTGGGGGGCTTCCCGGAGCACTGGCCTATCGGGTTATTAATACCGCCGACTCGATCTTCGGCTACCGCGACCAGGAACGGGAGTGGCTTGGCAAGGTCCCTGCCCGGCTCGACGACCTCGCCAACCTGGTCCCAGCTCGCCTGACCGCCCTGGCGATCACCCTCTCCGCCCCCCTTGTCGGGGGCAGTCCATGCCAGGCGTTACGAACCTGGTGGCGCGACGCTTCGCAAACCGCCAGCCCCAACGCCGGGCATCCCATGAGCGCGGCGGCCGGGTCCCTGGGGGTGGTCCTGGAAAAACCCGGAGCGTACCGCCTGGGATCCACGCTCCGAAACCCACTCGCGGAAGACATTCAACGCTCGGTCCGCCTCATGTTCGGCACGATCAGCCTGGCCCTGGTCCCGCTCTGTGCCTTACGATGGCTGCTCCACTGAGCCAGCGGCTCAACAAGATCCGACCCAACCACTCATTCAGACTCATGGAATCATAATCGCGATGGGCGAACTGATCTTGATCACGGGAGGCGTGCGATCGGGCAAGAGCCGGTACGCCGAGCAACTTGCCGCCGAGCTTGGGGGAGACAAGGTTCTCTACATTGCCACCGCCGAGCCCGGCGACGACGAGATGCGTCGCAAGATCGAAGTCCATCGAGCAAGCCGGCCCGCCACCTGGCCGACCGTCGAAGCCCCGCTGGGAGTAGGCCCGGCCATTGCTCACGCTGGAGAAAGCCCAGGCACTCCGCGCGTGATCCTGGTCGACTGCCTTACGCTCCTGGCCAGCAACCTCCTGCTCAACGGTCCCGAGGAGGAAGCGAGCGCACGCGTGGCCGGTGAAACGGAGGCGATCCGCCAGGCATGCCAGGTCTTCCCCGGCCACGTCATCGCGGTCACGAATGAAGTCGGCTGGGGCGTGGTCCCCTCCTCCACCCTGGGAAGGCGTTATCGCGACCTGCTCGGCACCATGAACCAGACCCTCGCGGCGACCGCCTCACGCGTCTTCCTCGTGGTCTCGGGGCTTGCGATTGACTGCAAGGCACTTGCCTCGAACCCCAAGTCCTTCCATTGCACAAGCTAATTTTCAATTCAGCCGACTTTCAAAACCAATCATGACAAATCGATCACGATTATATTTTCTCACATTTGTATCGATTTCGGAAGCCTTGCTGGGCTGTCGGCGCGAGCCGAGCTCCGTGCCAGTTCCTTCCGAAGCTCCAGCGCTCTCCACCACGAGTGAAACCACCTGGCCCCTGACGGTGACCGACGCCCTGGGGCGTAAGGTCAAGCTCGAGAAGCCGGTGAACCGGATCGTCTCCTTGACCCCATCGAACACCGAGCTCCTCCACGCGGTGGGGGCGGGCGCGAAGGTTGTGGGGGGAACCACGCTGGATAACTATCCTCCCGAAGCACGCGTGCATCCGAAGGTCGGCGGCATGTCCCCTCGAAGCATCAACCTGGAGGCGGTGGTCGCGCTCCGGCCCGACCTGGTGCTCACGACCAGCGGGATCCAGGAATCGCTGGTCGAGCCGCTGGAACGCATTGGTCAGACCGTGATCGCCCTCGACGCCAGGGACTTTCAGGAAGTGGCGCACAACCTCCGCACCGTGGGCCGAATCACCGGACATGCGGCCGAAGCCGAACGGGTGGCCGTTCAGTTTCTCAAGCGGACCAACCAGGTGGAACAACAGGCCAAGGCACACATCAAAACCAAAGGACGTCCTCAAGTTCTCTATCTCGTCCACGACGATCCTTTGACCACGGCCGGTTCCGAGACCTTCATCGGCCGAATGATCGAAGCGGCGGGCGGGCGTAATGTCTTCGACGATGTCTCGGCGCGGTTTCCCAAGCCGAGCGAGGAAGAGATCGTGGTCCGTGCCCCCGAAATCATCCTCGCCTCGTATGGCCCAATGGGGGCTAAACGTCCGGACAATGAGACGAGACGCGAGCGGCTCCGCGCACGCCCAGGCTGGAGCCGGATCCCCGCCATCCAGAACAATCGTATTCTCTTTCTAGATGAAGACATCATCACTCGCCCAGGTCCTCGACTCGCGGAAGGATTGGAAGCCATCGCCGAGGCCCTCGCATCCTCCGCCCCTCGATCAGCCGATTGACCGAGGCACTTGACAGTTGTACCATGCTGAAGAGGATCGGCTGAGACACCGCGCCGGGGTGATCTCGGTTTCAGAAGGACACCACTTCGTTCGAGGACCGAGAACCGCCATGGCGCCTTATCAGCAGGGTTGGAACAGGCTGGCATTCGCCTTGGGTTTCACGCTCGCTCTCGCTGGGTGCGGCGAGGACCAGCTTCCAACCACGGAGTCGGGTAAGCCTGCGAGCACAACCGGCCAGGTGGTGGTTTACTCGGCGCTCGACAAGGAGTTCGCCGAACCGGTGCTGCTCGACTACGCGAAACAGTCGAAGGTGGAGGTACTCCCCAAATTCGACGTGGAGAGCACCAAGACGGTGGGCCTGACGAATCAGCTCGTGGCCGAGGCGAGCCGCCCGCGCTGTGACTTATTCTGGAATAATGAGATCCTCAATACGCTCCGGCTCCGCGACAAGGGAGTGCTCGTCCCCTTCAAACCGATGCATGCCGACGAGTTACCCGCCACTTTCAAGGCCAAGGACGGCACCTGGTACGGCTTCGCCGCGCGGGCCCGCATTTTACTCGTCAACACCAAGCTCGTCCCCGAAGGTGAGCGGCCCAAGGGGATCGAGGACCTGCTCAACCCGAAGTGGAAGGGCAAGGTGGGGATCGCCAAGCCCCTGTTCGGCACCACCGCCACCCACGCCACCTGCCTCTTCGCCGTCTGGGGAGATGAGAAGGCTCGAGCCTATTTCAACGGCCTCAAGTCCAACGGCGTTCAGGTTCTCTCGGGTAACAAGCAGGTTGCCACGGCCGTTAGCTCGGGGCAAATCGCCTTCGGCCTGACCGACACCGACGACGCCATGGGCGAAATCGAAGCGGGGCACCCCGTCGCCATCGTCTACCCCGACCGCGAGCCCGGCCAACTCGGCACGCTCTATATCCCCAATACCCTCGCCATGATCAAAGGCGCCCCCCACCCCAGGGACGCCGAGGTCCTGGCCAACCACCTGCTCAGTCCCGAGGTGGAAACCGCCCTGGCCAACGGCCCCAGCGCCCAGATCCCGCTCCTCCCCTCCACGCAAACTTCCGCGCGCGTCGAGACCCCCAAGACCGTCCACGCCATGGAGGTGGACTTCGAGACGGTCGTCAAGCTCTGGGACAACGTGGCCGCCTACCTGGCCCAGGAGTTCGCCGGAGGCTGAGAACAAGCCCCCGGCCTTGAACGAAGCCAGCCAGGTTCGGATCAAGCCTACCACTCCCGGCCCAGCCCAGTCAGCGGTTCGGGATCGCGTGCGCGTCGTGCACACCGAGTAACCAAGGCCCTCGATCAAAACGCGTCGCGGATGACTTCTTCGATGACCTCGTTCCCGTTGCGAGTGAATCTGGCCTTCAGGTCCTCCGGCTTGGTCGATGCCTTGATGAAGTGAACTGAGCCATCGGCAATCAAAAAATGGGTGCCCCGAGGGTGACGGCCGAAGAGTGCTCGCGCCTTGGGCTCGCCTCCGACGTTCCAATCTTCCGGTTTGGTCCAGATGACCGCGGCCGCGTCGCTGGCCTCCACGATCAACGCGGTATTCGGACGCCCATCGGTGATCTGGTCGCTCGATACCGGTTCAGCGCCGGGGAACACCGTGGCCGGGCCGCGAGGCGCCAGGTAACTCGTCTTGCCCTCCCGCACGAGTTTTCGGTTCTCCCCCGGGCATGCGTAAGCGGCCGGCATGAATTTGATCAGGGCCTTGTTGTGCGGACTGTCCCAGGGCTCGTCCAGGTGGAATCGCTGGTAGAGAGGCGAGTGGCCAAGAAATGGCAAGATGTGAACTCTCCAGCTCAAGAGCGGCTTACCTCCCTTGTCCACGCTAAACGCCGCGGGGAGGGTTCCATTAACCGCTTCATGTTCAGCTAACGCCAAAGCAATTCCTTTCAGATTACGCACACATTTTTGATTGTCTCCCTGAACATCCGCGGCCCCGCTGTTGGTAAAGTACAGACAGGCCGTGGCGATCATAAGCGCGGCACAGGTTATTCTCACCATGACTTCCGTTCTCCTCGTGGGTACAGCCCTCGGGCAAGGAGGGCTTTAACAGGTCGGACGCCTCCACCGGGAGTGCCGACGACGACTGGCATTCACATTAAAACAAGACTGGAATGTCATTGGGAAGTCGGAAGCCGTCATGGAACCGGTAACCTCATGCAACCGAGTCCAACCGGACACCCATCCCAGGCAAATTCAAGGGTTCGGCGCGCAAAGCCGGAAGCGGAGTGAGCCACCCCGGTCGAGGCGGCCCACTGGCTTCTGGGTCAACGTCTGCGAGGGACGTCCCAAAGCTTGACCGTGCCGTCCTGGCTGGCGGTCGCGGCGTGAAGTCCGTCGGGGGAAAAGGCGATGTCGACGATCTGGGCCTGATGCCCTTCGAACCGGAACAACGGTTTGCCGGTGGTGAGGTCGAAGAGGACCATGGCTCGTTCGTCGGTCCCGAGCAATCGCCGTTGATTGGGGTCGAGCGAGATCGCCCAACCGATGCTCGCGGGCAAGGTGAGGGCCTTCCGCTCAGCCCCCGAGGGGATCTCCCAAAGACTCAGCAAGCCGCCGCTCGCGGCCGTGGCGGCCACCGCTCCATCGCGTGAGAGGTCCATGGAGCCGACCTGCTCCCGCTTGGTCTCGAGCGTTTTGAGCAGACGGCCGGTGGCGACGTCCCAGACCTTGGCGGTACCATCCCAGCTCCCCGTGACCACGTGTTTGGCGTCACGCGTGAAGGCGATGGTGATCACCACGTCGGTATGGCCCACGAGCTCCTTCAACACCAGACCGGTTGCAAGGTCGACGATCCGCCCCTTGCGGTCCCAACTCGCCAGCGCGGCGAGCCGACCGTCGCGTGAGACCGCGATTCGAGGCGGTTCCCCCGGCACGGCGAAGGAGGCCACCTTTTTGCCGTTCGATGAGGTCCAGACATGAAGCAATTTATCGGTATTATTGTAGGTGACGAGCGTTCGCCCGTCGGATCCGAACGCGAAGGTCGTCTTGCCACCGGCGCCTCGGAACTGTTGCAGCTCCCGTCCGGTCGCGACGTTCCACATTCGGGTCGAGCCATCGGCACCGGAGGAGAAGACCCGATTGCCATCGGCTGAGAAAAGGACGCGCTGAACTTCCCCTTCATGGCCTTCGAGGGTTTTGACCGGCTTAACAACGGGCAAGGCGAGCGAAGCCTGTTCTCCCGGCTTGGGGGGGAGTGAAATCTGGACCTCGTCGTTGGCGGTCCAAAGTCCCACCTTCCCTCCTTGCACGTAGAGGATCGCCACGTTCTTGTGTTTCCCGACCACCGGGTCAGCCCACGTCGCTTTTTGGAGATCGACCTCAAGCCGCCCGTCCCGAACCAACGTTCGCGCGGAATCCGAAACATCGGCCCATTGGTCACCGAGGCCCCAGGTGGCCTTCAAGACCTGGAAGCCCCGCGCCGGCACGGTCTCTCCCTGGAAATCGGCCGTGGGGATCGCCAGTTCCTTGCCCTGAAGGCCGGTTGCCAGACCCACTCGGCCATCGACACTGTAGGCGACGACCAGGGTATTGCTCTGGTTGGCGACGGGTTCCGTCAGGGTCTCCTGATCCGGAACGAACGACAGATGGACGCCGGAGCACTTCGCACGCACGAGCTCGGTCACATCGTCCCAACGCTGGCCTCCGCCCCAGTAGGCATACTCGATCTTCAAGGTGCCAGAGCCGCCGGCCGGGCCCGCCTTGGCCTGGGCGACCTGGGCCGCTTCATCCAGGTCCCCTTCCGAGGCACCGGCCACCGAAAAACGGTCTTCTGGGCCAACGCTGACTTCGGTGGGTTCGCCCCCAGCGTCTCGCCCGTAGAGCCAGTAGGTGGACTCAACCTGGTTATTGAAAAGGCTCAGTTCGGAACGGACGAAGCGGAGGGGCCGGAACCCGCGCAGCCGCTCGTCGGTCCGGGCGCGGTCCTGGAATTGCTTCATGACCGAGGGGGGCACCTGATCGCCGGGAATATCGTACCGGGCGGACTGGACTTCCCCGACCCGGGTGCCGATCGTGAGTTCCACGAGCCGCCCCTTCGCGTTGCGACCCCTGAGCAGGAGGGTGGGCTCGAGTTGATCCGGAGTCTCCTCCATCGCCTCGAAGAACCGGTAGCCAGGCGCGGTGGCAAGGGCGGCCTGCTTGATGTTGTCGGGCAGCGCCGAGAGGCGTACGGGACGAATCGGACGGTTCGCATTGGGATGCACGAGGATCGATTCCGCCCGTTTAACCAGGCCCGACCCCTCCACCACCAGGATCACCCACTGCTTCTCGGCGTTTCGCCCCTCGAATTCGTAGGTAATCTCCGGCTTATCCCCGTTCACCCTGCGCGTCTCGACACGTTCGGTTCGAACCGCATTGAAACCCTTGAACAATTCGGGCTCCTGGCGCATCTTGGCCGGGGTGACCGACTGCACCGCCTTGGGCAGGTTCTTGGGCTCGACCCGAGATCGAACACGGATTTGTTCAATCCGATTCTGATCCGAGATCAACGCTTCAACGACCCGCCCGTCGGCTGTCTTCCCCACCAGCCTGTTCTGGTTGTCACCAAGGTAGGCCTGGGTGAATTTCGCCTTGGGCGTGACCGTGTCGGCCAGCTTTCGAATCGCCTCCGGCACCCGCTCAACCTTGATCCGATCCTCCCCGTAAGCCTGCAAATACCCGTCGATCACCTGCCCTTGAACTAGGCTGTCACCAAGGGCCAAGGCAACGAGCATGAGTCCAAGACACGTACGGAGAGAGAATGGAAACACTTTGAGAATCCCCAACGGTGAAGCGGCCTGATCATGCCGCCTGAAAGACGATCCAGCGTCCCAATTCGCGATCAATCGAACCAACACCGAGACATAAATTACTAAAATGCGGACAAAATCCACAATCCTTGAAATCAACCGTACTTTTCTGACTTAATCCTTAACCTAATAATGTGTTCAACGATACCACAAGATCATCATTTCGCATTTCTCAACTCAACGACCAAAACCTCTCACAATACAGCCAGAGCCATCGCCGGAAGCACGATCGATACAAATTCGGCGTGCGGCTGAACCGCAATTTAGCTAAACTTAGCTAAGGGAGAAATTTTCATGAAAATTGCGAACATCCACGAAGCCAAGTCCCAACTGTCGAAGTTGGTCGAACAGGCCCTGAGCGGAGAGGAGGTCGTCATCGCGAAGGCCGGTCAGCCCGTGGTTCGGCTTGTGCCGATTCAGTCCGACCAATCTCCGCGTCAAGGGGGCCAGTGGAAAGGTCGGGTCAAGATCGCCGAGGATTTTGACGCTCTGCCCGATGACATCGCCACAGCCCTGGGGATTGAACGGTAATGACGTTGCTGCTGGACACCCACGCCTTCCTTTGGTGGTTAGACGACCCTCGGCTTTTATCCAAAGCGGCTCGAAACGCAATCCGCGACGGCAAGAACACGGTGTATGTCAGTGTCGCCGTCGTTTGGGAGATCGTCATCAAGCAATCGCTTGGCAAGCTTGATGCCCCCGATGATCTGGTAGAGGTGATGGCCGCGAATCGCTTCCTGCCGCTGCCCGTGACCGTTCCTCACGCCCTGGCGGTCCGGACGCTACCCGATCACCATCGCGATCCATTCGACCGCTTTCTGATCGCCCAGGCCCAACATGAGGGATTCAAGATCGTCACACGCGACCCTCTCGTCTTACTTTATGGCATATCTCATGTTCTCGCATGAATCGCGAAACCACCAGCCACTCAACTTGAGCGAACGACCGACCACGTTCCAATCACTCGACTGGTGAAGATTCAAAATCCGTCTGGGTCGATCACAACCTTCTTCGCGTTCACCGGCACCGGATCGGGAATAAGCCTTGCAAACACATAAAGCCCATAGAACAGAAGGCCCAGGAACAGGGCCACCCCGATCAAGATCCCACCCGTGATTGCCGTGGCGAGAAAAGCGCCGGACGGCCCAGCGATGTGATACCTCATGTCAATCGGGGAGTCCGTCGGCGTGTGCAGCCATGACCACGCCTCCAATTCCACGGCAACGAAGCCAACGCAAATATGAAGGACCGGTAAGAATTGAGAAAAGCCGACGAAGAACCCTCCGACAAGAAGAGCCTGGGTTATCGACTTGCTCGCCTTACAGACGTAAACCCCTAATATCCAATATGTAAAGACGGCAAGGACCACTCCCAGCCATCCCCAACCAGACACGACCGAAACCGCGAAGAGAACGGGGATAATCAGGTTAAGGACATAGACCATCGTCCAGGACAAGGATCGTAAATTCATCGGCCCCTCCTGAAGGTCATGCTAATCCCAAAGTGGTTGATACCGCATCGCTTCGCCAGCCGGAAGTTCAAAATTCACGAGACAACCAAAAGAGAAAGGACATGCGTCGCGCCCGCCCAAGCGGACAACGCATGCCCTTAAACACGAATCATCAATCGCTTATTTGTAAGTCCAACACAAATCAAATCATGCCGGCCGAGTCAGCCAGCTTGGTGGGAGCGTCGAGGGCGCCTTCCGGATTCGTAATCGAAGAGGAGACCTGCCCTTCGGGCTCCAAGCCAAAGCTCAGGTCGCTCCAGCCGCGACTCGCGTAGGAGAGGGCGAGGGCTCCACCAACCCCTGCAACCAGGGAGAAGAGGAGGAAGCCGGAGCCGAAACTGCCGGTCGTCTGCTTCAACAGGCCCAGCGCGGTCGGCAACACAAATCCCCCCAGCCCTCCAGCGGCTCCGATGATTCCGGTCGTCACGCCGATTTCACGAGGGAACCGGAGTGGAACGAGTTGGAAGACCGCGCCGTTGCCCATCCCCAGGGCCGCCATGCCCGCGAACAGCACGACGGTTCCGATCGAGAGGGGAGGAAGCGTCGAGAGCCCGAGCATCGCCGCGCCGGCGAACAGGTAAAGGGCCATGAGTAAGCGGACACCCCCAAACCGGTCGGCCAGGTGCCCTCCCAGAGGCCGAAGGGCCGAGCCCGCGATCACGCACAGGGTCGAGAGGTTGCCGGCCTCAACGCGGGAAAGCCCGTACTGGCTCTGGAAGAAGACCCCGAGAAAGCTCGACATCCCCACGAACCCGCCGAAGGTGATTGCGTAGAGTAAGCAGAACCACCAGGTATCGGGCAAACAAAGCACATCGGCATAGGCGTGGAGCGGCCGAGGAGCGGGGCGATGAGGGCTCTCTCGGGCGAACAGGAAGAAGAACACGAAGGTGGCTAGTAAGGGGATCAAGGCCAGGCCGAACACAGCGTGCCAGCCCCAAACGGCCGCGAGCCGAGGGGCGAAGAAGGTCGCCAGGGCCGTTCCACTATTCCCCGCCCCCGCGATTCCCATCGCCAGCCCCTGGTACTGAGGCGGATACCAGTGACTCGCCAGGGGTAAGGCCGCGGCGAAGCTCGCCCCCGACACACCTAGCAAGAGCCCTACGAGCAAGAGCTGTTCGAACGAGTCAGCCCAGAGCCAGCCGAGCAGAAGCGGGGCCGTGGTTAGCCCCATCCCGAGCAGTCCCGCCCGCCTCGCGCCGATCCGGTCGGCCATGAGACCGAGGGCCAGCCGAAGCAACGCCCCACCCAGCAACGGGACCGCGACCATCAACCCCTTCTGCGCATCACTCAGGCCCAGGTCGAGCACGATCGAGCTGGCCAGCGCGCCGGGGAGCAGCCAGACCATGAAGCTGACGTCGAAATAGAGGAACGCACTCAGCAAGGTCGGCCAGTGGCCGGCGCGGCGGAAGTCTCTCAGATTCATTGCGGCGAGGCTCCTGGTCCAACCTGTCTAAAAAGCATCATCTCACATTTCAAAAGGCGATCTTATTGCAATGAGTCGAATGGACGGTGATCGTCCCTCTGCCTCACGCCGAGGTTTCGGCCGGCAGCGAGCAACCGGCGGCGCAGGCCCTGGTGGGTCGGGATAGAAAGTCCATCGCCTCGGGCGCGGGAAGCTCGACGAAAACGTCGTCCCCTTCGACCTTCACGGAAAAGACCTCCAGGCGGTACGCTTCCCCACTGAGGCACGAGCCGGACTCGAGCGAGAACGCCTTCTTGTGCAAGGGGCAAGCAACCTTCGGCACTCCTTGCTCATCGCCGAGAAGTCCGCGTGAAAGAACGGCCTCGCGCTTGTGGGGGCAGGTGTTCTGGCAGGCGTACCACTCGTCCATCGAATCGAAGCGGAAGACCGCGAGTTCCGCGTTACCGTGCTTGATCGCTCGGCCACCGTCGCGCGGAAAGTCCTCAACCGTCCCGACCCGAACCCAGTCCCGCTCGGCGGGCGTGCTGACTGGGTTTTTGGATTCAGCCGTGTTCGGACCGGTCAGGCTGGAGAGCGGCACCAGGTCGGCCGGCCAGTCGGCGGGGCGAGCCTGCCCGCGCTCGGTGACGAACTCGATGCCCGGCTCAACCTCGTCGGTATTGGCGAACTGGCTGAAGAACCGGCGCTTCTCGGGGTCCTCCACCACTCCCTTCCATTCGCACTGGTACGAATCCACATGCGACTGCATCTGTCGTTCGAGCTCGGCCGCGATGCCGAGCCGGTCGTTAATGATCACGTCGCGCAGGTAGTCGATTCCTCCGTCCATGCTCTCGAGCCAAACCGAGGTCCGGGTCAGCCGGTCGGCGGTCCGGATGTAGTACATGAGGAAGCGGTCGAGGTACTGGATCGCGGTGTCTTCGTCGAGGTCGGAGGCCAGCAGGTCGGCGTGTCGCGGCCGAGCCCCTCCGTTGCCGCAGACGTAGAGGTTGTACCCCTTCTCCGTGGCGATCAGGCCGAAATCCTTGCTCTGGGCCTCCGCGCACTCGCGGACGCACCCCGAGACGGCCCCTTTCAGCTTGTGCGGTGACCGCAAGCCTCGATAACGCAGCTCAACCCGGATCGCGAAGCCAACGGAATCCTGCACGCCGAACCGGCACCAGGAGGAGCCGACGCAGCTCTTGACCGTTCGCAAGGACTTGCCATAGGCGTGACCACTCTCAAACCCGGCCTCGATCAGCTCGCTCCAAATCTCGGGTAGCTGATGGACGGGGGCTCCGAACAGGTCGACCCGCTGGCCGCCGGTGATCTTGGTGTAGAGCCCGTACTTGCGGGCGACCTCTCCCAACACGATCAACTTCTCGGGGGTGATCTCCCCCCCAGGGACGCGCGGAACGACGGAGTAGGTCCCCCCGCGCTGGATGTTGCCGAGGAACCGGTCGTTGGTGTCTTGCAGGCTCGCGTGGGCGGGATCGAGGACGTTCTCGTTCCAGAGGCTCGCCAGGATCGAGGCGACGGCCGGCTTGCAGGTCTCGCAGCCGTACCCCTGACCGTGCGAAGCCAGGAGCGCATCGAATGTCTTGATCTCATGGATCATTGCGATCTGATAGAGCTCCTGGCGGCTCTGAGCGAAGTGCTCGCAGAGCCGGTTGTCCACGCGAGCGCCGGCGGCCTTGAGCTCGTCTTTGAGAATCTCAGTGACGCGAGGGAGGCAGCCACCGCAGCCGGTACCGGCCTGGGTACACACCTTCACCTGGCCGAGCGTTTCCAGCCCCTGGCCGCGAATCGCCTCGCGCACCTGACGCTCACCCACGTTGTTGCACGAGCAGACCTGGGCGTCGAGCTCACCACAGGCCGAGGCGAGCCCCCGACCCGCCGAGAGTAAATCGCCAGGAGGCACGGGCAAAGGCTTCTCACTCTTGTACAATGACAACAACGTGCCGTAGTCCGAGGCATCACCGACGAGGACTCCCCCGAGCAGCTTCGTCCCTTCCGGGTTGAAGACGAGCTTCTTGTAGGTTCCGCTAAAGGGATCTTCATACGTCAGTGCCTTCCCTCCGGTCGACTCCGCGAACGGATCACCGAAGCTGGCGACATCCACTCCCATGAGCTTCAGCTTGGTGGACATGTCAAATCCGGCGAACTGACGCGCGGAGCCGGTCAGGTGGGCCGCGGCCACCTCCGCCATCTCGTAGCCTGGGGCGACCAGGCCATAGACGACCTCGCGATGCGAGACCACCTCGCCAATGGCGTAGATCTCGGGGTCGGAGGTGAGCATGGAGTCGTTCACGACCACCCCACCTCTCGGCCCGACCTCGAGGCCGCATTCCCGGGCCAGCTCGTCGCGGGGCCGGATCCCCGCGGAGATGACGACCATGCCGGCACGAAGCGACCCGCCATCGGCGAACGCCAGCCCTTCAACCTTGCCGTTGCCCAGGAACTCTCGCGTGCTCTTGCCGAGGTGGACCCGTACGTTCAACCCCTCGATCTTGTCGAGCAACGTCTTCGACCCCGCCTCGTCGACCTGGCGCGGCATGAGCCGAGGGGCGAACTCGACGACATGCGTCTCGAGCCCGAGGTCGCGGACCGCCTTGGCGGCCTCGAGCCCGAGCAAGCCACCACCGATCACCGCCGCCGATCCCACCTTGCCGGCATAGGCGAGGATGGATTCCAGGTCTTCGATGGTCCGATAAACGAAAACCCCCTTCTTATCCACGCCTGGCACGGCGGGGACGAACGGAGCCGAGCCGGTGGCGAGCACCACCGCGTCGTAATCGACTTCCAGCCCGTTCCGGGAGACCACCACCTTTCGCCCCCGGTCGATGGCCGAGGCGCGATCGCCGACGTGCAGCTCAATGCCATTCTCGGCGTACCAGGTTGGGCAGGCGAGCTTCAGGTGCTCGGCATTGCGTCCTTCAAAGTACTTTGAGAGGTTAACGCGGTCGTAAGCCGGTCGCGGCTCCTCGCAAAAGGTCACGATCCGATACTGTTGCTGAACATCGAGCGCCACGAGCCGTTCGCAGAACCGGTGGCCAACCATGCCGTTGCCAACCACCACCACGGTCTTCCGCTCATCTCTCTTCATGATCATTGACTTGATCCTCTTGCTTGACTTGGTGGTTAATGGTTGGGGGAGCCGTTGGCGTTGTCGGGGATTTCGCTGGAGAGCGCCGCGCGAACCCGCGCCGCGCAGGCCTTGTAAGCGGGCTGGCGCGACTCAGGGTCGAACGCCGATAGAGTCAAGCGGTTGGTCGAGCCGTCGTGCATTGGCAGGAACAACTGCCCCATTGGAACGGTGGGCGTGACGAACGCCCGGACGGGGGCCGCCCCCCGGCGCGACTCGACGACGACCCAGCGGCCGGTGCTCAGGCCGAGCGCCTCGGCATCGGTCGGGTTCATCTCAACGTAAGGGTCGCGCGGGTAGAGCTTGCGGAGCACGTCCGACTTGCCCGTCCTCGTCTGCGTGTGCCACTGGGCCGCACTGCCGCGACCGGTCAGGAGCAGGAACGGAAATTCCTGGTCCGGCGACTCGGGTAAGGGCCTAGGCTCCTCGAAGAGAAAACGGGCGCGGCCATCGGGATGATAGAAGCGGCCATCGGCAAATAAGCGCCGCTGCGGGCTCGCGTCGGGGTTCTCGCGTGGAAAAGGCCACTGGATGCCACGCGCGGCGTCGAGTGCGTGGTAGTCGGCAATCCCGCTCATCTCGCAGGGTCGGCCGGCGGAAAGCCGCTTGAGAATCTGGAACACGGCGGCCGGCGACGACCACTCGTTAAACATCGAGCCGCAACCATAGTAATGGGCCACGAGCTTGAAGATATGAAAGTCGGCCAGCGCCTGGCCCGGCGCCCGGCGCACTTTCTTGAGCAGTCCGATCCGGCGCTCGGAGTTAATGAACGTCCCCTCCTTCTCCCCCCAGGCCGCCGCCGGTAGGAGGAGGTCGGCCAGCTCGGCGGTTTCGGTGGAGTGGTACATGTCCTGGACGACCAGGAAGTCGAGCGTTCCCAGCGACTCGCGGAGCCGGGTCTGCTCGATCCACGAGTGCGCGGGATTCGTGGCGATCACCCAGAGCCCTCGAATCTCACGGGATCGCACCCCTTCGATGATCCGGTCGTACGACCAGCTCGGCCGGTCCGGGATCTGTCCTTCGGGAAGCCCCAGGAGCTCGGCCACCTCGGCCCGGTGGGCGGAATTGGTGAAGTCGCGCCCGCCCAGAAGGGTCGTTGTATTCGAGTAGAGTCGCGAGCCCATCGCGTTGCACTGGCCGGTGATCGAGTTCGCCCCCGTGCCGGGGCGACCGATGTTGCCGGTCATCAGCGCGAGATTGATCGCGGCCTGGGCGGTCTTGACCCCCTGGTGGCTCTGGTTGACCCCCATCGTCCACCAGAAGGAGACCCGCTGACCTCGAGCGATCCGGCCGGCGAGGTCGAGGATGGACTCCGCGCTCAAGCCGGTCTCACGCGCCACGGTCTCCGGGTCGAACCGGCGGACGAAGCGAGCGAACGCATCGAACCCCTGGGTATGCGCCTCGATGTACCGGTGGTCGATCGCCCCTTGCTCGATCAACGCGTTGGCCACGCCATAGAGCAGGGTCAGGTCCGACTTCGGCCGGACTGCCAGGTGGAGCGTGGCCGCCATCGCCGTCTCGGTTCGGCGCGGATCGATCACGATGACTTCGGGCCTGTGCCGATTCCGAGTCACACGCTCCCACAAGACCGGGTGGGCGATGCAGGGGTTGGCCCCGATCAGGACGATGCAGTCGGATTCTTCCAGGTCTTGATAGGTGTAAGGAGGGGCGTCGAACCCAAACGCCTGCTTGTAGGCGACGACGGCCGAGGCCATGCACTGACGGGTGTTGCCATCGCCGTGGACCATTCCCATGCCGAACTTGGCGACCGCCCCGAGCAACGCCATCTCCTCGGTGGCGATTTGCCCCGTGCTCAGGAACGCGACCGACTCCGGGCCATGCTCCTGCTGGATCGCGCGAAACCGCGCGGTCATGGTGGACATCGCCTCGTGCCAGCCGACCTCTCGACGTTGGCCATCGCGCCCCCGGAGCAACGGGCTGACCGCGCGGTCGGGCGAGGCGAGCACGGTCAGGGCTTCCCAGCCCTTGGGGCAGGCCATGCCGCGGTTCACCGGGTAGTCGGTGGTCGGGGTCAGGTTGACCGCCTCCCCTTCCCGGAGGTGGATGGTCAGGCCGCAGCCGGTCGAGCAGAACCCGCAGACCATGCCGGTCGTGGCGTCGGGGACCTTGGCCGTGGGAACCTGGCCCAGGCCGAAGCCGCCGGGCTTGCGCTGAAGCTCGCGTGTGAGCCGTCCGTCCCTGGCGCGGGCGAGCCCGAGTAGCCGGTCGATGACGGCAACGGGTCGACGTCGGTGGCCGCGTCCGTTCTTCATGACGGCAGCCCTCCCGGCATCCTTGGCCTGGCCACCGCTCGGAAGAACAGGGAACGCTCGAGCAGCTCTCCCGCGGTCGCCAACACCAGAGCCAAGGTCGCCGCCACCGACACGCCCAGGCCGTACGGGGCTCCCCCCGCAACCGCCAGGGCCGGCAAGAGCACGCCCCCTGCTCCCCCAAGGAGGCGCCTCAAGCCGACAACCTGACGCAACGGCCCCTGGAGCAACTGGGCGGTCTGCCCAAGCGGGCCAGACTCGCGAGCCCCTCGACCTTCCATCGCCTCGAACCCGAGCTTCGCCACCGTCCCTAACGCCAGGACCGTGGCCAGCGCGGGGAACAGGTCGACGGATGACCCGCCCGTTGACTCAATCCCCCCTCCCCTCGCCATGCCCAGACAGGCCAAGGCGGAGGCGAGCCCGAGCACGATGGCCGTGCCCGCAAACTTCAGGCCTGACCGCGTCGCGTGCCAGAACGGCCGGCGGACCACGTGATAGACCATCACCGAGCAACCGACCCCGGCCAATCCCGCCGCGACCACCAACGCCAGCCAACCGAGCCGGAGCCCAGGCCGGCCCGCGAGCCAGGCTGGGAAGAGGGCCTCGGCTCCGACATAGGCGACCGCGAGCTTGGCGAACAGGCCGAAAGCCACCACCTCGCGACTGAGCCACGAATGGCGAAAGCCGAGGACCGCCCGATAAGCGTATAGAGGCCTCCCCAGGTGGAGCAGGCTCGCGACCAACCCGAGCAGCCCGAAGACCAGGCAAATCCCAAGGAATGCCAGGCCGGCCACCCCATCAGCTCGGCCCGTGAGTCGAGTGGTCAGTTCCACCAGGAACCCACCGACCGAGAGCTGCGTCAGCACCAGCATCAGCGCCAGCGGGGCATGCCCATGCTCGGGAGTTGGGCATTCACCGTCGGCCGGACGCAGGTCTCCCGGCCGAATCGAATGAAACTGGGTGGTCGGGAAGGTATAAGCGGGGTCGTGGGCGGCCGGCAGGAAAGCTCCCTGCTCCGCGCGAGCTCGGACTTCGTCGATATCGACGACCTTGATCCGAATCGCCTCGTGCGGGCAAGCCTGAACACAGGCTGGGGCCTCGCCCGCCCGCAAGCGATCACTGCACATGTCGCACTTGCGAACGATTCCCTTATCTGGCTGATATTTCGGCACGTCATAAGGGCAAGCCAGCGTGCAGTACTGGCAACCGAAACATTGGTCGTCGAGGTGCTTGACGATCCCCGTGATCGGGTCCTTCTCGTAGGCATCGACCGGGCAAGCCTTCAGGCAGGCGGGCTCGAGGCAATGGTGGCAAGCGCTGGTGACGTGCTGGAGGACCGGCAACGCTCCCGTTCCCCCGAGCAACAACCCAACATCCCGCCAGGTCTCCCCCTCATCCAAACCGTTCAAGGAGTGGCAAGCGGCCACGCATGCCTTGCAGCCCGAGCAGCGTTCCAGGTCGACCTCGAACGCAAGCTGCTGCCCTGGACCCGGCTGAGCCGCCGGCAGCAAGGCCGAGTAGTACCGCTCCTGGAGCGGTTCGGCGGTCTCCGCGTGAAACTGTGCGAACTGCTCCACCGCGCTCAGGTCACCCTGTTCCGACAGGTAAGCGCCGATCAGGCGGTCGCCCCGAACCGGCTCGCGAGCAGGAGCGCGACGAGCGGGGGCCAACGTCGAGGAGGAGCTGGGAGCCAAAACCTGGGCGAGATTCGGGTGGGGAGGGCTCACTACCGCCAAGGATGAACCTGCCTCGTGGAAACCCATCGCCTCGCCTTTCTCGGTCGGTCGGGATCGACCCCTATGCAGGTCGACATGATCGCGACCGGTTGGGAGAGGTCCCGGTTCGCTCTCAACAACGCCTCCCCTCAAAGCAGTGGCAGTGCCACGACGCTCAGAGAACGTTCTTTTTTCGGAAGCACGAAGGCGACAACCGGGCTGCCCTTCGCAAAACGAAGGGTCGTTTCTTCGATCCACTTACCCTTCTGACCAGAGTCCGGGCAGTCTTGCCCGGAATGCGTGCGGCAAGTCTGTGCGGCAGTGGGGTGAACCAGACCGATTCCCACCCGAACGGCATGGCTTACCTTCCCCTTCGCCCGGCACGATACGGCGGGGGAACTCTGGAGGCGTGGAATGCGCGAAGAGGCGAGACCGGGCGGAGGGGCTGAGATTGAAGCATCTCGCCCCTTTAGCGAACGCCCCCGCGCCGCGCGGATGTGGACCCGTTCAGGCTGAACGTGGGGGCAAGGGAGCCTCGCGCGGCTCCTCGCTCAAGCCCTCGACACCAACCGTCAGGCGGAGGAGTTCGAGGAGCGAGCTAACGCCAAGCTTCTTCATCAGACCGGCCCGGCGCAACTCCACGGCTCGTGGAGTGATATCCAGACGCACCGCGATTTCCTTGTTCGGGCGGCCGTCTCGGATCATCGCGAGCACCTCGCGCTCCTTGCCCGTCAAGGTCTCGAATCGCGCTCGGAACTCGGACTCGACCTCTTGCCGAGACAGACGGTGGGCGTCCTCCCGAACCGCGCGCTGAATCTTCTCGAGCAACACCTGGCCGTTGCACGGCTTCTCGAGGAACTCGACCGCCCCCGACTTCATCGCCCGGACCGCCATGGGAACGTCGGCGTGGGCGGTGATGAACAGCACGGGGATTCGCAGACCCTCCGCCGAGAGACGCTCGAACAGGTCGAGCCCGCCCGTCCCCGGCATCCGCACGTCGAGCACCAGGCAAGCCGGCCCTCCCTCGACATAGCCTGCCAGAAACGCCTCCGCCGAATCATACGTGACCGTCCTCAGGCCCACCGTCTTCAACAGCCAGCGCAGGGAGTCGCGCATGTCGGCGTCGTCATCCACGATGTAGACCGTTGGCTCAATCATGATCAAATGTGGGCGGCAGGCAACTGAAAGCGAAATCCCGTTCGAATCCCCGGCTCCGACTCCACCTGAAATCGCCCTTGATGGGCTTCCACGATCGTGCGGCAAATCGCGAGCCCCATGCCCATTCCACCGGCACGCGTGCTGAAATAGGCGTCAAAGATGCGGGCCAATTGGTCGGGGGGAATCCCTTCGCCGTTATCGCTGACGCTGACCTCCACTCGGTCGCGATCAACCAGCCTGGTTGTGATAACCAGCGTGGGATGTTGGGTTTGCGTCTGAGCGAGCGACTCCAGGGCGTTCTTGACCAGATTCACCAGCACCTGCTGGATCTGCACCGGGTCTCCCCACAGCAAGGGCAAGCCCGATGCCAGTTCAAGCTGGATTGGAATTCCTCGACGGTGCGCCTCGGCCTCGAGGATTGCCATTACGTCCTTCACGACCTGGTTCGCCTCGAACCGCTCGTGGCTTGGTTCTTGCCGGGACACGAACCGTCGGACCTGCTCGATGATCCGGGCCGCCCTCATGGTGGTGGAGCGAAGTTTCTGGAGAGCCTCCCGAATATCACCCAGCGCGGGCTCGGGAGTGTCGAGAAGGATCAGGCACCCCTCGGCGTAGTTGGCGATGGCACCGAGCGGCTGGTTCAGCTCATGCGCCAGGGCCGAGGCCATCTCGCCGACGGCCTGGGTCCGCCCCACATGACTATACTGCTCGAGCAAAACCCGGTGCCGTTCCTGCGCGGCTTGAAGCTCGCCGGTTCGTTCGCGCACCCGAGCATCCAACTCGTCGCGGGCCTGCCCCAACTCCACGACCTGGCGCCGGACCAGGCCGAGTGTCGGCCGGAAGATCAGCCGGCCGATCGCGGCGAGCGCGGCCAGACTCAGAACCGCGAGCCCCCACCCCACCCAGCGAAACGTCTCGATCCGGCCTCGCGCTTCGCGTTCGTAAAGCCCCACGATACGATCCATCTTCCGGAGGTAGTCCGCTTCGTGGTCGAGAAGGACGCTTAAGCTAGGCTGGGTTTCTAAACTTCGAGGCCGCTCCTCCGGCTCGACGACCTCGGCTTCGATCAGGTGTTGAGCCGCGTCGCGCATGGCGAGAAAAGACGGCGCCAACCCCGCCAACCCCTCGCGCACCGCAACGCTGTTCCGGCCGATCCACCGCGTTCTCGCATCTTCAACGAGCAGCCAATCATGCGAGGCCGACCAGACGCCGAGCACCTGCTTCATCTCCTCAATGGCCGCCTCTCTCCTCTCCCCTCCTTCGTGATTCACGACCAGGGCCGCCTTGACCAATCGCTGGCTGAGCATTCGCTGACGCCCCGCCACGTTAATCACCGGCGCGTCCGTCGTGAGCCGCATCAAATACGGCTGAACCAACACCTGATCACCCAGTACCAGGACCATCACGATCGCCAACGCGGTCCGATATTTTCGTTCGAGCCGATCAACCATGGGTACCATTGCCTCTGACCCCAACCCCTGACTTGCGTGAGCAGCCCCATCACCAAACCAGTCTCAATTAAGTTCGTTTGAGCTTCGCTGGGCGGCGAGCCTGGACCCTACCTCAAACGGAGCTGACATCGAAAGCCTGGATCCGAGCAATGGGTTTGATTCGCTATCGGCTCGACAAAGGCAGAGTCGGAATCGGCAAAAAGAGAAACTCAACACTTTCCAAACAATACAATTAATTCATTTACATCACAATTACACCATTTCATTTTATTTTCACAAATACACCGTAATGCTAGAACTTTCTATATTTAAACGCAATTCACATTAGTATTCAATCCCCTTCTGCGGCATGATGCCCGAGCGGTAGGGGTGCTTAATGGGTTTCATCTCGGTAACGAGGTCGGCGAGCTCGATCAGCTCGGGGCGGGCGTTGCGGCCGGTAATGGCGACGTGGAGCATTTCGCGCTTGGCGCGGAGCTCGTCCAGGACTTCCTCGAGCGGGAGGTACTCGTAACGTAGGACGATGTTCAGCTCGTCCAGAACCACGAGGTCGTAGGAAGGGTCGCGGAGCATGGCAACGGCGGTCTCCCAGCCGAGCCGGGCGGTGCTGATGTCGCGCTGGCGGTCTTGCGTGTCCCAGGTGAAACCTTCACCCAGGGTCTTCATCGTCACTTGCGGGGCAAGCTTCTGGAAGAACGCGGCCTCGCCGGTGGCAATCGCCCCCTTGATGAACTGGACGATCCCCACGCGGAGGCCCTGGCCGAGTGCGCGGGCGACCAGGCCAAAGGCCGCGGTGGATTTGCCCTTGCCCGCGCCCGTGTTCACGATGATCAGACCCTTCTCGCGCGTGGCCGCGGCCAGGCGCGTGTCGTGGGCCTCCTTCAAGCGAACCATCCGATCCTTGTGCTTCTCGTCGCGCGATTCCATTTCGGCCTGATCGTTCATTTCCGATGAAACTCCTACTTAGATTCAAAGTCTAATCATTTCCATGAGCACGTCGATCGAGACTTCTCGCTCCACCGTATCGGCCAGCCGGTCAAGGCCCGCTTCGATACGCTGGCGGTGGGAAACGTCTGCTTGATTCGACCCTTCCTGAACGCCAGGCATCTGGATCGTCAGCGAGCGAAGCCAGGCCTGGCGAAACGCATCGTTGTCAAACAGGCCGTGCAGGTAACACCCCCAGACGCGCCCATCGCGCGTGGTTGCGCCATCAATCCCGGTGGAGCCGATGCCCGAACTCTTGTGTTCGATAGAGAGCCAGCCGAAATCCACCTCCAACTCCAAGGGGGTGGAACGGCCCATGTGGATCTCGTAACCTCGCAACGGCAGCCCGTTGAGGGGTACGAGCCAGGAAGGGCCCGATACGACCCGAGCACAAACCTGGCTCGTGGTCTTGCTCGCTTCAAACGTGGTCTCGATGGGTAGAAGACCCAGCCCCTCCGTCTCGAGCTGGTCCGACTCCACCTGGCCGGGGTCGCGGATCGAGCGACCAAGCATCTGGTAGCCCCCGCAGATCCCAACCACGGCCAGGCCTGCTCGAGTCCGCTGAACGATCAGATCGGCCAGGCCTTGCGCGCGGAGCCAGGCGAGGTCGGCCACGGTGCTCTTGGACCCGGGGAGAATCAGGGCGTCTGGCTGGCCCAGCGAGTTAGGCGAGTCAACGAAGCGGAGCCGTACCCCCGGCTCGTGCCGAAGCGGGTCCAAGTCGTCGAAGTTCGCGATGTGGGGGAAACGGATCACCGCGAGGTCGAGTTGGTGAAAGCCCGTGGCCTCACATTCTCCCCCTTCGAGCGTGGCGGCGTCTTCCTCGGGAAGGCCCAGGGCGTGCAGGTAAGGGATCACCCCCAGGACCGGCCGTCCCGAGCGTTCCTCGAGAATCTTCACGCCATCGACGAACAAGGCGGGGTCGCCGCGGAACTTGTTGACGATCAAGCCCTTGATCAGAGCCTGCTCCGCGGGGGGCAAGAGCCAGAGGGTGCCGAGCAACTGGGCGAAGACCCCGCCTCGGTCGATGTCCCCCACCAGGGCGACGGGGGCCTGGGCGTAGCGGGCGACGGCCATGTTCACCACGTCGCTGGCCGCCAGGTTCAGCTCGGCCGGGCTCCCCGCCCCTTCGATGACCACCAGGTCGAACCGCGAACGGAGCCGGTCGAGCGACTCGGTGACGACCGACCAGAGAGCCCGTTTGCGCTCGTAGTACTGACCGGCCTGTAGGGTCTTCCAAGGGCGACCATGGACGATGACCTGAGAGCGGTGGTCGGCCTCGGGCTTCAGGAGGATCGGGTTCAAATCGACGCTCAAGGGGATGCCCGCCGCGAGCGACTGAAGGGCCTGGGCCCGGCCGACTTCGCCGCCGTCTGGGCAGACCGCCGCGTTGTTCGACATATTCTGGGCTTTGAATGGGGCGACCCGCAGCCCTCGCCGGGCGAAGATGCGGCAGAAGGCCGTGACGAGCAGGCTCTTCCCCACCGAGGAGCTCGCCCCCTGGATCATGAACGTCGCGCCCAAGGGGGGAACGATACGAGACGTCATCACCCCCTCCCCGTTGGTTGCCCGAGCCTGGCTCGGTGGCGAACGGCCTCGGCGGAGAGCTCGGCGAGTGGGACGAGCTCGGCCCCCATCGCCCTGGCCAGTTCCCCCGCGCGGCCGAGCCGGCCGAATCCCAGCTCGGTGTCGTGAACCACCGACGAGACGCCGGCGTCCGAGAACCGAGATGCGGCGAGCAAGGCTTGCGACCACGGATCTCCGGTGGTTCCCGGGAGGGGGACGTTCCCCTTGCCGTCGGTCAGCACGACCACCACGGCCGGCCCCCCTTTACGCTCGGCGGCGAGCAGCTCGAGGGTCAAGGCCAAGGCATGGGCCAGCGGGGTCCGTCCTCCGGTCGGCAACCGGCGCAGGGCGGTCTCGGCCTGCTCGGCATTGCGACCGGGTGGCAGAACCACCTCGGCCCTGGGGCCTCGAAACGCGACCACGGCCATTCGGTCGCGCCCAGGGTCGGTCCCTCCGAGCAGAGAGAGGACGGCCGACTTGACCATCGCCATGCGCTGGCGTGCTCCCATCGAGCCGGAGGCATCGACGACGAAGACGACCAACGAGCCGGGGGCCGACTCGCGTTGCTTGCCATGCAGGTCCCCCCGCTCCAGAGTCAAGCCCGTCGACGGCCCCTCCGCGCTTCGACGCACGGCCGAGCGAAGCGTCGCGCTCAAGGCCAGCTCGCGCGGGGCCTCTTGCGGAAGGTCGCGGAGGTACTTCCCACGCGCCGCGCGGGCTCTCGCGGTCTGAGCCCCGGCGTGCCGCCCCTCCTCCGCTCGCCCCCCTAACTCGAACGGAAGCGGAGGAAGGTCGATGGAACCGCCCGGCTCGAGGATCTGTTCCTCGCGTTCCAGAGAGGGGCCCTCCCCGGTCGAATCGTCCTCTGTCGAGGGAGCCCCTGAGTCCAACGGTGGGGACGTGTCGTCATCGTCGAGGCCATCACCTGGAGGTCTTCCCTTGTTCTTCTCCCCCATCCCCTGCCCGGGGGGCGGCTCGCTCAAGGCACGGTCGATCGCGTCGGCGTCGAGACCGGGGGGCTGGAAGGATTGGCGTCGGCGATGCGCAAGGACGAGGTCGAGCACTCTGCGCAGGTCGTCGGTACTCACCTGAAGCCGGGCTTCCAGGGCCGCCAGGGCTCGGGCGGCCTTGTAAAGAGCCAGATCGGCCCGGAGCCCATCCACCTGGGCCTCGCAGCAGAGACGGGCGATCGCGGTGAGGAGACCATCGGGGACGATCACCCGGGTGAGCCGCGTCTGGGCCTCGCCGATGCGCCGGCCGAGCGTGCGATCGGCGTCGAGCCATTCGGCGGAAAAGACCTGGGGGTCGCGTTCAAAGGCAAGGCGGCGGCGTACCACCTCGGCGCGCGACTCGAAGTCGGTGGGGGCCGCCACATCGACCGTGAGTCCGAAGCGGTCGCGAAGTTGCGGGCGGAGCTCCCCTTCTT
>Ga0182745_1000217_pt1 | contig 72291 bp, 61 predicted proteins | sample eDN3rd30CKraftBY_FD_128523 | JGI IMG/M metagenome (GOLD analysis project Ga0182745, IMG submission 128523) | Enriched backyard soil microbial communities from Emeryville, California, USA - eDNA 3rd pass 30_C Kraft BY (version 2) (version 2) | ecosystem: Environmental > Terrestrial > Soil >... | reverse complement strand
GGCTCCCGATGGTATGGAAGCACGGAGCAATCAACAACTCGGGATTGGCTGGAAAACGATAAATTCTGGGGTCGCAGGGGCAGAGCCCCCGCTTAGCAGGCCACTAGAATGCCGGAAGAGCCAAGACAATATCCTCATCTCCTCAGTGGCTTCCGCCACCTTGGGGAACCTGACGTATACGCGCTGACCGAGGTACTGCAACTGATGCAGAGCCGCTCAATCTCTAGACGCATTACCGTTGTACGCTCTCTATCGATCAACCCAGCACCGTCCCGTTGATATCGAAACGAAAGATTGGCAGCCTACACTGATGGCTATGCGGATCGTTGCTCTTCTCCTTTTCGCTGCTGCATGTTGTGCCCAAGGCGTCGCTGAGTTCACCGATGCGCCTCAAGGTCTGAAGATCAACGAGATCCACGTGCTGGGCAACTACAACAGCTATGCCCAGCCGGTATACCCTCATTGTTCGCACTCGTGGAATCCAGGATTACGCCCCTGATGGGGCAAATGGCCACGCGTATGTCCCCCGAACAGAGAGCGCTGTTTCAGGACGAGCAGTCACACGACTTTAGCCTGTTGGAGTCTCTCTACTACTCCCACCCCGATTTGTTATCTCGTGAGAACAAGGGCCGACATCGAAACGTACGAAGCAAGGGTGAACGACAAAAGTATGGCCAATGCAGCGCTAGCGATTGGCGCTCAGGTAGTATCCACGGACTTCTTTCGTCCGGGCAATGCTTACAACACGCCATACGTTGTCGAACTACCGGGAAAAGGCCCCGCTCGTTGCAACCCAGTCCTGAACGTGGGATGCCGCTGATCTGTAGATCTACTGACCTCTGGAGGCAGTACCCTAAAACCGGTACGGCATCATCGTCATGGACGTTGTGTCCGCCTTGTCATGCGACCTTCACACACCTGCTCCCACTCACGATAAAGTATTAGGCAAATGCGCAATCTTCTTCTTATGCTCGCCGTTGCCTCGGTCTTGCTGGCATCGGCTTCCGCCCAGACGGCTAAGGCGTTTCTGGGTCGTTGGGACTTTGTCGTGACTGGAGAGAATGGGAGTTCCTGGCCCCAATGGATGGAACTCACCGAAAAGAGCGGCAAGCTCGAAGGCCGCGTGCAGCCGCGTGGTGGGGGTTGGCGCAAGATCGATGGAGCCAAGGTCGAGAATGGCAAGATCGTCATCGCCGTTTCCCCGGCTACCGAACGCAACCCAGCTATCTCTTGGGAACTCACCGCAGCCGGAGCCGACAAACTGACCGGCGTCGAAAAGCAGGGAGGCAAAGACGGGCCGAAACTCGCCGGAACGCGCGCGCCGAAGTTGGCCCGGTCTATGCCCAAATCCTGGACGGCCCCGCGTCCCCTCTTCAATGGCAAAGACCTCACCGGCTGGTTGCCGATTGGCAACGTCAACAACAACAAGTGGACCGTGATGGACGGCGAGCTGGTGAACAACAACCCGCCCGTGGAAGGGCGGCGTGGGCCTGGCGCGGCGAACATCCGCACCTTGGATGAGTTCCAGGATTTCAAACTACACATTGAGGTGTTGTGCCCCGACCATGGCAACAGCGGCATCTATCTGCGTGGCCGTTATGAGATTCAAGTCGGTACTGAAGGCGGTAAGCTGCCGGACCACGAGATGGGGTCTATCTACAGCCACTACCCGCCGCCTAAGGGCGCCGAATTAGGTCTCGGTAAATGGACCTCGTTCGATGTCACCTTCGTGGGGCGGCATGTGACCGTGTTGCGCGATGGCAAGGTCTATCACGACAACGTCGAGATCCCCGGACCCACCGGTGGCGCCCTCGATAGCTTTGAAGCCGAACCCGGTCCGTTCTTCCTGCAAGGCGATCACCACGGGGTCATCCGTTATCGGAACATCACGATCTCTGTGCCGAACGACTAGGCGTTGCAGGCGCACAGGCCCAGGTCTGTTACCAGGACAATTTCCACCCGGATAGGCGCGCCTATCCGGGTACCTTCCCGTTCCTCACCCTACTCACTCCGATCAGTGGCAACTCGCCTTCCCCCACCCCCACGCACCCCGCCGGAAAAATTCCCGTGAATTTGGCACAGTCGCGAGCCCTGCTCTCCCACCTATAGGAAGCACTACATGGCCTGCATGCTCTTCCGCAGCCTGGTGCAGCCAGCAAGGAGGGCTCAGAAAATGCCAAAGATCTCGCTACCAAATCCTTTCGCGAAAGGTGGATCGTCGGGGGCCGGTGAAAAGACGTCGCACCCCACGCAGATACGCAATACGTTCTACAAGAACATCCGGGAGTTTACCGCCTGGAATCCCTGGGGAACACCTCCCGATCACACAAGGTGGAACACCAACCACATCCCGGTGAAGGGCGCCTTCGTGAAGCAGTATGACTATCCGGCGCAACTCCAAAAACTGATCGACCACGGTTGGAAAACGGCTTCAGTGCCTACGAATGCTGCGAGGGGTGCATCAGGGTTCTTGTCGGGGGGGCATAGGGTTGCTAAGGGGCAGAGCGTAGATCTTACACAAAAAGGGCAACCCAGCGCGCTGCGTCGGGGTTTTGCACGTCCCCAGCGCAGTGACTGGGGGCACGTCACTGAGTTTGAGCAAGTGACGGCGTATGCCTTTCGTGGAGACACGCGCCCGCCCGAAGCCATTCAGAGCGCAAACGGATTCCATCCCCCTCTCAGCCGTACGGACGATTCCTACATGGAGCTAATCGCCCGAGAGTTCTATCAATACATGAATCGTAGAGAAGGCCTGAATCTCACAGAGCCAGCTCTAAGTGCGTTTAAACAGGAAATCGTTTCGTACTTGCGTCAACAACCTGCGACAGACCGAAAACTCTTTTCGGAGTTCCATTTCTGGAAGACCATTCTGGACAAGGAACAAATGCACCTGCTAGGTATGACACGTGACCCCCTTCTGAAGGCTTACATCTCCACTTCTCGCGAAATTGCGGTTGCCAGGGAAGGGGCGAACGGGTCGCTCGGTACAGCAGGCGCCGGCGATTCCTACGGCTGGGTGTATGTGTTGAAGGTGGAATCTGGATTCCTCCTTAAAAAAGGTGTTGGTGGAGTCAGCCACAATGAGGCAGAGATCGCGAAACTCGGCTCCGTCGAATGGAAGGACGTGTACGGGTTCATGGGTCGCGCGCCGGATGCGCGAACCATCTATATTCGGAACCTATTGGACCAGCAGGACCACCAAGCCTTCCAGTTAGTTCTGGCTTCGTTTAGCAGTATTGCGTAGACGTTCTACACTAAGAGTCCGGCATTGCGCAGCCTTCCCTTCGTGCCCCACCACGCGGGGAAAGCTGCGCAATTAACTCCTCGGTCTAGTGCTTCTTGTCCACCTGCGTAAGAACACCACTGCTGCTGCGCTACCCGCAACCTGCACCTAGCAGGTCGGTATGGATACGCGTATCTCCGGTTCACCCCTAGCAAAGCGAGCTACCCCGCCTCTCACACAGAGACAGCCGCCTGCCCCCGCACCAATGCCCCTGGGTCGTAGAATAAAAGTACTCCACTTGTAAAGCATGAATACTGCCACGCCCAATTCATAAGCTCGGAGAATCCGCTGCCGCCGCGTCACAGTGGCTGCTGCTGCGCTGGTGCTGGGGTGGCGCAACGATGTCGATGGCCTAGTATTCAAAGGCGACTGTGGGGGGCAATTCCGGAGAGACGATGGACCTGTGCAAAGAGGCAGCCTCAATCGGGCTGATGGGCGACTTTCGACTCGGTAAAACCGACGCAGCCGCCAAGCTGGTGGAGGCATTCTACCCAGAGTTGCGACAACTGGCCTGCAATCAAATGCAGCGTGAACGCGACAACCACACTTGGCAACCTACCGTTCTCGTTCATGAGCTGTATCTAGCCCTCACGAAGGTAAGGGCGTTGCCCGCGCCGGCGGAAGCGGATGCCGATACGAAGCGTGCCTTCCTAGGATTTGCCGCATTTGTGATGCGTCGTTTGCTGATCCACCATGCTCGTCCGTTGCGATTGCGTGTACGTCAGACGCCTATTGATGGCGACTCTGCACTGGCAGCGCCGGGCACGGAACAGAGCATCCACGAGATTGAGGCGATGATGGCGGAGTTGGCGAACGTTGATCCGAAGCTGCGCGCGGTGGTGGAGATGAAAGTCTTTGAAGGGTTAACGCGCGAAGAGATGGCAGAACGTCTTGGGTGTTCTGTCCGGACGGTGGCGAGACATTGGGAATTCGCCCAGCATTGGCTGCGCGAAGCACTGACATGATCAGGGAACTGACATGATTAGGGAACAGTGGCAGGCTGCCTGGAAACTTTATCAATCGTTGAGTGATGCTTCCCCGACAGCACGCATTGCCCTTTTGGAAAGCAGCGATGCGGACTCTGAGGTGAAGGCTGCGGTCCGCCAGATGCTTCTTGGCGACAAAGAGGGCTTCGCGCGCGAGCTCGACCGCATCGGGCAGAAGGTCGGCCGCTATTTGTTGACGAGCCGCTTAGGCACAGGCGGTATGGGTGAAGTGTATGCCGCGCGCGACCTGGAACTCGGGCGCCCGGTGGCGCTGAAACTCCTGCACGCTGGCGCTGCGCGCCTGTTGTCCGCGGAACAGTTTGTACGCGAAGCCAAAGCCGCTTCCTCGCTAAACCATCCCAACATCATCACGATCTATGAGGTGATTCATTCCCCATCCAGCTTGGCGATCGTCATGGAACTGGTGGACGGAGTGGCTTTGCGGCAACTGTGTGGCAGCGTGAATCCGGTGGATACGGTGCTGCACGTGGGGGATCAGGTCGCGCGGGCGCTTGCCGCCGCGCACGCGATGGGCATTGTGCATTGCGACATCAAACCGGAGAACCTGATGCTACGGCCAGACGGTGTTGCAAAGGTGATGGATTTCGGACTCGCCCGGGACATCGCACTGACGAATTCCACCGTAAGCCCCGCTGCGGGGACCCTGCGCTATATGTCACCGGAGCAGTCGCAGGGGCATCTGCCCACCTGTGCCAGCGACATTTTCTCGCTCGGCATCGTGCTCTATGAACTCTCAACGGGAACCCATCCTTTTGAGCGCGGGTCTATCTTTGAAACCTTGAAGGCGCTGAATCAGGAATCACCTGACGCGGCTTCCACGCGGAATCCGCGTCTGCCACTAAGCCTCGACGCGTTGTTCATGGCGATGTTGGCGAAGAATCCAGAAGACCGGCCGACGGCAACCGCGGTGGCAAACGCCTTGCGCTCGCCTAGCGCGGTAGGTGCAGTGTCTTTGGAAGCAAGGCAACAGAAAGGGAAGGGCTCGCGGTACAACGTCATTCCACGCAAGTTCCGGAGAGTTGTGGTCGGCACTCTGCTCGCCAGCGCGGCGCTGCTTGCAGGGGCCTATTGGCTCACCCGTGAGGAGCCAACGCGCTCGCAGCACCTTGCCCGCCTGACTATCGATCTTGGGGCTGACGCGATTGAAGGGCGCAATCTGACTGTGGCTGTGTCTCCGGACGGAACACGGCTCGCGTACATGGTGCGCACTGGAACGCATGAGCAGCAAATCGCCACGCGTCTCTTGGCGGAGACGATGCCCACTGTTCTGGAAGGGACTAATGGAGCCGAGGACCTCTTCTTTTCTCCAGATGGAAAGTGGATCGGTTTCTTTGCGGACCGACATTTGAAAAAGATCGCTGTGGCGGGCGGGGCTGCCATCACCTTATGCGCGAGTACGGTGTCATCCAGGGGAGCAGCGTGGAGCCCGGAAGGCTATATCATCGCCAATCTGGACAACAGCCGTCTGATGCGCTTGCCGGAATCGGGCGGTGATCCGCAGCCACTCGCCTCGCAGCCGGAAGACTATGGCGAGCAGACTTGGCGCTGGCCGCAGATTCTGCCCGATCGTCGAGTGCTGTTCACGGGCAGCCGGGGAAGCGGCTTTGATTCCGGGTTCGATGACGCCACCATCCGGGTGCTCTCTCTAGATACTGGCAAGGTGACATTGTTGCACCGCGGTGGGTATTTTGGCCGGTATTTGCCTAGTGGCCACCTTTCCTTTGTGCACAAGGGCACCCTGTTTGCCGCACCTCTGGATCTGAAACAGCTTGTGTTGAACGGCCCCGCCTCTCCCGTGCTCGATGACGTCGCGGCTACGGTGTGGCGCGGTTCCGGACAACTGGACTTTTCGACCGCTGCGGGCGCATCGGACCTTTTTGTCTATCGCAGTGGCAAGCTTACGGAAGAGCCACCGCGAATGTTGTGGATCGATGCTGCCGCAAACCAAACGCCAGTGATGCCAGAAGTGGTCGCTCCACTAACACCGCGGCTTTCCCCAGACTCCCGGTTTCTTGCCTTCTCTTCCGGGGGCGACATCTATGTGAGCGACCTGACGCGCAACGTCACCACTCCGCTGACCAACAACGCGCTAGGCAACCTCGCCCCAGTGTGGACGCCCGACGCCAAACATATCGTCTACAGCCAGCGCGAGGGGGGAGAGGGCGTGATCTGGTGGAGGCGGGCAGACGGGTCAGGCAAAGCGCACAAACTGTTTGCGGCCTCGCAGGCACTTCGTGTACGTTCCATATCGCCGGACGGGAAACAAATCGCATTCTCCAAACAGAATGGGACGACTGGCTGGGATCTATGGACGCTCTCTCTAGACACCAGTGACGCCGATCATCCGAAGGCCGGAGAACCACGAGTCTTTCTTCAAGCGCCGAACGATCAGGCCTATCCCAGTTTCTCTCCTGACGGTAAATGGATCGCTTACAGCGCGAGTGGATCCGACGAGATGACCGAAGCTTACGCAAGGCCCTTCCCTGCCGATCCAAACGGGCAGACTGTCCAGATCTCTACAGGAGGGGGGCTTTATCCAGTCTGGACAGGAGACGGCAAAGAGATCCTCTTTTTGAATAGAAGCAACAAAGTGATGCGAGTGCGCTGGGATGTGCGAGGACGCCAAGTGATGCTGGGCAAGCCCGAAGAGTGGTCTGCGGCGACTTTATCCGTTACACGATCTGAATGGAACTTTGATATCGCCGCAGATGGTAAACGGATGATCGCCCTGCATCGAGACAGTGCCTCTACCGGGAGGAAGCCGCTAACCCAAGTGACCGTCCTCTTGAATTTCTTCCAAGACCTGAAGCGCCGTCTACCGTGAGAAGCCGTCACCTTAACAGCGAGACCTTCTGCGTCTGCGTCGCCCCTCGCCTACACTCGGCGATCGCCCATGCCCAGTAACTAGGAAACCATGGCCTTGATCGGTCGCCAGACCAAATCCTTCACCATCGCCTTCTTCACTTCTTTGCTTGGGTTCTTCGCACTCGCGGTGATCCGCAGTTTGGTCGATTCCTTTCGAGACGGGTAGACACGCGTTGTCATGCACGTAGTTCCCTTATCGCCGATGGCGTAGATCTCCACCAGCGACCGATCAAAGTAGAGCGTCAACTGCAACGGCGCATTCTTCAACAGGGGGAATGGAGCGCGGAACTCCGTCTTGTCCTGGCTCGCATCCAAGGATGTCTTGCTGCGATCCAGCACCAGTTCACCGGGCTCGCGATTCCACACTAGGCGAGTTTCCTCTTTGCCGTCGGCATGGGCGTAGAAGCTCAACACCACTTGAGAGGCATCGCCCGGAAGAATGGTCAGGTCCAAACGGCCCGCTTCGCCGCTGACGCCTACCTTGTCGATCTCCGCCTGCAGGTCCGCGCCAAGCGGTGCGACGCGTATTGCTCGTTGGAAGCGATGCAGAAGGCGGCGGCAATAGGGATGCGGTTCCATATGCAATGCGCCGTCGGCATCCAGTGTCAGGACGCGTGGTAAGGTCATGGCTCCCGCCCAGCCGGCCTTAACCTGGGCATCGCGGGAACGGCCTTCCCAACTCCAGCCGAACATCACGCGGCGGTTCGATCCGTCCAGAAAAACCTGCGGCGCATAGAAGTGGCCGCCGTCATCCAGACTGCCGGTTCGCTCGATAGTGAATCGCCGGTCCGCATACGTGCCTACGGCGTAGAGCGCCTTTTTGAGCGGTTGTGGGGAGATCAGCAATACATGTTTATCTCCGAGGGGGAAGAAGTTCGGGCACTCCCACATCTTGCCCAGCGCCAAGTCACTGCTTTCCACTAGAGGGTGTAGATACTCCCACTTGCGCAGGTCGGGGGAACGATAGAGAAGAATAGAGCCCCCTTTCCGTTTCACGCCACTGCCAACCACCATCAAGCAATCGTCGCCTTCACGCCACACGAAAGGGTCACGAAAGCCGGTAGTTTCCATGCCCGCGGGTGGCGCAGGAATCACGGGGTTGCCTTCGTACTTGGTCCAGGTTTCCAACTGCGGATGGTTGCTGGTGGCGATCGCCTGCACCTCGGGCTGGGTGCCGGTGTACACGATGGTGGGCGTGTCGCCATCGACGACCATGCACCCGGAAAAGACGCCGTCTTTGTCGTAACCCCCGGGCGTAGGCGCCAGGGCCATGGGCAGGTGCATCCAGGTGATCAGGTCTTCGCTCATCGCGTGACCCCAATGCATGTCGCCCCATACCGCCGCGCCGGGGTTGTGCTGGTAAAACATGTGGAACTTGCCATCGTGGAAGATCAGCCCGTTGGGGTCGTTCATCCAGTTCTTCGGGGGCAGGAAGTGATAGCGCGGACGGTGAGGGTCGTCGGGGAAGTAACGCGCGGCCGCTCGTTTCCGCGCCTCCGCGCTGGCGCTTCGAGTTCCGCGTTCCTGGCCCAGCAACTGCGCCTGCTGCCAACCGGCTCCGGCCATCAACATCCACGTTCTTCGGTCCATCATGTTCTCCATCTGTCCTATTCGGAAGTGCTGCGGAAGCGAGACGTCGCAGGTTCACCGGTCTGGCGGAATCCAGGTCTTCCTTGCTTCCACACTGGCCAGTACATCAAAGGTGTAGTACGCGCGATCGAGGCGACGCACTTCGCCGTATGCCTCTACGACCGCTCGCACCTTATCAAGATTCCGAAAGTGTTGGGGCAAGCGCCGCAGCACCGCATCAATCCGATCCACCCAAAACACCGTAAGTGTCTCGTGGTAGCCCGCATTGTCGGAGTTTATCCCACCCATAGCCTCATTCAAACGTGGGATCGTCGACCGGATGATCGGCAACGCGGACTGCCGTTGCTCCTGCAGAACCAGGGCCGCGCACACCCCGATGTGAGCCCGATGCGTCCATTCTTCCCGTCGCAGTTCGCAGTTAAGGAAACGTTGTAGAAAGGCCGTCAGGCCTTCATCACTCTGTAGCCAACGTTCCAGCAAAGCATCGGGCAGGTCAGATTCTACGGTAATTGCCGCTGAGTTCGCCATTGCACAAGTCTATCGGACTCCGATAAAATCGCAGGCATTCCGGTGGGAGGTCCTACCTTTCGGAGGCCTTGTTCTATGGATGCTTTGGATTCGAAGGCGCTTGCGCTTCTCTCGCAAAACGGCAGAATGAGTTGGACGGAGCTTGCCCAACAACTCGGGCTCTCCGCCCCGGCCGCGGCGGAACGTGTGAAGAAGCTGGAAGAAGCCGGTTTGATCCGCCGCTATGCCGCATTGCTGGATGCCGATGCACTCGGTTACGCCATCACGGCCTTCGTCGAGATCACCTTTGGAAAGACACGTCATCGCAAAGGTTTTCGCAAAGCGATCCAAGCTCTGCCTGAGGTGCTGGAATGTCATCACATTGCAGGTGACGCGGATTACCTGCTGAAAGTTGTCACGAAAGACCCCGCGCACCTGGATAGTCTGGTCGGCGAACAATTGCGTTCTATTCCCGGGGTACTGCGGACGCGCACGACCGTGGTGCTTTCGACGCAGAAGGAAGGCGCCTTCCAACTCTCGCGCATCAAGGAAGCCTAAGGGGATGCTGTAGGCTATCGCCGGTCTGCGCGTGTACGAAGCCGCACTGGACTGTCGGTCAAATCGTGGGCACAGATCTTCCTTACCCGCCAACTCCTTCGACCTCGCCGGTATATTCATCCGGAGGTCGATCTCATGTCCTTGATTTATCGCCGCGATTCTGCGGCGCAAATCCTCGCCGAGCGGGAAGACCGCTCAACGGTCCCGGAACCTGACTTCACCACGCGCCAACGCGGTGGCTCAGAAGAAGTTGCTGCAAACCCATACCTTTCTCCGTCGGCGATGGGCACGCTCGCGGGCAATCGCGCAGTGGGGTCCGTATTCGGCGCGGCGGCGGTGGGCACCTGTAGCGAAATCCGCGCCGCTACGGAAAATTCCGGGTCATGCGCACCCTCACCAGATGCGCCATCACCGAAGTTTGAAAAAAATCGATATCGGCTATCGAAGGAACAATATTTTCCAGAACGACAGAAGAAAGATCTGATCGTTCTACACTTCACGGCGGGGACAAGCTGCGACAGCGCCTACCGCACCTGGCAATCCGACGTGGCGCGCATCGCCACGGCCTACGGGGTGGAACCGGATGGAACGATTGTCGAGTTCTTTCCCCCCGAGGAATGGGCCTATCATCTCGGCGTGAAAGGAACCCATCAACATGACCGGCGATCGATCGGCATCGAGATTGCCAATCCGGGGCCGCTGCAACTGGACGCCAGCCGACCTGGCCAACTCAACTGGTGGCCAAAGAACTTCGGAACTCGCTACTGCTCCGTGGCGGAGGAAGACCGCTACGTACGTGCGACGTACCGGGGCATGGATTACTTTGCCGTGATGCCCGTCACGCAGCAACAGGCCGTAGGCAGTCTAGTACGTCTGCTGTGCGAGCAGTTTTCGATTCCGCGCGAGGCGTCCGATGCAGCGCGGCGCGGCGACTATGACTTAGCCGGGTTCGGCAATTACAAGGGCGTGGCCAGCCACTCAAACTTCCGCCGGGACAAGTGGGACGTTGGCCCAGCCTTCAACTGGGATTGCCTTGGCTTCTAGCTGCTGCGGGTTGGGTAAGCCCACGTTATAAATGCGGTCGCCGTTGCCGTCGTACATCACCACATCGACTTGGGCGTCGTTGATTTCCAAAACCGTGAAGCCGAAGATGCCTTCGCCAAAGAGACTGCGCGGGTCTCGTTTGGGCTGGCGTAGACGCGCGCCACCGCCCCCAGAAACCAGGAAGTGTGTGCCATCCACGGGCTTCAGGTGCTGCATGTCGTGATCATGGCCGGCGACATAGGCGACTGCCTTGCCACGGATGAGAGGTAGCAGCTCCTTTTCCAGCCAGGGCGTGTCGCCGTGTTTGCCTGCGGAGTAAATGGGATGATGGCCGTAGACAATCTTCCACTTGGCATCGCTGCTTGCAAAGGCGTCCGCAAACCAGCGGATCTGCTCCGGATTCGGGTCGAGCGTATCCAGCGCGAAAAACGCTGTGTCCCCGACGCGAAACTCGTACTGCCGTGCGGGGAGGTGCCAAGTCTTGCTGGGGGACTGATAATCCAGCTGGGCCTGCACGTTGCCGTAGTAGTCGTGATTGCCGAGTGTAGGGTAGAAAACAAGGCCCAGCTCCGCGTAAGGGGCTTCCCAGCGCTCGGCCCATTTCTTGTCGTCCACGCCGTAGACGCCATCCTGATAGAAGTTGTCACCCACAGTAATCCCAAAGTGCAGGGGAGCTTGGGCATGGATTCTGGCAATGGATTTCGCCACAGCCATCTGTCCTTTCCCGCCCCAACCAAAATCGCCCAGCACCAGCACACGCAATGGTCCAGTTACCCCGGGGACTTCAAAACGAGCGGGCGTGAAGGCCAGCTTCCGGTTGCTTTCCGGAATGGTGCGGCACATCAGGAAGCTGAAGGGGAAGAAGAGCGAAGCAAACCACGATCGGCGCGTCATGGAAGCGAACGAACTGCGTTCTGGGGGCGTGGGCGAGGCGTGACGGTCTTTCATTGACCAAGGTCCTTTCGATAGCGTCCGCAGGCCCACCCGTAGCAGCGAATCACGGAAGGCGACAAGCGACAAAGTACGGGCAACCGGTACGGCACAAACGCGAAGGGGAGAGGCGCTGTGGGCTCCCCTCCCCATGTGATGCATGTTACCGCAATGCGGTTTTACCTATCCGCGCACTACACTTCTGAACATGCTGGCGATCTCCTTTGGTCGCTAGGGAACGCCAGCCGCTCGCGCAAACTAGGGCGCCGTCTCGATCAGGTCAAACTCGCCTTCAGACCGGCGAATCAGAATCGAGATAGCTTCGCGCTGTGCGTCGCGGAACACCAGATACGGGGAAGTCTTCCGGATGGAACTGACCGCCTCGTCTACCGTAAGCGGTTTGCGCTTTGCCAGTTGGTTGACGCGGTGGACGGTGATTTTGGACGCCGGGTTTTCTTCGTCATCGGCATCAAGATCCTGGAAGGAGGGAGCCACCAATTCCGGACTCAGCACGGCCTTGCCCCGTTTATCGTCCCGGGCGGCGGCGCGCTTCCGGGTATCTTCTCGCTTCTCGCGGCTGCGGAGCAACTGACGTTCCAGCTTCTCAATCGCGCTATTGGCGGCCACAAAGGCATCCATGCCTTCGCAATTGGTCGCCAAGGTCTGGCCCTTGTACAAGATGCTGATATCCGCGCGGAACTGACGCTTATCGGCACGGATGCTGACGTGCGCCTCACGCTCCCCCTTCTTCATGTCGACAAATCGAGCGAGCTTCTGCAGACGGAGTTCCAGCTTCTGTTGTTCGGGCTCTGTGAGCTTGCTGGTCTTTCCGGAATAGATGATCTTCATAAGGCCTCCATCAAACACACACATCGTCACGCGCGCACACGGCGCTGATGAGTAGACGGAATCCGCAAATCTTCTCGATATTTGGCGACGGTGCGGCGCGTCACATCGACGCCCTCACCGCGAAGCTTCTCCATGATTTGTTCATCAGTGAGCGGCTTCTTCGGATCCTCTTCGTCGATGATCTTTTTAACCAGACGTTTTACCGCCACAATCGATGTGGTATTCCCGGCAAAACCCTGAACCGCCTCAGTGAAGAAATAGCGCAGTTCATAAGTCCCCTGCGGCGTGTGGCAATATTTGCTGGACACGGCGCGGCTAACGGTGGACGGATGAACCCCAATTTCTTCGGCGATTTCCTTGATCATCATCGGCCTCAGATAGTCCGGGCCTAGTTCGAGGAACTCTGCTTGTCGGTCTACAACGCACTGACAGACCTTCAAGATGGTTTGTTTTCGTTGCTCAATATTCTTTATCAGCTGGAGCGCGGAATGGTAGCGCTCCTTCACGTAGTTCCTCACTTCTTTGTCTTCGTTTTCGCCGCGTTCCAGCAGGTGACGATACCCGCGATTGAGACGAAGCTGCGGCACGCCGTCGTCGGAAAGTTGAATTACCCAGTTGTCTCCATCCCGGAAGATGAAGATTTCGGGCTCCACGACCTGGGTATTCCCGCTGTTGAAGCGCGAACCCGGACGAGGGTCCAGGGTACGGATCAGGGTCAGGGCTTCGGCCACTTCTTCCGGCTGCGCCTTCAAAGCGCGGCACAGTTCTTTGGCATGGCGGCCATCCAGCATTTCCAGATGGCTTTCCACCATGCGCCAGGCAAGGCTGTCTTCTTCCGCGCGGTCGGCGAGCTGTAGCAACAGGCATTCGCGCAGGTCACGGGCTGCTACGCCAGAAGGATCCAGCAGTTGTACGACACGCAGGCCCTCTTCTGCCACCTCCAGCGGGATCTGCTCGCTGCGAGCCAGGTCTTCCACGGAAATGCGCAGGTACCCGTTTTCATCCAGATTGCCAATGACAGCTTCCGCGGCATTGCGGAGTGCGTCGTTCAGCACTTCCACGCTGAGCTGCTGCTGCAGATGGTCCGAAAGACGGACAGGGGAAGATAGAAAAGCCTCGAAAGTGGGATTGTCGCCATCCGGCATCTCCTGGCCAGTGGTGCGATAGCCTGGGTCGAGATACTCGTTGAAGAATTCGCCGAAATCGATCTCGTCGAAAGGGTCAGTCGCCGCAGGGGCGTCGTCGCCAGAGCCGCTCAGCACACCCGTTTCGGTCGGCCCGTCGCTCGCCGTGTCCGAGGATCTGAACTCGGTATCCCCACCGCCTGCGTCGGAAGCAAGGTCCACATCGGCTGAGCCGAAATCACGGTCGCCTGTCTCTGCGCTATCCCGGTGTAGAGCTTCCAACAATGCCTGTTCGGCAGGGTCCGCCTGACGCTCGCTTTCCAGAAGGGATTGCAGCTCCTGCGCGGTCATCTCGCCGTCTTCAGAGGAAGTGCCTTCCTCTAGTACGGGGTTTTCCGTCAGCTCCTGCTCAATGAGTTCGCGCAGCTCTAACCGATTCAGCTGAAGCAACGTGACCATTTGCACGAGGCTCGGCGTCAGAATCTGTTTCTGCGCAACTTTCAGTTGCAAGCGCTGCGAAAGCATGCCGTTTCTGCCCCAATCATAGCAAAGGATCGGCAATTTGATTGCCAAACTATACTGATGCCGGAAGGAAAGTGAAAGGAAATTACTCGTTGGTGACCATACCCGACCGAAGCACCTCGCGGGGGTCGGGGTACACGCCTCGGAAGATGGGGCACCGCATCAGGTAGTGGCGCAGATTGGCGATCAGGATATCCTTGTCGTCTACGTCGTAGGTCCGTGTCAGGTAAGCCCAACCGGCCGCTTGGTCGCCGGCATAGAAATAGGCCAGCGAGACGCCCAGAACAGCTCCGGTGAACTGAGAACGCCACCGGCCATTGCTGCTTCCGGCAGCGGGCCTTGTTTTTAGCAACTCCGCCACGCGCTCTTTCTGTACATCCGCTTCGGCAAGAATGACATCGCGAAACTGGCGGTTGCCCACCACATAACGACCAACCTTGGGTTCGTACCGAAACACGACAGGCACCGTCGGGGATTCTTCGTGTGGCATGTTGAAGAAGTTTTCGAAGCGCGTGAGCGTGGTTACCAGTTCGTAGACTCCGTCACCATCCAGGTCTTCGGGCGACAGTCCATAGCCCACCGGGTACTGGCTGCTGGAATACAGCACATCAATCGCTGTGCCGACGCTGAGCACGTAATTGTAGGTGCAGCAGAAGGCATCGCCGGTGTACTCCTCAACCAGCAACTGTTTGCGGCCATCGCCGAGTAAGGCGAAATTGCCCAGCAGCAGGTCTTCCTTGGCCTTGGCTCCGTTGTTGCTACGGAAAAGCACGCGTTCACCTTGGACAATTTCGACATGCCAAAGGCGCGATGAGGCGTCCTGCACCTTCCGTATGGAAAAGGCGCCGACGCTGACGGATTCATCCAGAGAGTATTCGAATTTCGACGTAGGGACAGCATTCGCCGGCTGCGCGAGCACGAAGGGGCTGCAAGCGGCGACGAAAAGGAATAGGAAGGCGAGATGTGCGGTGATCGAACGCATCGTCCAGTCTCACCGCTACAGACTGCGGTGGTAGCCCTTCGGTTGCGGGGAATCCCGCCGATTGTTTATATCGTAGCGCAACGGCTTCTCCCTCTGTAGATGCCGCGTGAAGCCAGAAGCCGCTGAAATGTGATGGTGCAGGTGTCAGCTGCTACTCAGATTTGGAAGCGCCTTCACGTGCGACGGGGTGTCCGTAGACCTCAATCCAATCCAGTCGCGAACAGGCAATGCTCTTTCCACCGCGCATCAAGTCGGTGAAACCAATGGCCTCCACCTTGCTGAGATTGGGGCTCTTGGCCCACCCGGATTCTACGACGTCATTGATGTTGAGTTTCTGCCAGCGGATGTCGGCCACCACGAATTCGCGGATGCGCCAGTCGGATGCCGGCCCGTCGGATTGATCACTGATCAGCCATGTGCCGTCCGCCAGTTTTAACACGATGCGCAGTTCCCGCAAGCCCTGCTGCTTGCTACGCCATACGATTTTGCCTTGCCGGCTGAGGTCGACGTATTGTTTACGGTGGCTCAGGCTGAGCGCCCAGTTTCCCGTGGCTTCGCCGCTCCAGATGTAAAACGGGTCGTCATACGGCTGGTCGTGATTGCTCTTCTTAATTCCTTCGCGTCCGGGGCCGTGCAGGCTGAGAACCAGTTCGGGGTTCACCACATCAGCTTGCGTGACAGGGAGCGCGGGTGGGGTCTCTGCCCAGTCTTCCCGAAAAAACAGCCCGGGTCGGTGGGGCTCCTGGGCATGGGCCAATTCCACCGCGCCGAAGATTGCCGCCGTTGACGCCAACGCCATCCCAAGCAGAGCGCCCCGCCACTGAGTTCCGAGCAACGCCGTTCTCATTCGAGTGACCTTTCGTCGTCTTTCCATTACTCTTTCCATCTCGCGATCCGATCCCTATCGACGACCACCGCAGAGCTGCGGTCGTAAGCAGACCGGATAGAGACTATTCCGTTGATTCTATCGGAATCCGCCATAGGCGTCGCAATCACATGCGCTACCGCAAATGCAAGAGGGAAAAAGGTACCACAAGGCAACTATTAGTACGGTTACGTTTAGAAAAAGAGAGCAGTTTTTGTCACTTTGGGACTTATTAGTGAGTCCAAATCGGTTCTAGGGTGAGATGCAGCTCGCTTGCAGATTCGCCAGATTCTCCCACCAAGTGGCGATATTCTGTTCTAGTTTTTTGGGCAAACTCGCTAACGATATGAGGTCTTCCCGAATAGCCCTAGTTGGGGGTAATGTTAAGTTCAAACATTAATACAACGAAAGGATAGCAGCCCTCGCTTAATCGGTCTGTTGTATCCCGATTAATAGAGTGTTAGCCGGGCGAACTGCTTTCGATGACTACACCGCAACCCCATGAGGTCATGCCGCCGCGGACCTCAGCGAGTTCAGAACAATCTTCCGAACGGCGTCGTGCAAAATCCTTCGGCCAAGCCTCCCGTTGCCCACACTGCGGTGGCACCAAGGTGCAGCGTCTCCATCGGAACTGGGCAGAGCGTCTCTATAGCAAGCTCAGTGACACCTATCCGCATATCTGCGAATTGTGTGTCCGCCGTTTCTACGCGATGATCCAGAATTAGTATCTATCCGGCGCCGCTATCGGCTTGGCGGCGCAGAAACTTCTGGCGCTGTCCGCTTAGTGTCCCGTCTTCTCCCGCAGAAAGCGCAAGCCCTCAATCGCGATAGATTCGGGGCTGGGCGCCACATCCCGCCACAGGCAAACCGCCGCAGCAATCTCCGGAATGCCGGAACCAAAACTTTCGATCACCAACCAACGGTCGTAATCGACATCCTGTAAGGCCTGCAAGACACTTTCCCAGTGAACCTGCCCGGTTCCCGGAATGCCTCGGTCGCTTTCGCAGGTATGCACGTGATGCAAGCGCTTGGATACCCGGCGAATGACGCTAGCGGAGTCTTTCTCCTCAATATTTGCGTGGAAGGTGTCGAACAAAACGCCTAACCGGGGATGCTGCGCCTCTTCGCACAACCGGAACGCGTCGTCCGCCAGGGTGTTGAAGTAGGTCTCGAAACGATTGAGTGGTTCGTGGGCCAGCAAAACATCGGAAGCGTCCAGCTGTCTACCCAGGCTCTGTAGGCCATCCACCGCCCGCTTCCACTCTTCCAGTGTCGGGCGCTGACCGGTCATCTTTCCCACCGCAGAACAAAATGGCCCCAGAAACACGGAGGAACCCAGTTCGGAAGCGGTGCGGATACCCTGTTCCAGGAAGGCGAGGGTCGCTTGCCGTATCTCGGCATCGGGGGTAACCAGACTCATTTCGCCGGTCAAGGCGGAACACAGCGTGCATTCCAGACCTTCGCGTTCCAGGGCGGCCCGCACCTTGGCGGCGGGGAAGTCATCGAAGGAAAACCGAGCGATTTCCACCCCGTCGAAGCCCCATTCCTTGATCCTGGGCAATAGCTCCAGATGTTCCTCGCCAAAGGCGGCGGTCCACAACAGGGTGTTGATTCCGAACTTCATCGTTACTTGCTCCCCTTGGTCTGGTTCTCGAAGAGGAACAGACCTCCCTTTCCTGGAGCCACAATGTCCAGGTCTCCATCGCCATCCAGATCCACCACGGGCAGTTGCATGCCGCCACCCACACGGCCGCCGTAACTCAGAATGTGTCGGACCCAGGTGATTCCTTTGCCATCGGGCGTGGGAATGCGTTCATACCAGAAGACGCCGTTGGGGTCCTGGGCGCCGGGGTCGTGGTCATGAGCCAGAAAACGCTTGCCGGTGACGATATCGAGTTTGCCGTCGCCGTTCAGGTCCACCAGGGTAACCGGGTGCACCTGGCTCCAGGCGCGGTCGATCTCCCGCTTCTGCCACTTCTCTTCTCCCTGGTTTTCCAGCCAGAACAGGCCATAGTCGTGGCCGTTGCCGAAGATCACGTCGGGCTTGCCGTCGCCATTCACGTCCTCGACGTGCATGAAACTGAGATGTTCCTCAAAGCTCCAGTCCGCGTGTTCGCCCCAGGACCCTTTGCGCGGGTCGGCTGGCGCTTCCAGCCAGCCTTTAGGCGTGAGAATATCCGTACGGCCGTCTCCGTTCAGGTCACCGGCTCCGATGCCATGGCCAAAGTTCTTGGAACTGGCGACATGTTCCAGCCACTCACCGTCTCGAAACTCATACCAGGCCGTCGGACTGGTTTTGCCGCCAAACTGCGGCAGCACCTCGCGGGCCTTGCCGTCGTTATCCATATCCACCATAAAGGCAAACTCAGTGTTGTGTCCGGTAACGATGGGGCTTTCGACCCACATGCCGCCTTTCGGGCCGGGGTTGCGATACCAGGAGATTTTCTTTGAAAACCAGGTGGCCGTGACGATATCCACCCAGCCGTCGCCATCCACATCCAGGGCGAGGTCACTGAAGGCATCCACATAACCGTTCTGGAAGACCACTTCACGGAATTGGTGTTTTTTCTTCCAGGTGGGGCCTTCGTACCAATACTCGCCGCTGACGATATCCAGCTTGCCATCTTTGTTGATATCGGCGACGGCAGCGGTCTCGCTGGCTCCGATATCCAAGGTACGGATTTCGAAGGGAATGTCCGGCGGGCGGCCCCCGGCAAGCGCCAACATGGAGGTGAACAGACCGAGGGCAAGCAACCGATTCCCGTGCATGCGCAACATCATATCGCTACCGGGAACATGATGTCGGAAATGGCGTCAAATCAGGCTCTGTCGCATGGGAGATACAGGCAGGTCAGGGCGCGGGTGAAGCAATGCGGCCACGTGTTTGTATAAGCTGCGTCCCCTACGAGGTGGGGTACCAACCGCCATTCAGGTGGATACTTTGGCCGGTGAGGTAGCCATTGGCAAGCATGGCGACGGCCATGGAGGCGCACTCTTCCACTTTGCCGAAACGGCCCACCGGAATGCGTTCCGTGCTGGCCAAGCCATTCCCTGTGACCATATCCGTTTCCACCAGAGCGGGCGCCAGCAGGTTCGCGGTGATTCCCTCTTTGGCCAAATGGTGGGCGTAATAGTGCATCATTCCCGCCAAACCCGCTTTGGATGCGGCGTAATCCGGCCCGACGATGCCCCCCACCGCCGCGGCGATGGAGCCCAGAAAGAGCAGGCGACCCCAACCGCGTTCCCGCATGCCCGGTAACACCGCCTGGGTCACCAGAAAAGCCGAACGCAGGTTGTGGGAAAGCGTGTGGTCCCAGTCCGTGGCAGTTACCGCGTCTAGCGCCACCGGTTTTGCAATCCCGGCGTTGTTCACCAGAATGTCGATGGGGCCAAGGGACTCCTCGGCCTCGCGCACCAAACGTTCCACCTCGGCGTCCTTGGAGACGTCCGCGCGGATGCTGACGGCGCTGCGGTGGAGTTCGCCAATCTCGCCGACCAGCTGATTCGCCTCCACCTCGCGCGAGTGGAAGTTCACGACCACATTGGCCCCCGCCTGCGCCAAGCCGAGCGCGATTGCTCTGCCGATACCCCGCGAGGCTCCGGTGACCAAGGCGATACGTCCCGCAAAGGTGTCTGGCGCGAGCGTCGTGAATGGGGCGAGATTGGATGTATCCACCATGCAGAACCTTTCCGAACAGGGTAGCGTAGCGAGCGGCAACGTCACTGATGCTATGCCAACTACCATAGCGGATGGCGCTGCCGGCACGAAACCCCAACAACTAAGGCCTCTCGCAAATGAAAAAGGGGAAGCCTTGCGGCCTCCCCCTTTTGTTGTGAACCGGGACGGGTGAATTAGGCTTTGGCGCCTTCGAGACCCATCTTGTCGATCTCGTTGTAGTACACGCGACGGCCTTCGTCCATGGCTTTGTTGGACATCATCACACCGAGAGAATCGAGCAAACCGACCTCGAGGTTGGCCTTCACGTTCTCTGGCTTGTTGTCGCGGATACATTCCAGGTAGCTCTTCAGCTCGGCGTATTCCGGATCCACTTCTTCCTCGGGAACCATCACACCCTTGCTGTAGAGCCAGCGGCGAGCAAACTTCATTTCCTTTTGTAGGAAGGAGTCGCTATCTTTGATTTCGTCTTCCGGCAACAGAATCGGCAGACCATCGCCCGGCTTTACGTTCGTGACGGTAGAACCGGCAACCCAGTTTTCCTTTGCGGTGCCCGCTTCTTCCGTACGCTTGGCGGTGACTGGCTCGCGGTACCACATGGCCTTACCGAGAGTGATTTCGATAGATCCGCCGGTACCCTTGATCACCTCACCGAATTCACGCATGCCCTTCAAACCGCCGTAGGGCAGGTGGGCATTGGTGCCGATGGAGCTGTATTCGAACTTTCTGCCGCCCGGATACTGGAACAACAGGTGAATGTTGTCGTAGATGTCGCGGCCATCCTGATAGAAGTCCAAGCCACCCACGCCGCTGACGAATTCCGGAGCCACGCCCATCATGCGGTCGGCGATGTCGATCTGGTGCGAAGCCAACTCGGCGGTCAAACCACCGGAGAATTCGCGGTACATGCGCCAGTTGATCTGCTTTTCCAACGAGGTGTCCTTGAGAGGACGACGCCAGTTGGAGTTGCGGTGCCACATACCGAAGATGTGGGTGACCTCGCCGATTGCGCCCTTTTTGATCATGTCTTCAGCAAGATCGTAGAACTTGCTGTAGCGACGCTGCAGGCCAACCTGCACGATCTGCTTGGGGCGCTCTTCCGCGATCTTCTTCAGACCGTGGTATTCCGCGGGAGTGAACACAAGGCTCTTCTCGCAGAAAACGTGCTTGCCAGCCAAAAGGGCATCCCGCATGATCGGGTAGTGCAAGTAGAGGGGCACGGTGATGAACACGGCCTCTACGTCCTTGCGGGCGAGCAATTCACGATAGTCGTTGTATTTGTCTGGGTTGGTGCCAAAGGTTTTGGCGGCCATGTCGAGGTTCGGCTGGTACACGTCGCACACGGCGACGCAGCGGCCGGCGTCAATCTTTACGAGATGACGCTCGATCAGGCGCTGACCACGGCTTCCGGGTCCAATGAATCCGAACTGGACCTGGTTGCTCTGCGCTCTGGCCTTGTGAATTGCCGGTGCTGCGACATATTTAGACGCAACAGCCACCGCCGCAGCGGCGCCGGCAGCTTTCACAAAGGTCCGACGGGATTGATTGGACTGTTCTGCCATAGAAAACTACCCTCAATACGAAAGTTGGACGCGGTAATACGTACCGTAGAGTTTATCGAAGGCAAGCGCCTCTACGCAATGGACTTTGCTCTCCGGAATTCCACGGGGTGGTTGTAAATATATACGGTGTGGTGCAGGTTGCGGTTTCCGCTGCGGGGAGAGCGGGGCTCGGCGCGCAGAAGGTCCAAAACAAGAGTGGGTGGTCGTGTTTTTCTGTATCGCTCAGAGTTTCTGCTGTGAGAAAAGCGTCCCGATGCGTTACGCCGTGTTAGCGGGTTGATGAAAGGCAGACGCCGAGCGCCTTCGAAAGCCCCGCAAGAAAACGCTGCCTTCGCCGTATACAAAGAAGGGATTCCACGTAAAACATAAAGATCTCAGTCGCTATCGGGCCAGGAGAACGGTATCTACGGCGATGGCGGTGTAAGCCGGAAAGGAGAGCGCGGATTGATTGCAGGAATTTGCGTCGGGTTGTTGGTGCTGACCCTCTACATTTCCCATTTCGCCGGGATGAACGACTACTCTCAGATGCAGGCACGATTGATCGAAGAACCCGATCTTGCTGGCTATGAGTACAGAGATGCTTACCTCTCGGGCAAGTTTGGCCACGTGGAGAGGGAGCCACGCGTCGCAGTTATCTGAAGGCTTTCGGGAAAGACGCCCTCTACCGTCGCTATCGGTTCGCACGCTGGTTGTGGGTCGCTTGTGTTGTCAGTCTGGTGGGACTCTTTGCTTCTGCGTCGTTCCTGTTGCGGGCCGACTGACGCGACCCGACGAGCGACCGAGGCGGGTCGCGTGACATGACCTAGCTCTATTCTGTCTCCTCCACCGAGCCCTCGCCCGCTATCTTCAACCCATTGCTTCTGTGTGCTGCTTCCGTCCGGTTAAATGGCCTCCTGCGAATTGCGAAAGTGGATCTATGGCGCTGATCCGCGCCTTTGCTACCTTGACGATAGACTACTCGCGAGGAATGCACCCCCGACGATTGCCCCACCGCGATATGCAGGGTTAGAGCATCATGAACGAAACCATCACCAACCGCAGCACCGTCAGGCGCATGCCTGCGCGGGGAAGCCACGAAGAAGCCATGATCCATGCGATTCTCGACGCAGGATTCATGGCATACACCGGCTTCAGCTTGGAAGGGCAACCCTTTGTCATTCCGACTCTGTTCGGTCGCGAGGACAACACGCTGTATCTGCACGGCTCGGCGGCCAGCCGGATGATGCGCCATTTGGAAACCGGGGCGCCCGCTTGCGTCAACGTGACCCATGTGGATGGATTGGTGTTGGCTCGATCTGCGTTTCACCACTCCATGAACTATCGGTCCGTGGTGGCTTTCGGGACCGCCATCAAGGTGGAAACGGAAGAAGAAAAGGCACATGGACTGTGGGTAGTTTCCGAACATCTGATCCGTGGCCGCTGGCAGGCGGTAAGGCCACCGACGCCGAAAGAGCTCAAGGGCACTACGGTGTTGCGCTTTGCCATTGAGGAAGCATCGGCAAAAGATCGCACAGGGGAACCTGGCGATGACGAGGAAGATTACGCGCTTCCGATCTGGGCGGGCGTGCTGCCCCTTGCGGTGACGCCCGGTACGCCTATTCCGGATGGACGATTGGCGCCTGGCATTGAGGTCCCGGATCACGTCAGCCAGTACAAGCCGGGCAAACAACGCACCTGATTTGCGGGGAATTTGAAAGCAAGAATCGGAGTGTTCCGTTTCGAGGTTCCTGGTAGATTCGCTCTTGGGACGCCCCTAGGGGTGTCCCAAACAAGGGAGAATCAAGATGAGCGTTATGCTGCATCAGTCGTCACGCGATACAGCCATGCCGAAACGGGCCACCATCGAGAGGATGCATAGAAAGACCGCTCTGACCGAACCGGCGGCGACGTTGCGCGATCCGCGATGGCAGGTTCTGCTGCAGCGGAAGCACTCCGCGGAGGGCGCGAAGAAGCCAATCACCGAACCATCGACACCGGAGACCTTCTACTACTCCGTCAGCACCACCGGCGTTTATTGCCGACCGCTTTGCGCGTCACGGCTGCCGCGGCCCGAAAATGTCCATTTTTACGACACCCGTGAAGAGGCCGAAGCCGCAGGGTTCCGACCGTGTAAGCGCTGCCGCCCCGATCAGGCTACCTCGCAGCAAAGCCAAGTTCCACTTGTGGCGGAAGCCTGCCGCCTGATTGAGGGCGCCGAAGAGAGCCACACGCTGAGTGAGCTGGCCGCATGGGTTGGCATGAGCCCTTCACACTTCCACCGATTGTTCAAAGCGACCACGGGTTTGACTCCCAAAGCCTATGCCGCTGCCCACCAGCGGAAACGCGTGGGACTGGCGCTGCAACGTGGAGGCAAGGTGACGGACGCCATCTATGCCGCAGGCTACGGATCAAATAGCCGCTTCTACGAGAAATCGGACGACATGCTGGGAATGACTGCCAAGACTTACAAAGCCGGTGGCGTGTCCACGGAGATTCATTTTGCGGTTGCGGAGTGTTCGCTTGGGTCTGTGTTGGTGGCTCAAAGTGAGCGGGGCATCTGCGCCATTCTGATGGGGGATGACGCGGAGCTGCTGGTTCGCGACCTGCAAGATCGTTTTCCCCGTGCGTCGTTGGTGGGCGGTGATCAGAAGTACGAGAAGGTGGTAGCGCAGGTGATTGGGTATCTGGAAGCCCCTGCCCGCCAATTTGATTTGCCGTTGGATATCCGAGGCACGGCGTTTCAGCAGCGTGTGTGGCAGGTGCTGCGGCAGATTCCGGCTGGCGCCACGCTTAGTTATTCGGAAGTAGCCGCGCGCCTTGGGGAACCGAAAGCCGTACGCGCGGTGGCGCAGGCCTGCGGCGCGAACGCGCTAGCTGTCGCGATCCCGTGCCATCGTGTGGTTCGTTTGAACGGAGACCTTTCGGGCTATCGTTGGGGCATCGCGCGCAAACGGGAACTGTTGCGTCTGGAAGGCCACGCGCCGAAGGATTAGACGCAGAAAGATCAGACGCATAGAGAGACCAACGGGCCCTGCGTTCGTGAACGTGTGACGCCATGCAAATGGATCTTTGGAGTGACGCCAGCCCCAGTCGCGAACGACTTGGTGATGGCGCGTGGCTACTGCGTGGCTTCGCGCTTCCAAACGAACGCGCTTTGTGGGCAGGCGTGCTGGCCGTCACGGAGATGGCTCCACTTCGTCACATGACGACACCCGGTGGGCATGCGATGTCCGTATCCACCGCGAGTTGCGGACGCTTCGGCTGGGTGACGGACGAAACGGGCTATCGCTACCAGACCAAAGACCCGGTGAGCGAGCAGCAATGGCCAGCGATGCCGTCCGTGTTCCTGGACCTTGCTCGGCGCGCTGCGGCAAGTGCAGGCTATGCCAGCTTTCAGCCGGATGCCTGCCTGATCAACCGCTATGCGGTGGGCGCGAAGATGGGGCTCCACCAAGATCGTAACGAGCGGGATATGCACCAACCGATCGTGTCCGTTTCCTTGGGACTTCCCGCTACCTTCCTGTTCGGCGGCAGAGAGCGTACAGATGCCGTGCGCAAGATACGTCTGTGCCACGGCGACGTTGCGGTGTGGGGCGGTGCTTCGCGGCTTTGCTTTCATGGCATCCTTCCCTTGGCGATGGGTACGCATCCCTTGACTGGAGATTGCCGGGTCAACCTCACCTTTCGAAAAGCTTCCTGAATCGTCTTCCCTCCCCTCTCTCTCTTCGCTGCTGTCGACTTCTTCGCCAGACAAAACGACCAAAGTCGCAATGGCTATGGGATGGAGAGATGGCAGGTATTTGTCGGCGGCTCCCTATTGCGCTGCGGTAAGATTTCGCATCCTCCAGCGCACCAGCATGATAGTATGACCGCAATCTGGATCTGGGCCCCCCTCGTACGCGAGCCTCAGAAGCGAACGCGACTTACGCTGGCTGGCCTTCAATTTTCATCATTAAGGAAAGTCACGATGTTTCGTTTCGCACTTACAGCAAGCGCTGTTCTGGCAGGCGTGTTCAGTGTTCAGGCGCAGCAAGCGCCAGCAGCCGGAAGTCCCGCCACGGGGAACTTCACGGCGGGGCAGCCGTTGCAGCAAAGCCGCAATGTGAAGACCTATGGCGGCTTCCGCTTCTGTGAGAGCATCAGCTATGACGAGGGACGGGATCTCTACGTAGCCGTCAATGCAGGCATGCCACAAGATGTCGTTCCCAACGACGGCTATATTTCGCTGATCAACCCGGATGGCACAGTGCATACGTTGAAATGGATAGGCGTAACCCGGGATGGGCTTACGCTGAATCACCCTCTAGGCAGCTTCATCACGAATGGACGTCTGTATGTGGCGGATATTGATACCGTGCGTTGGTTTGACTTGAAAACCGGAGCGCCGATGGGAGCAATCCCCGTGAATGGCGTCACACGGTTTAACGACATTGAGGTGGCCCAAGATGGAACGATCTACGCCACGCAGACCGGAACGCCTGATGACGCGGATTCCTGGCGGCTGTACAAGATTAAGCCAGATGGCGCTGCATCCATCATTGTGAACGGCGCTCCGCTAAAGCAGCCCAATGGCGTAGGCTTTGACCAGAATGGCAATGTGGTTGTGGTGAATATTGGGTCGCCCGATGTGTTGACCTTTTCACCGGAAGGCAAGCTTCTGAAGACGGAGCAGTCGAGCGATGCGGGGAACGATGGCATTGCTGTGCTGAAAGATGGCACAAAGTATGTCAGCAGCGTCCGGCAAGGGACCGTGGCGCGGATTCGCCCCGGAAAGAAAGCGGAACGAATTGCTACGGGCATACCCAGCGCAGCTTCCATGACTTACGATTCCAAACGAAATCGGCTAGTCATTCCCATGAACGACTGGAATGCCATCTCCTTCGTGGACCTGAACGACACACCGTAAACGACAGCGTGCCGCAAATGGATTTGGGGGAGGAAAGCGCGGCTTGATTTGTGTAACGGCAGATGGGCCGGTGTTGCCTTCGAACCGGGACATTTTGCCGTGCAGTGTATCTTGGAGAAATGCGCGTTTTCCTCCCTTCCCTCATTGGGTGTATCCTGCTCGGCGCCGTCAGTTGTGCCGGGCCCTCCAACGAAACAAAGTCTGCGGCTGACGCCAAGGCAACGGCTGATGCATCCACTGGTAAACCGGTGGAAACGGCTCCGCCAAATGCGCCCAATCAAAAGCCCGCCTTCCCTGGCCAGACTCGCGCCCCAGAACAGAAGCTGAACGTTGCTTTTGACATGGTGACGGTGGCCGAAGGGCTGAATCGTCCTTGGGGCATCGCGTTCCTTCCCGATGGCAACATTCTTGTAACCGAGCGGCCGGGCACCCTGCGCGTCGTATCCGCTGAGGGCAAACTCTCTGAGCCCGTGGCTGGTCTGCCCAAGGTGGATCCCCGTGGGCAAGGTGGCTTGCTCGGTGTTGCTATCGATCCGGACTACGCCAATAACCAACTGATCTATTGGAGCTACGCAGAACCTCGGGTCAAAGAGATGAACAATACGGCGGTCGCGCGCGGCAAACTGGTTCTGGGCGCGAAGCCAAAGGTCGAGAAGGTGCAGGTGATCTTCCACCAAACACCCGCCCTGAAATCGACATTGCACTTCGGCAGCCGTCTGGTGTTCTGGAAGGATGGCACGCTGTTTGTCACGACGGGTGATCGTTCCATCACAGAAGGCCGCATGCAATCGCAGCTGAAGGATGGATTGCTTGGCAAGGTCGTTCGCATTAACCCCGATGGATCGATTCCCAAGGACAATCCCTTCGTCGGCGAGAAAGGCGTTCGTCCGGAGATCTGGTCCATTGGCCATCGCAACATCCAGGGCGCTGCTTTGCATCCACAGACGGGTGAGTTGTGGACGATGGAGCACGGCGCACGCGGCGGCGACGAGCTGAACATCGCGCGCAAGGGCAAGGACTATGGGTGGCCCACCATCACCTATGGCATCGAATATCAGGGCGGGCCCATTACGGGTGATATCACGGCCAAGGAAGGCATGGAGCAGCCTGTCTACTACTGGGACCCCGTGATTGCTCCAGGTGGCATGACGTTCTACACCGGCTCGTTATTCCCCGAATGGAAGAACAGCCTCTTCATTGGCGGGTTGGGCAGCACCCACTTGGTGCGATTGAGCCTGGATGGTGAGAAGGTGATAGGGGAAGAGCGTCTACTGACCGATCTGAAAGAACGATTGCGGGACGTGGTACAGGGTCCGGATGGCGCGCTCTATCTGGTCACCGATAACAAAGATGGGCGCTTGTTGAAGCTGGTTCCGAAAGCAAAATAGCCGGATAGTATTCGACGGCGACAGAAAAGAGAAAAGCGGAGACCGGCTTCGGCTGGTCTCCGCTTTTCTGCATATTCAGTTGATATCGCGTCACACTGCGTGATACAAGTCACGTAGAAACGCTACGCCTTGTGCTTCAGCGACGGGTCTTCCTTTTCCATTTCCTTCAGACCTTTGCGCCAGTAGCGAGCGGCCCATTCGGCGCCAGCCAGTACGATCATTGAGGCCAGGAAACTCCAGAGGATAATCGCGGCGGAGTTGATGAATGGGCCGTACTCAAAACTGAGCTTCACGCGTAGGAAAGGCCACACCATCAAGTTCACCAACTTGGCCAGTTCCAGCGCGACGGCCACGCACAGCGCCGGAAGAACGACGAGCGAAGCAGGGACTTTTCTGTTGGGCAGCATCCAATAGACAAGGAAGATGATGAGCGCCGTGACCGGTAACGAAGCCGTACGCAGTACCCAGCCGGCCACATAGCGAGCGCCGTCATTGGGTAGTGGAAACCCCAGGCTTTCCAACCACAAGGTATTGGCGCTGCCCAGCACGATGGTGAACATGGCGAGGGCCCCGCAGATCAAGATCATGCCCATGCTGAGAATCTGATTCCGTAAAAAGCTGCGATTGTGGGTGACGCCCCAGATGCGGTTCAGGGCAACTTCCAAGGGTTCAAAGATACCGTTCGCCACAAACATCAATAGCAGGATGCTGCCGATCTGCACGGGTCCGCGCTGTTGGATGGCGGCGCGGAGATTGCGGACCAGAAAGGCGCCGACTTCGTCGGGAAAATACTGACCCATGGCCATATAGATGGCGTTGGCGGCTTCGGGCCACTGCAGAGCCTGGCACACGGAAACCATCACGATGAGAAACGGGAAGAAGGAGAGCAGCACGTTTGCGGCAATTGAAAAGCCGTAGACGTGGGCTTCGGTTTCCATCCAGTAGGCGATGGTGGGCTGAATATAGCCGAACCAGCGACGGGGCCTCGCCAGGCGGATGGGTGTGGTGGGCGCGCCCACGGGAATAGCAAGGGGGGAAGCGATGGTAAGGTCGTCCGGCCCCGCCAGTGTAGTGCTCCGTTCCTGGAATCGAGTTCGCTGGGGCGGCGTGCTGGTAGCGGCAGCAGGAGTGGATGGCTTCGGCGGCGCGGCAGATCCGGGCTTGGGTGCTGGCGCCGAAGAGCCAGGAAGCCTACGCGCGGGATCGGAACCGTCTGGCTCGGAACTAGGGGTGACAAAACGCATGGCGGTGGAGTGCGAGGTTCGGGAAGACCGCCAACGGGCGATCCGTAGCCATCACACTCTCTATTGTTGCAGGCTCCGGCGGATGCCCGTTTGCTGCATGTCGCCGGAGCCGATGGGTTGTCACGAAACGGAGATGTTTTAGAAGCTGACGGGGATTTTTTCGGGCGGTCCGCTCATGGGGAAGCGGTAGGCGCATTCGATCCACATGCCAGAAAGCGGCTGGCCATCCAGCCCGAAGAGCACTACGTTGTCACCGGATTCATCCAGAGCGCGGTCTGACTGGCGTACGGTAGCTGCTTGCAATCCATGCAGATAGCCGCTGTGTGCAACCGCCAAGCCGAGCCCGCGGGCGGCGGAACAATCGTGTCCGTCCACCAGTTCGGTCCAGAACGAAATGGGCAAATTACCACCCTGGCGAAGGGCGGTCTGCACCGCCGGCGCATTACCGATAGCGTTGAGGAAGGACCGGCTGGCGGCGTTGTGCGGAGAGATATCGCACACCATCAAGGAGTGCATCAGGCGAATTTGCACCACGAATTTCTGCGCGAAGGTGGACGCGGGGAATGGAAGACCCGTCGCGGTATTCATGATGACGCCCGGCTGGTTGGCTGTGTAGTGCAAGAGCTCATTGACGAGTGCGGCCTGTTGGATGGCGCAATAGAGCCCACCCGCAGCCTGGATGCCAGGCACCTTGGAAATGCCGCTAAACCGGTTGGTATCCCAGGTTCCGTCGCGAACGACAAGCGCCTGATTCGCGGCTCCCCGGGGGAAGACTCCGTTCGCATTGACGGTCATGTATTTCAGGTCAGCCGCGCGATATAACACGCGGTTGGCCTGGATCAATTCGGTGGGCGCGTCTCTCTTTGCGAGCAATTGCGAAGCCGCTTCGTATACCGCTTTGACTACATGTGGACGCTTTGCGCTTGGCACAGAATATACTCCTCATCGAGCTAAGCGAGATCAAAAACGGGATAAGAGCATCGAGGGCGTAGGGGATGTGAAGTTAACATTCTGTGGGGTCAACCCTTCACGGTGTAGTGAGCCGGGCGCAAAACATCGATTTGCAGGGAGTTCGGGTTGAGCGGAGTTTCGACTGCTTCTCAGATGCTGAGGGTCGCAAGTACCGTGCACATGATGGCTTGGGTGTCGGGCTTGAGAAGAGACTTTTCCGTATCGTCCTCTTCGGCGGCCGTTTGGCCAATGACGTTTGTTGGAGCGACCCAGCTACCTCTCACCATTGATACAATTGCTCCGGTATCATGTTTCAATTTTTACGTCTCTCCTGCGCTGTCGTTTCAGTTTTTCTTTCCTGTTTCGCACTTGAGCTTCGGGATGCTTCGGTGGTGGCTCCGACTTCGTTGTCGGCGCCTGAGCAGAAAGCGGTCCGTATGCTGACCGAAGAGGTGGCTCGGCGAAGCCTGGTGCACTGGCCCGTAGTGGCGACTGCACCTGCTGGGAAGGCTTGCATTTCCATTGAGCGCTCAAATGCACGGAACCTCGCGGCGGAAGGGTATCAACTGCGGATTGGTTCTCCTGCTGGTGCGCAGCGCTGCGCGGTTGGCATCGTGGGCAATGATGCCCGGGGCGTTTTGTTTGGTGTGGGCCGCTTGCTGCGCGAACTGCGGATCAGTCGTGACGGGGTGCAGGCTCCGGATTCCTTGCAGGTGAGCTCGGCGCCGAAGTTGCCTGTGCGTGGCCACCAGATCGGGTTCCGGGATACCAACAACACCTACGATCTTTGGACGGTTGCGGACTATGAAAAGTACATCCGGGAAATGGCGGTGTTCGGGGCCAATACCGTTGAGGTGACGGGTGATGGCATGACCGGACGGGACAATCAGCTGTACCCGATGCCCCCGGCGAAGATGCACCAGGAACTGTCACGGCTCTGCAAGGAATATGGGCTGGACTTCTCGGTTTGGATGCCCGCCACGCAGAAGTCTTACGAAGACACGGTGACAGTCGAGCGGGAATTGAAACGGTGGGAAGCAGCCTTTCAAGCTCTGCCTCAATTGGATGCCGTTTTTGTCCCTGGTGGAGATCCGGGGCACACCGAGCCGAGGATTCTGATGCCGTTCCTGGAGAAGGCTACGGCGGTGCTGAAGAAGCATCATCCGCAGGCGGGAATGTGGGTGTCTCCGCAGGGTATGGACGATGCCTGGCTGGAACAGTTCTACACGGTGCTGCGTAGCAATCCCAAGTGGTTGGCTGGCGTGGTGCACGGACCCTGGGTGCGCCCCAGCATGAAGGCCTTCCGCGAGGCAGTGCCCAAGCAGATGCCGATTCGCCTTTACCCGGATATTACGCATACGCTGCGTTGCCAGTTCCCGCTGGTGAATTGGGACACGGCCTTTGCCTTCACGCATGGACGTGAACCGATCAACCCGATGCCACTGTGGGAGACCAAGATCTTCCGTGACTACTATCCCGGCAGCATTGGATTTGTCAGCTATTCGGATGGCGCGAACGACGATTACAACAAAGTACTGTGGACGGCGCTTTCCTGGGACCCGGACGCGGACCCGATAGCGATTACCCGCGACTATGCACGCTACCTTGTTGGGGCGGACACGGTGGCGGATGGGTTGTTGGCGCTGGAGCGAAACTGGACGGGACCGCTGGCATCGAACAGGGGTGTTGAGCAGACACTGCAGCAGTTTCAGGCGATTGAAAGAGCGGGTTCGGCTCACTTGAAGCGAAACTGGCGTTTCCAGCAACTGCTGTATCGCGCCACCTACGACGCCTATGTGCAGCGGCGATTGCTTTACGAAACGGGACTGGAAACCGAAGCGCGGCGTCTGCTGGCACTGGCCGAGACAACGGGTTCGTTGGCCGCCATGAACGCGGCGGAGCAGACGATGGTGCAAGCTGTCACCGTGGGCACCGCGAAGGAACTGCGGGAACGAGTGGGTGAACTGGCCGAATCTCTCTTCCAAAGCCTGGGTGCACAGTTGAGTGTGAAGCGCCACGGCGGCGCCGGTTGGGAACGGGGCGTGACCCTGGATACCGTCGATGCTCCGTTGAACAATCGCAAATGGTTCCTGCAACGCTTCGGGGAGATCCGGAAGCTGGGCGAGGAGAAAGAGCGTTTGCAGGCGATTCATGACCTGCTGCATTGGCAGGATCCGGGCCCGGGCGGATTCTATGACGACTTGGGGAACCCGGCGCAGCAGCCGCATCTGATTCTGGATGACCAGCCAGGGCAGCAGGGTTTCTGGGAAGTGCTGGATGGCCCCTTATCGTGGCTGAGCCACGCCAGTTCCTGGCGGGGTCGCCCGATTCGTATGCAGTATGAAGGTCTTGACCCGGAAGCATCCTACAAAGTGCGCGTGCTCTATGGTGGGGAGAACGTGGTGCCGGAGCAAGGCATCCGTTTGGTAGCCAATGACGGCGTGGTGATTCATCCCTATATGCAGAAGCCAATGCCGTTCAAGGTGCTGGAATTCGATATTCCTGTTTCTGCAACCAAAGACGGAAAGTTGCTGCTGAGTTGGGATCGGGAAGAGCCACCAAGTGGACGGTTGCGCGGGGCGCAGGTGTCAGAGGTTTGGCTAGTTCGGAAGTAGCGGCGCTACGAGTTGGAGGATCTAGCTACGAACTTGAGGATGGAATGAGGGAGGAGTGGTAGACCGGAAACGCTAAATGAAATACGTAGCGTCATGGGCTCCACTCCTCCCAGTTTTTCTTGTACTTCTCCTTACGGGCAGGCTTCGTTTCCTTGGTGTTTTCGACGCGGGAAGCGGGGACCTGACCGACGAGGGTTCGCGCGATTCGCTTCACCTCTTTGGTGACATCCACTTTGATTTTCAGCTTATGTTTGGTCGCCATGGCGACACTCCTTTCCTCAACCCATTGCTTACTCTGCAACAGGCTCTATCCTTTAGATTCCCAATTGTCTTTCGCGATTTCATTTCTTTGTGATCGCTGCTTCGTGGCAACGCTTCCATGACGGCGCACAGAAGCCAATATCTGGGATGATAGCGTGTGATGCACGTATCTGAGATCGAAACCCCCGCCATCATTGTTGACCTGGACATCATGGAGCGCAATATCCGCCGCATCGCTGACTATGCGCGCGAACATGAGCTTCGACTGCGTCCGCACACGAAGACACACAAGAGCACGTTGTTGGGCCGCATGCAGTTGGATGCTGGCGCCGTCGGGCTAACAGTAGCCAAGGTGGGCGAGGCCGAAGTTCTGGTGAACACGGGAACTCCCGATCTGTTGATCGCCTATCCCGTGCTGGGCAAGTCGAAGCTGCAGCGGCTGCTGCAAGTGGCTCGGAAGACGTCGGTGACCGTGGCAGTGGATTCGTTCGAGGTTGCCAAGGGAATCTCTGAAGCAGCCAGCGAAGCCGGGCTGGAAATCAGCATACTGTTGGAGCAGGATGAGGGTTTGGGCCGCACAGGGCTAACTAGTGTGGAAGGACTCATCGAGCTGGCTAAGTCTGTACATGGGCTGCCCGGGCTGCGGCTATTGGGATTCAACTTCTACCCTGGCCACATCAAATCTACGGATGCGGAAAGTCTACAGAAGTTGGATGAATTGAATGAGCGTCTGAATGAGACGGTGGCGCAATGGGAAGCGGCAGGGTTGCCTCTGGAAATCATCAGTGGTGGATCGACACCAACGCTATTTGAATCGCACCGGCTGGCGGCGCTAAACGAAATTCGCCCGGGCACCTACATCTTCAACGACCGGAACACGATTGTCTCCGGAGCTTGCAGTATGGAAGACTGCGCGGCGCATGTACTGGTGACGGTGGTGAGCAAGAACCGTGCAGAAGGCCTGATCATTGACGGCGGATCGAAAACGTTTTCGTCAGACGCGCTGTCTATCGAGGGAACGACCACGTTCGGGCTGGTGCGGGAAGCTCCGGAAGCACAGTTCGTGAAGATGAACGAAGAGCACGGCTACGTGAATCTCCCCGGAGCGCACGAACGGTTCCAGATCGGGGATCGCCTGCGCGTGCTGCCCAATCACATCTGTGTTGCCGTGAATCTGCACGAACGCGTCTATGGTATTCGCGGTGATGTGGTGGAAAAGGTTTGGGACGTGGAAGCTCGTGGGAAGCTGCAATAGCGAACTTCTGTCATTGCAATAGCGCACGTCCATCATTGGAATAGTGCGCTTCTGTCAAACCCCGAATGTCATCGTTCCAACTAAGGCATTTTCGACAGTGGTATCGCAGCCTGATGGACGTGCAATCGCGGGATGATGGATGAGGCGCGATGGAGCATCCTAATAACCGTAGAGCGACTGTTAGCGACGAAGAGAAACGAATTCTGATCACGATAGCTTATGCATCCAAAGAAATCCGCACAAACGAATACTGAGATCGATCCTGCCATTCGCGATCGTTGGAGCCCGCGCTCCTTCTCAAAACGCCCCGTCAGCAAGGAACTGCTGATGAAACTATTTGAGGCAGCACAGTGGGCGGCATCCTCCATGAACGAACAACCCTGGCGCTTTCTGGTTGCCACGCAGGAAGAGCCAGAACACTTTGCCAAAGCCCTGTCCTGTCTGGTGCCAGGGAATCAGGAATGGGCTCGTCATGCTCCGGTGCTGGTGTTGACGGTGGTCAGCAAAAATTTCGCGCGGAATGGTAAGCCAAACCAGACGGCGGAACACGACCTGGGTCTGGCGATGGGCAACTTGAGCATCCAGGCAACGGAATCCGGACTGGTGATTCACCAGATGGCCGGAGTGGAACTGGATCGCGTGCGTTCAGAGTATGAATTGCCCGAAGGATACAGTCCGTTGACTGCGGCAGCCATTGGCTATCAGGGTGACGCGGAAAGCTTGCCAGAAGGTCGGCTGCGCGATTCCGAACTGGCGACACGGACGAGGAAGCCACTTGCGGAGATTGTATTCGGGGGTGCTTGGAGCAAGCCCTTCTTCGACGAATAGTCGGGTTATTTTTCTTCCGGACCTTGAAGCTAATCAAGTTCTCATGGCGTCTAACTACCTGGAGGCAAGAACATGAAATCCAAAGTCGGAACCATTGATGCCAAGACGACCGGTTTATCCGCAAAGTCTCGTGAGGCTCTGGTTCTACCGCTGAACGAACTGTTGTCGGACCTGCACGTCCTGTACACCAAGACACGGAACTTTCACTGGAACGTAACTGGAGACCGATTCTTCCAACTGCATGCCGTGTTCGAAAGCCAGTACACCGGATTGGCTGAAGACATTGACGAAGTCGCCGAGCGCGTACGCACCTTGGGCGGCAGGGCATTCGGCTCGATGGCAACCTTCCTGAAGCATGCCAGCTTGAAGGAAGAAGAGAGCGTGTTGGATGGGACAAAGATGGTTGCTGCTCTGTTGGCAGACTACGAAGTGATCATCGGCTCTTTCCGCGACCTGGCAGATAAAGCCGGTGAAGTGGAAGATTCGGGAACCGAAGACTTCGCTATCGGCATCATCGAAAAGTACGAAAAGACGGCTTGGATGCTACGGGCTTACCTGAGCTAAACATTGGACGCGTAAGCGTTCCTGCGTCGGGTTTGCCGACCACAGCGATACAGATCATACAGCAACACCACAAAAGAGCCGGGGCGTCGCGCCCCGGCTCTTTTGTGTCTCGGGACGGATGGGTTTGGGTCTTGACTAACGCGTCGTGAGGGACGCTTGGTCAGGGGCAAAAAGCTCCCAGATCGGAAAAGAAAAGGCCCGAAGCTTCTGTCACGAAGCCTCGGGCCGATCTAGGATAGGGAAGTAACGACCTTCCAGCGTCAGAAAATAACCACAAGTTAGAACAAACTGTAGGCGATGGTCACACCGGACATGACGATGGCGACCATACTCATCAACTTGATGAGAATGTTTAGGCTGGGTCCTGCCGTATCTTTGAACGGGTCGCCGATGGTATCGCCGATAACCGCAGCTTTGTGCGCCAAGGAACCCTTTCCGCCGAGGTTGCCCTCTTCGATGTACTTTTTGGCGTTATCCCAGGCTCCACCGGAGTTGGCCAGGAAAACCGCGAGGACGAAACCGGTAGAGAGACCACCAATCAACAGACCAAAGATCCCGGCCACACCAAAGATAAGGCCAGCCACGATGGGAGTGGCAATCGCGATGGTGGAAGGAATGATCATTTCCCTCTGCGCACCGCGCGTGGAGATCTCAATGCAGCGGGCGTAGTCCGGTTCCTGTTTGCCTTCCATGATGCCCGGGAACTCCTTGAACTGGCGACGCACTTCGTCGACCATGGCTTTGGCCGCGCGCCCGACTGCGTTGATGGTCAAACCGCAGAAGATGAAGGCGAGCATGGAACCAAGGAAGACGCCGACGAGCACTAGCGGGTTCATCAGGTTGATCTGGAAGTAGTCGGCGAACTCGACCAGAGACGCTTGATTAGTATTGACGGTGACTCCGTGACCGAGGTCCATCACGGTCTGTCCCGCACGGATCATGGCGATTCGCAGCTCTTCAATATAGGAACTCAACAGAGCAAGGGCAGTAAGGGCAGCGGAACCGATGGCGAATCCTTTGCCGGTGGCTGCGGTGGTGTTGCCGAGAGAATCGAGAGCGTCTGTACGTTCGCGAACCTTCGGGTCCAGTCCGCTCATTTCCGCGTTGCCACCCGCATTGTCCGCGATGGGGCCGTAGGCGTCGGTCGCCAAAGTGATTCCCAAGGTGGAGAGCATACCGACAGCGGCAATGCCGATGCCGTAGAGGCCGACGTTCAAGTTCTTGATATCAAAACCGGAAGCGCAGAGGAACGAGAACATCGTGCCCAGAACAACCGCGATTACCGGAATAGCGGTGGAAAGCATGCCGGTGCCGATACCAGAGATGGCCAGAGTCGCCGGCCCCGTTTCCGCCTGCTTGGCGATATGTAGTGTCGGTGCATAACTCTGCGACGTGTAGTACTCGGTCGCCTTGCCAATCACAATGCCGGTAACCAGACCGACGACAATGGCTCCCCACATACCAATGGCATTCGGGATCTTCAGGAATTGCAGAATGAGGAAAGAGAAGATGACGATGAGGATTGAGGAAGCATTCAAACCCTTGCCCAATGCATCCAGTAGGTCACGTTGGGAGGCTCCGTCTTTGGTTCGCACGAGGAAGACGCCGACAATCGACAAAATGGTTCCGATACCAGCAATCACCATGGGGAGAATGACGGCGTTCAATTGCACGTCAGGATTGCCCATGTAAGCGGCGGCGCCGAGTGCGGCCGTAGCTAAAATGGACCCGCAGTAAGACTCATAGAGATCAGCGCCCATGCCCGCGACGTCGCCGACGTTGTCACCGACGTTATCAGCGATGGTTGCTGGGTTGCGCGGGTCGTCTTCAGGAATGCCTGCTTCCACCTTACCCACAAGGTCGGCGCCGACGTCAGCTGCCTTGGTATAGATGCCGCCGCCGACACGGGCGAAGAGGGCCTGCGTCGAGGCGCCCATTCCAAAGGTAAGCATCGTGGTGGTAATCACCAACAAGTTGTGGCCGTCGCCCACTTCGGGCGGATAGAAGTAGGAAAGCAGTAAGAACCATGCGGAAATATCCAGCAGGCCAAGGCCAACCACGACGAGGCCCATGACTGCGCCACTACGGAAGGCAACCGAAAGGCCTTCATTCAGAGAATTGGAGGCTCCATAGGCCGTGCGGGCCGCCGCCTGTGTGGCGGTCTTCATGCCAAAGAAACCGGCGAGGCCTGAAAAGAAGCCGCCAGTCAGGAAGGCGAAGGGCACCCAGCCGTTTTGAACTCCAAGCACATACGACATGAAGGCCAGAAGGAGTGTTAATACTACGAAGAAAATGCCGACGACCTTGTATTGTTGCTTCAGGTAAGCCATAGCTCCGGTACGCACGTACGAGGCGATCTTCGCCATCCGAGGTGTGCCCTCGGATTTCTTCATCATTTGAGAGTAAAAAATCCACGCAAAGATCAGCGCAACAACGCTCCCAAGAGGGGCAAGTAAAAAGACAGGATTTGTCATGGCAGGCCTTCCATTCTCCTTAGATCAGGCAGCACCAACGTCCCGGTCGGGGCACCGTCTATCCGACCGCAACCATCTTTCAGGGGCTTGGTCCGGTTCGCTAGGAAACCGGGACGACACTACCGCAACATATCAGCCCCGAACTACACATCATAGTAAAGAATAGGAGTAAAAGACAATATTGTCTTAATAAAACTGGAAACAATTTCCATTCCTATCCCATCACTCATGAACCCGATACAGATATCTGGATTATTTTGTATTGTTTAACGAGAGAAGGCAAGCCCATCTGAACGGCGGCAATGTTCGCCGATTAGCGCCGCAGCAGTTCGAAAACTTCGCGCAGTTGCGATAGCGAGAGCTGCTCAGCCCGCATGGCGGCCTGGGGAAGGCTATCGACAGCAGGCGTTGGATAGTGACCACGCAGGTTGTTGCGGAGCATCTTGCGTTTCTGTGAGAAACAATTGGCCAGGAACCGGATGAAAGCCTGATGCTCCTCTGGGTCGACGGGGGCCTGGGGATCGACGTCGAGTGGCGTCAAACGCACCACGGCGCTCTGCACTTTGGGCGGGATATGGAAGGCCCCGGGCGGGACGCGAAATAGCAGTTCCGGTTTGGCGTGAAGCTGCGTCAACACCGAAAGGTACCCGTAATCACGTGAACCTGGCTTGGCGACCAAACGTTCCGCGACCTCCAACTGCATCAGCAGGACGGCACGTCGTAGAACCGGCCCCATCGTGAAAAGACGACGCAGAATGGGAGAGGTGATGTAATAGGGCAGGTTGCCCACAAGCAGGACCGGCCCCCACTGGGTGAGATCAGCTTCCAGAACATCGTGGTGATGCACGCGGAGCGCGTGCTGCTCCGGGGGCCAGGTGGCGCCCAGGTATTCCACCAGCTCGGGGTCCACCTCCACGGCTTCGACGCGCAGGCCAGCGGCGAGAAGCACCTGGGTAAGGGCTCCCTTGCCGGGACCGATTTCAAGGATGGTGTCTTCCGGTTGTGCGTCCAGTGCGGAAACGATCCGCTGTAGCGCGGACGACGAACGGAGGAAATGCTGGCCTAACTTCTGTCTGCTCAAAACGAAAGGCCTATCGTACCATTAGGGCGCTAGCGACAGCACACAGACTGCGGGCCACCAAAGTAACGGGAGATTTCTGCACAGTCATCTGCATGCTGCCGCTTTCGACGGAGAGCGCGGTTTTAGCCCAGCACGTCGTTAGCCCAAGACGTCGTTAGCCCAATACCAGGACGTCGTTGTGTCCCACGGAAATGGTGACCATTGAGCTGATAGGCTTGCCGAAGTTCGTTGCCGGGTTGAAAACGGTAAAGAGCAGAATCTGCTCAATGCGGCGACGGGTGGCTTCGTTTTCCATTTCCTCTTCCCCGCTCTGGATCTGGTAGCCCACCACACGGCCTTCACTATTCACCTGCACTTGCAGCGTGACCGGGGCGCTGACCGTAGTGAAAGAACCCAAGGTCTTCAGCGAAGGGTTGGTGGAAAGCCGGGTTGGGACGTCAAGCGAAGCTGCGGCCACGGAACGAATCGGGTAAACCGGAGCCAGGCAAAGGAACAACACCAGCGCCGCTACTAGACCACCACATACAGGCACGGCAAAGGGACGCATCAGATTATCCGCATGCATCTTGGCCCGCTGCCCGAAATAACGAAGGGCTGTGGGGAGGTCACGATAGCGCTGTGCGCGCGCGCGTTCCTTGGAGGCGAGAATTCGCAACTCCAGGCTCAGCTTCTCCGACGGACGAAGCCGGGGAAGATTGCGCAATTGCTGTTCAACGTGTCGCATCGCCAAATCGGTTTCTCGCGGCGGTAGTAAGGAGTCATCCATACGGCGTCTGCTCCCTTCAAAAGGGGACGACGTCGCAAAACGGTGAAAGTTACTACTCCGCAGTTGCTGGTGACAAGTGGACGGCGGTGGTATCTGTGGAAAGCCGCAGATACTCGACGCGCAACGCCTCTCTGCCACGCAAAATCCTTGACTTCACGGTCCCCAGAGCAATCTGGAGAATATCCGCGATCTCCTCGTAACTCAGTTCCTCCACCTCGCGGAGGACCAAGGCTGCCCGGTAAATGGGATTGATGCCAGCCAGGGCCTGCTCCAACAGCGCGTGCTGCTCATGGTTGAGTACTTCGTCGTACGGGGACTGATCCTCGGTTGCCAAGGTATCCTGAATGCCCCAACCGCCGTCGGCGCCACGATCAAATTCAATCTCCTGACGGAGATGGCGCTGGAAGTAGCGACGGCGGTTGCACGCCTCATTAACGGCAATCCGATAGACCCAGGTCTTGAGGCTACTCTCTCCGCGGAATGATTGGATGCGCCGGAAGACCTTGAAGAACACTTCCTGGACGACGTCGTTGGCGTCGTTCGGATCATTCAGCATGCGGTACACAATGTTGTAAACCGGCTGCTGGAAGCGGTCAATCAATTCTTCGTATGCGGAGTCTTTCGATTCACGCAGGCCCTCGATCATTTCCCGCTCCCGTTGCGCCGCGAGTACTTCCGCAGAGCCGGGGGCCGGAAATGCCTGTCCGGAAATGCCGAGTTGTAGAAACGTATCGGGCATACCAGTGATCGCCTTTAACAGTCACGACGGTAGCAGGCTTTCCTGTCGTGTTCAATCCTTTGGACACCAATGCGGTTCCAGAAGTTCCATGGGCACTGACGAGATTTTCAATATCGTCCACCCGTCGGCCTGCGCCCACTACGTTGTGGGTCTGAACAAAACTCTGCGCCCTTCGATATGCCAGTCTTCGGTAAGTAATCGGCGAATCGCTTCGGAATAGATGCGGTGTTCCTGTTCCAGAATACGGGAACTCAGATCATCCGGGGTGTCGGTATCGAGAACAGGCACGATAGCCTGGTCGACGATGGGGCCGGAATCCATTTTCTCATCGACAAAATGGACGGTGCATCCGGCGAAACGCACGCCGTAGTCCCAAGCTTGGTGCTGGGCGTCCAGGCCGGGAAAGGCCGGCAGCAAGGCAGGGTGGATATTGAGAATACGGTTGGGGAACTGCTGGATGAACCAAGCGCTGAGGATGCGCATGTAGCCAGCCAGCACCACCAGTTCGACATCGGCTTCCTGCAGAGCCGCCACCACCAGACGGTCATGATCCTCGCGAGCCACTCCCTGGGAAGGAATCGCCAGCGTTTGCAGCCCCATGGCCTTGGCGGTTTCCAAACCAGGCGCCATGGGGCGATTGGAAATGACGATGGCAATTTCCGCAGGCACGGCGCCAGAGGCACAGTTGCGGGCAATCACCTCGAAGTTGGAGCCACGGCCAGAAAGCAGAATGCCAATGCGCTTTTTCATCCATTTACCTCTACCGGTACGCCACTTCTACCGGTAAACCACGGCCTTGGCTTGGTGTGCGCCGGCGTCAACCACTTCACCAATGACGAAGGCCTTCTGCTTGGCTTCCTTCAGTAAGGTGAGCGCGCTGGCGGCATGACGGCGGGAAACGGCCAGAACCATACCGACGCCCAGGTTGAAGGTGCGGCGATAGTCGTCTTCCGGCACATTGCCCAACTTCTGCAGAAGCGGAAAGATCGGCAGCGGCTTCCAGGAAGCTGTTTCGATGACGGCCGCACAGGTAGTGGGAAGAATGCGAGGCAAGTTTTCCGTGATGCCCCCCCCCGTGATATGCGCCGCGCCCTTCAGGTAACGCTTGCGATGCAGCACGCGCAGGGCGTCTAGATAGCTACGGTGGACCTTCAGGAGTTCGTCACCGACGGTAGAACCTAGCTCTTCGATATGGGTATCGACCTTGTACTTAGCGACGGCGAAAAGGATGTGGCGGGCCAGGGAGTAGCCATTGGTGTGCAAGCCGGTGGAGGGCAGACCGAGGAGGACATCGCCAGCCACAATCTTTGACCCGGTGATCAATTGTGGCTCTTCGACCACGCCAGTGATGAAACCCGCGATATCATACTCGCCTTCCAGGTACATGCCGGGCATTTCGGCGGTTTCGCCACCGATGAGGGCACAGCCATTGCGCTTGCAGCCGCGGGCCAGACCCTTCACCACGTCCACAGTGACAGCGGCGTCGAGTTTGCCGGTGGCGAAGTAATCGAGGAAATAGAGAGGAATGGCGCCCTGGACGGCAATGTCGTTGACGCAGTGGTTCACCAGGTCTTCGCCGATGGTGTCGTGTTTATTGGCCATGGCGGCCACCTTCAGCTTGGTGCCGACGCCATCTGCTGAGGTGATGAGAACCGGCTTTTTCATGCCAGCCAAACGATAGCCTGCGCCAAAACTGCCAATTTCCGTACGGACTGCCGCACTGAACGTGGCGCGCGCCAGTTTCTTGATCCGGCCTACTGCCTTATTGGCTTCGTCGATGCTTACACCGGCATCTTGATATCGGATCTGCTTCTTGGGCATCGTCTGTCGATTCCTTCTCCTAGTGGCCACAGTCAATTCGTTCGGCGCGTGGGCGTATGCCGTCACCTCAGCCTTGGTTACGCCTAGTCCCGCCGGACCGCAAAAAAATCTCGGAGCATTCGCGTGGTTTCCTCTCCGAGCACACCCTCCACCACGACGACGCGGTGGTTGAGCAAAGGCGAATCCGCCAGCAGAAATTTGCTGCGCACTCCGCCAAAACGCAGGTCACGCGCGCCAAACACCACGCGGCGGAGACGCGCATTCACCAGCAGGCCTGCACACATCACGCAGGGTTCCAGCGTGACATAAAGGTCGCAATCCGTAAGCCGATAGTTGCCGAGGCGTTCCGCTGCTTCGCGAACCGCCAACATTTCCGCATGCGCACTCGGGTCAACATCGGTAATACACCGATTTCTGCCGGAACCGAGCAGCTCATTATCCCGAACCACCACCGCCCCGACAGGCACTTCGCCATCGGCTTCGGCTTGCCGAGCAAGCGCGAGCGCTTGCCGCATCCAGTACTCATCGTCGCGTGCCGTATCCATGGCCACCTTCTTCTATGGCCTGCTTCTGCTACGGCCCGCCAAGCGCTGAGGCATGCCGTGACGCCTCCAGGTCTAGTGCCGGAAGTGGCGTATACCGGTAAACACCATAGCCAACCCCAAACGGTTGGCCGCATCGATCACTTCCTGATCTTTTACGGAGCCCCCCGGCTGAATCGCCGCTGTGGCGCCGTTGCGTGCTGCTTCTTCCAGACCATCCGGGAAGGGGAAGAAGGCATCAGAGGCGACGATGCTGCCCGCTAAAGGCAGAACCGCCTTCATCGCGGCAATCTTTACTGAATCGACGCGGCTCATCTGGCCAGCGCCGACGCTCAAACCCTGTTTGTCACTCGCGAACACGATGGCGTTGGATTTTACGTGCTTCACCAGCTTCCAGCCGAATTCCATGGCTTTCCATTCGGCATCGGTGGGCTGGCGGTCCGTAACGACCTTGGCGGCTTCGCGCACGAAGGTGGCGGTATCTGTGCTTTGCACCAGCATGCCGCCGCTGATGGATTTCACCGTGTAGGGATCTGTGCTGGGGGCTACCTGCAGCAGGCGCAGATTCTTCTTGCTGGCCAACACCGTCAGCGCCTTGGACGTGAAGCCGGGGGCGGCTACTGCCTCCACGAAAGTCTTGCTGACTTCGAGGGCGGTTTCCTCGTCCAATTCCCGGTTGAAGGCAAGCACCCCACCGAAGGCGGAAATGGGGTCGCAGGCAAAGGCCAGTCGATAACTTTCCGCCAAGGTTTCACCCTGGGCGGATCCGCAAGGGTTGGTGTGTTTGATGATGACGCTGGTTGGGTTCGTCTGGAACTCAGAAACCAATTGCCAGGCGGCATCAAGATCCACCAGATTGTTATAGGAAAGTTCCTTCCCGTGAAGCTGCCGTGCGCCCGCGATGCCCGTGGCGTCTGCGGTTGCGTACAGCGCGGCTCCCTGGTGCGGGTTTTCGCCGTAGCGCAGTGATTGCTTCTGCGGCAGCACAATGTTGAACATAGCGGGCAACGCGCCCACCGCATCTACCAGCGTTTCTCCCTCGCCAGCGCTAATCGCGGCCAAACGGGCGCTGATGGCGGCGTCATAGGCTGCGGTGCGCGCGAAGGCCTTCTTTGCCAGGTCCCAGTGGGTGGCGTAGGAAAGTTCGCCGTTGTTTTCCTGCAGTTCTTTCGCGACAGTTCCATAGTCTTCCGGGGAGGTGAGCACGGCCACGTCCTGGAAGTTCTTAGCTGCGGCGCGGATCATGGTCGGTCCGCCAATGTCGATGTTCTCGATGAGTTCGTGGGTCGCGATACCTTCACGTGCAGCGACCTTTTCGAAGGCGTAGAGGTTGACGACCACCAGGTCGATGAGCGGAATGTCGTGCTCTGTGGTGGCGGCCATGTGCTGAGGGTTGCCACGCAAAGCGAGGATGCCGCCAGCCACTTTGGGGTGCAGGGTCTTCACGCGGCCATCCAACATCTCAGGGAAGCCGGTGAGGTTGGAGACTTCCTTGACCGGGACGCCGTTTTCGGCAATCAGCTTGGCGGTGCCGCCAGTTGACACAAGCTCGACGCCCAATCCGTGCAGCGCTTTAGCCAGATCAACAAGTCCGTCTTTGTCAGTAACGCTGAGCAGTGCTCTCCGGATTTTGGCCATAACTTCCTATTTTTACACAGCCAGCCCTTCTGAGATGGGAGTTACAATGGCATCGTGCGCTATCCAGTTACTCTCATATCCGGCGATGGAATCGGGCCCGAAGTAACCGCTGCCGCGGTGAAAGCCATGGCGGCTACGGGTGTGCCGATTGATTGGGACCCCGTGGAGCTTAACGCTTCCGTGATTTTGGCAGCTGGAAAAAGCTTGCCTGATCCCGTGGTGGAATCCCTGAAGAGAACCCGACTGGGGCTGAAAGGCCCTGTCACGACTCCGGTGGCTGGCGGCTTTCAGAGCGTAAACGTAGCCTTACGGAAGAAGTTCGATCTCTTTGCTAATTTCCGCCCGGTGATTCAGATTCCGGGGATTCCTTCCCGGTTCGAATCGACGGCAATCGACATCGTGCTTTTCCGGGAGAACACGGAAGACCTCTATTCCGGGCTGGAACAGGAAATTGTCCCCGGTGTCGTTACTGGTTTGAAAGTCATCACGCGCACGGCTTCTGAGCGAATTGCCCGCAAGGCGTTCGAGTTTGCGCAGTTGCATGGCCGCAAGAAGGTGACGGCAATACACAAGGCCAACATCATGAAGCAGGCGGACGGGTTGTTCCTAAGCTGCTGCCGTGAAGTAGCCATCGAGTATCCAGCACTGGAATATACGGAGATGATCGTGGATAACGCCAGCATGCAGCTGGTAATGAACCCGACGCAGTTCGACGTACTGGTGCTGCCAAACCTTTACGGCGACATCATTTCCGACCTCTGCGCCGGTCTTGTGGGTGGCTTAGGTGTGGTGCCGGGGGCTAACCTTGGCGAGAATTTTGCCGTGTTCGAATCGGTGCATGGCTCTGCGCCTGATATCGCAGGAAAAGGCTTGGCTAACCCCACTGCCATTCTGCAGTGCTGCGTGTTATTGCTGGCGCACATCGGAGAGAAGGAAGCAGCGCGACGGTTACATGGTGCGATCGTAAAGACCTACGCGGAAGGTAAGCACCTGACCCGGGATATCGGCGGAACGGCGGGGACGGAAGAGTTCACCGACGCCATCGTCGCGGCAATGCGCTAAACCCTACGCAATTCCAGTTAAGGTTCACCGAATCAACAGATTAAAGGCCAACGGGCCGCGAGTAGCACTCGCGGCCCGTTGGCCTTTCGCTTGGTGTGGTTTCTAAATTACAAATGCAGAAAACAACAAAGGGCGCGCTCGTCGGAGCGCGCCCTTTGTTGTTTTACCGGTTTTGCGCTAAGGCTTAGAGGCCTTTGCCGGCGATGTAGAGGGCGAGGTCAACCACACGGTTGGAATAGCCCCATTCGTTGTCGTACCAGCTCAGCACCTTCACGAGCGTACCGCCCAGAACCTTGGTCAGGTCAGAGTCGATGATGGAGCTGTTCGGGTTGCGCAGCATGTCGGTGGAAACGACCGGATCTTCGGTGTAAGCCAGAATGCCCTTCAACGGACCTTCAGCAGCTTCCTTCAATACGGCGTTCACTTCCTCGACGGTGGTGGGGGTTGCGACGGTGGCGACGAAGTCAACGATGGAGACGTTCGGGGTGGGAACGCGCATCGAGAATCCGTCCAACTTGCCCTTCAGTTCGGGAAGAACCAGGGCGATGGCCTTTGCCGCGCCGGTGGAGGTCGGGATCATGTTCAGGGCAGCGGCACGGGCGCGACGCAGATCCTTGTGCGGGAAATCCAACACGTTCTGGTCGTTCGTGTAGCTGTGAATGGTCGTCATGGAACCATAGAGCACGTTGAACTTTTCGTGCAGCACCTTGGTGAAAGGGGCCAGACAGTTCGTGGTGCAGGATGCGTTCGAAATGACGTTGTGCTTGGCCGGGTCGTACACACCTTCGTTTACGCCCATCACGATGGTGACGTCCTCATCCTTCGCCGGGGCGGAGATGATGACCTTCTTCACGGAACCGCGCAGGTGCTTGGAAGCGGAGGGACCGTCGACGAAACGACCGGTGGATTCCACCACGATGTCGGCGTCCACGGAGGGGAATTCGATTTCGGCCGGGTCCTTGGTGGCGAAAATGCGCAGCAGCTTGCCATCCACCAGGATGCCGTTTTCGGCGGCCTTCACTTCTGCGTCGAGGGGACCCAGAATCGAGTCATACTTTAGCAGGTGTGCGAGGGTCTTGATATCCGTGAGGTCGTTCGCGGCAACGAACTCGATGTTGGGGTTCTTAAAGCCCGCCCGGAACACGTTCCGCCCGATGCGGCCAAACCCGTTAATCGCTACTTTCAGGGCCATTTAATGTAAGCTCCTTCCGATCTCCAGAGGCCGGATCCCGGGGCCGACATTAAAGTCAGGCGAGGCGGCCAAACCCCAATAATATCAAAGGCAAGGCAGGCTCGCCAAGCGAGAATCAGACAAGACACTCCGTTATCTGCCCCTTTTCGGGCAGTTTCCCCGCGAGCGCCGGGCCCGTGTTCTGGAGGGCGCAAAACATGCTAGCTCTCACATGTTGCAGCGGAATGACAGGCAGGAACATGACGGATAATCGTCCATTGGTTCGGGAGCTGCGCGTCAGGGTTCTGGCGCCCGTAGCGAGTTAGTAGGGGGACGCCACATTGGGCGCGGTCTGCCCCATGCCCGCCCATTCCTCACGGACCTCTACGACTTCATCACCGTCGAAGGTAACAAACACAATGCGCCCCGGAGGCTGTCCGTAAATCCAGTCTTCGAGTTCGATGCCGTCTTTGGTTTCGCGCACCTTCCGCGGCGGCTTGCCAAGGGCCAGAATCACCTGTTCCCGATCCATGCCGTTGATGGCCTTTTTCTCTTCGATGGCGGCCTTCACTTCGGGGGAGAGCTTTTCTATATATTGCTCGTTGGCGGAACGTTGGTTGAAATCGAACACCTTGCCTAGAAGATCTTTCACGTCGTCCACCGTGCGTGGCGGGTCGTCCTTGGCGAAACGTAGCTGCAGATTAGAGCCACCAGGGGCGGTAATCCGCTGGCTGGCAACAGGCATGGTGCGCGTGCCTGCGCCCACTTCAAGCCCCTGATACCATTTGCGGCCGCCGACGCCCCCGTTCAGTTCGAAGGTGATGCTATCGTTTTCGATCTTCACCTTCGTGAACTGCACCAAGTCACCCGTGCGGGCTGCCACGCCGGATTTGTTGTTGGCGGCATCCCAGACGGACTGCTCATAACGGCCATCATCTTCGACAACCAGCGGCTTCTTGGATTTTGGGATGAGCACACGTGCGGTGGCGTATTCGGACATGAGGCCGCGCAGAAGAATCACCTTATCTTCATCGCGAAGCTGGTGAGGGTCGTTGGCGCGAAGAGGCTGGAGCAACGCAAGGGGAAGCAGCGCTGCCAAAAGGGTGACAATACGGAACCGTGTGCTCACCGGAAACCTCCCTAACCCATAAGGATGACCTCAGGCACTACGCAATTGTTTTGCGCGCCAAAGAAGGGATACGACCAGGGGCATGGCCAGAGTGGTCAGGATTCCCGCCTCAGGACCATAGGCGCCGCCGCTCCATAGCGGATCACTGGTATCCAGGCGCCAGCCAACTACCTCCAGTGTAAACCCACTCAATTCCACGCCGAGCAGGGGCAGCATCCAGTTCCAGCCAGCGTGCAAGCCAATGGGCAGCCACAAATCATTGGTGCGCAGCCGTGCAATTCCGAAAACAACACCCCATAGGAAGGTGTTCGCCAACGCAAGCCAGGTGACGGAGAGGTTCCCGCTGTGGGCCCAGGCAAAGAGGACGCTGGTGACCAGAACAGCCGTGGCGGGGTGAAACGCCTCTTGCAGCCTTTGGAAAACCAGCCCGCGGAACAAAATCTCTTCGCCGATGGCCCCGAAGAGAATCAGCACTAGAAACATCAGAAGGGCCCCAGGAGAGAACTCAGTTTCCGTCCAGCGCCAGGAAGCCTTCCCCATCAGAACAGGGAGGGCTGTAACCACCAACCCAAAAAAGACACCGAGCAGAATTCCCAGAAACAGATTGTTTCGGGTCCGCGTGTTCCAGTGGAGCCCCACCGAAATGAGAGGCCGCTGCGGCGAGAACATGCGCAGGGCTACGACCGTGGCGACCAGGGAACCGAGGAACGAATCCAGCGTGGATACCAACAGCAGATTCGGAATCAGCTGCAGCAGAAACCCGAAGAGCACACTGCCGGCGAAGAAAAGAAAGACAAACACAAAACACTGTAGAACCGCGCGCACTCGGGGGCTGCCTTCTAACGGGGATGGCGGCGGCGGAGGCAGATCATCCGGTCCCGAGATGGGCAATAAGGAATGCGACGAAGGCGAAGAGGCGTCCACAGCGATTGCTCCCATCATTCCAGAGTTCGCCAATCTGCGCCATGGCGTTCCTATGGCATCCATCACAGAGCCCGTATGGTGTGGAAGTCCAGCTGCTGGATTTCGCACGACGATGCAATATAGTACGAAGTGATCTAGATCGAGAAAGTACCATTAAAATTCTGCTAGATACAAAAATCAAAGACGCGTCAACAATGAGGTACTGGATCGTAGATAAACTGCTTTTCCAGGACTATGATTACTGTCTGGTCAGACTCCCTGAATCGGATCATGGACGGCAGTAAGATCAAAAGAAACTGATTAAAATCATATATTTATATGGACCTTGCTTGATTTTTTCCTTTCAGCCTCCTGTCTTCTAGATGTACATTCGCTTCTCAATAAGCACCACGACGCTAAAGAATAGTCGAATTTTGGTAATCCTGACAAGCTCTATCGGGTGCTCTACACTGGTAGTCGCATGATACGAATTTCTACTGTTGTTGCTTTTCTGGCTCTCTCTTTGCCCTGTTTGGCATCGCCCCTTGTGTACACGTCGGATTACAACGTTCTGACCTTCGGATCTTTCACCGGCGTGAATTCCGATATCGCTGGTTCCGCCGCCATTGGTGGTTCGGCCAGCTTCACCCAGTTCGGAATCGCCACTGGTGACGGTGGTTCCAGTGGAGCGGTCGCGTCGAACGGCGTGCTAAACCTGATCGTGGGTGGAAGCCTCTCCATGACCGATGCGGAACTGGCAAAGGGCGACGGCGTTTACGCGGGTGCAGGTAGCTTTGTAAGCGCGGGTGTTCCTAACGGGTCCATCAACACCGGAACAGTGCCGGTGGACTTCGATGCGTTGAAGGCCGAAGCGCTAGCGGCATCAGCAGATTTCGCGGCGATAAGCGTGAATGGCGATTCCCCGATTCAGTACGGCAACATGAGCCTGAATGGCTCAGACTCCACGCTGAATGTGTTCTCGATCAATGCATCGGATCTGGCCGTTGTGAACGAAGTAAAGATCAACGTCCCTGCGGGTTCCGCGGTTCTGATCAACGTGGTGGGCCAAGGCTCGCACTACCAGTACAAGGGCCTGTTCCTGAACGGAAACCAGTTTGAACCCGGTCAGGCCGATGCTTGGGGTGAAGTACTTTGGAACTTCGTCGACGCGACCTCGTTCACGATTCAAGGCGTGAAGTTCGGTGGCACGATTCTGGCGCCGAAGATGGATCTGACGCTGGGCTATGGTCAGGTGAATGGTCAGATCATCGCCAACTCGATCAACAGCACCTCTGACATCCACAACTTCCGCTTCAACGGATCTTCCGAACCGGAAACTCCTGGCAACGAAGGCCCCGAAGCTGTTCCGGAGCCGAGCACCATTTTGCTGACCGCTGTTGGCGCGATGTTGCTGCTGGCAGGAAAAGTACGCTCCGCGCGCAACAAGAGCATGAACGCTTAGTTTCGTCGTATCGACCGGATTGCCAGCGCCATTGCTCCTTTGTGTGGGCAGTGGGCATTCGGTGGAAATGACGGACGAAACACCTTCACCGAGCGTTGGTGAGGACAGGGATCAGGGGTGGCCACCGAAAGAGGGCCACCCCTTTCTGTTTTTCAGCAGGCTAGAGAGACCCGCTATTCCACGCGCAGCACATCGGCGGGTTGCAAACGGAGCGCTGCACGAAGCGGCGACAGAAGCGCCAAACCAGCGGCAGCCAGCGACGTTAGGAAGCAGACGCTCCAGATGTCCAACGCCGTAGCCTGCACACGGAACAACATGCTCTCGGCGACGCGGGTTGCGAGGTAAGCGACAGGGATGCCGGTGAGCAGACCAGCAACGGTAAGAAAAATGCCGCGCCGGATGAGAACCATCGCGACGTCTCTTTTGGTGGCTCCCAGCGCCAACCGCACGCCGAGTTCCTGCCGCCGTTGTACCACCCAGTGCGACATCAGGCCATAGATTCCCACCGCAGCCAGCAATAGGGCGACCCCACCAAAGAGCGTACACAGTATGGAAAGAAGCCATTCCGGCTCCATGGTCTTGTCGATCATGGAGCGAAGAGTGACCATACCTTGCGGTTCCAGGGCCGGGTTCAGTTGATGAATGGTTTCGCGGATGACTGGGGAGAACGCATCGGAATTGCCACGAGTGGCGACAATAAATGCTGGACTGTGGGTCAAGTCGGCGGTTACTGGCACATAGATAAACGGACGTTCCTCCTCACGCAATCCGTAGTGACGGATATTGCCGACGACGCCAACGATTCTTCGCTCGCCCACGGAAATTTCGATGGTCTTGCCGATAGGATCCTGCCCATCAAAAAACTGCTTCACGAATCGCTCGTTCACTACGGCGACCTTGCTTGCATCGCGCTCTTCGAAATAGCGACCACGCAGCAGTTTTGCGCCAATGATGGGGAGATACTCCGGCGTGCAACTGACAAATTCTGACCAATTGGCAGCAGCAGACACATCGGTTGTATCCGTGGCTGTTCCCGTCCGAACAGAGGTATTCTGGGTCCCCATCTGATAGGGACCTGGCGATGCCAGCGCCACATTAGATATCCCAGGTAGTTGAATCAGGCGACGGCGCAACTCTTCTCGCAAGCGCGCTGCCTCCTTTTCCGCATAACTTCCCGGGGTGGAGACCCAGAAACTGAGGACCTGGCGGTTGTGGAGCCCCGGCTCCAGCAGGCGTAAGTTCTCCAGGCTGCGAGCGAAGAGAACCGCCACCACGACCAGTGCAAAGGACAATGCAACTTGTAGGGCGACAAGCGTGCTGCGCACCGGGAACTTGCCAGGTAAACTTGCGGCTCCGACTTTCGATGCCCGCAGGCCGGAGGTCGGAGTGGAACGCGCGGCTTGGAAAGCGGGGAGCAGCCCAAATAGGGCGACGCAACAGAGGGATGCAAGCGCGAGGAAGAGCCAGACCTCAGCATTGACGGAGATCGCTGGGGCATCTGGCCTCGCCAAATCCGGGAGTAGCACCGGCGCCAAGGTGTTCGCCGCTTTGGCAATCAGCCATCCCGCCAGCAGACCCAACCCGCCCACAAAGGCGCTTTCGGCAAAGGATTGCCGGAAGAGCCGCCAGCGGCCAGCTCCCAGTGAAATGCGCAAGGCCATCTCCGGCAGTCGTGTGGCTCCTCGGGCGAGCAGCAAGCCAGCGACGTTGATACAGGCAACCAGCAGCATCAGGATGACGGCCCCCATCAGCAGGCGGACAGGTTCTCCATAACGTTCGCGGAGCACCGAAAGTCCGACACTTCCGTCCTCCACCTGCAGCCGCTGCGCCGTGGCCCTCTCACGAAAGCCGGCGGTAGCTTTTCCGTGCAGTTCTTCAAGAAGACCGCGGTATATCGCGTTTGCACCAGACTCCAACTGTGGGTCAGTGAGGTTCGGGTTTCGTCGCGCAATCAACCAAAGCCAGTGGATGCCCCCATTTTCAATGGCGGGTTTGTGTCCCATCATGATGGGGACCCACACGTCGGTAGCACGCTCCAGCTCCACGCCGCGAAAGCCAGGCTGGGCCACGCCGACGACGGTATAGGGTTTCTCATCAAGCATGATGGAGCGACCGACGACATCTTCTGAGGCGCCAAAACGCTTCTGCCAGAAATCGTGGCTAATGACGGCAACCGGAGAAGCGCCGAGGGTTTGGTTGTCCGCGTCATCGATCAGTCTGCCGCGTTGGGTATGAATCCCCAACAAGCGGAAATACTCTCCGGAGACGTACTCTTGGCTGGCACGCTCCACGGAGCCTTGGACGCCGAGTCGCACGCTGGCCGGAGTAGAACGAGCGGCGAGCCCGGAATGCAGATCGTCGCGCTCCCGCAGCATCGTGTACAGCCGGTACGAAACGAAGCCACTTCCCCAGCCGCCGGTGTTCTTCAGAACCACCAGCTCTTCCGGCCGCTCGACGGGCAGCATCTTCAGCATCAAGGCATGGAACAGAGAGAAGACAGAAGCGTTCGCCCCGATGCCGAGAGCCAAAGAAAGCACCAGGACGGTGGTGAAGGCCGGAGCCTTCCGCGCCTGTAACGCGGCAAATCGAAGGTCCCGGAAGAAATCGCTGATCAGTGTTACCCGACGCGTATCTCTACATTGTTCGGCTTGCTGGGTGATGTTGCCCATGGAGCGGCGTGCGGCCAGACGCGCTTCTTCGGGAGAAAGCCCTTCCGCCTGAAACTCGTGTTCAAGCTCTTCGAGATGAAACGCAAGCTCGCGGCTGAGCGCGCGATCTTCGTCACGGCGCGCAAAAAGAGAACGAAACCGGCGTACAAGCACCCGCAGCAAACGCATGGCGTCTCCTAAGCACGTTGCAATAGCAGGTGGACCGCTCCGGAGAGGCGATCCCAGGAAGCCAATTCTTTCTCCAACTGGGCGTGACCATCAGTGGTCAAGGTATACACCTTGGCATCACGCCCTGTGTCGGTAGGTTGCCATTCGGCGGTAATCCATCCCTGCTGCTCCAGCCGGTGCAGTGCGGGATAGAGCGACCCCTGCTGCACGGACAACACATCGTCAGAGAGGGACTGGATGCGCTTGGCGATGCCCCAACCGTGAAGGCTTTGGCGCGCCAACGTCTTCAAGATCAGCAGGTCGAGGGTTCCCTGCAGAAGGTCAGATGGTTTGGGCATCGGGGCGCCTCCGTTGAGTTGAAACGAGCATGTCATCGTCGTGGACGATGCCTCGATTATCGACAATGATGCGTTTGGCGTCAAGAGAGAAGAGCGCGCCATTGAACAACAGGCAGGTAAAGGCTGTTTGTGACCTTCAAAGGAGTAAGAGAACCGGACGATCTGGGGCTGCTAGTGCGTGGCCAGGCGCAGTTCTTCCCCAACCGCCACTGTCTTTCAGACAGACAAAACGGCGTTCATTTCCTTACTCTTGTTTACGCCAGATGAGGCAAATTGGTCGTTAGGGGGCAAAGTAGCCGGGTTGGTCGATGTCGGCTAGCAGGTTTGGTTGCGCCGGATTCCAGCCGAGTTCTTCGCGTGTCCACTTGCCGGATGCCGGGACGTCGAACATCGCGAAAGTCTGGAACCAGGAGAAGTGCTCCGCGGCTTCTTCCCGAGTCAAGCTAACGAGCGGGAGTTGGAGGCGGCGTGCGATCACCGCAGCGATCTCGCGAAAAGGAACGCCTTCGTCGGCCACGGCATGGTAGCGAGATCCCCCGCTCGCCCTCTCCAACGCAAGTCGAAATAGAATGGCTGCGTCCAGGCGATGCACGGCGGGCCATCGGTTCATGCCCTCGCCGATGTAGGCGGAAACGCCTTTCTCTGCAGCCAACTGAATCAGGTACGGCACAAACCCTCGGTCGCCAATCCCATGGACCGATGGGGGTAAACGCACTACAGAAGCGCGGATGCCACGCGCCGCCAACGCCAATGCGGTGTGCTCAGATGCACGAGGATAGCTGGCGGAAACCGGCGCAGCTTCGTCCTGCTCAGTCGCCAAGCGGCCAGCCGCCTGCGTGGACATGCCAGATGCCACCAACAGGGGACGGTCCGACCCGGCGATGGCGGTGCCCAGGATTTCGACGGCATGGCGATCTATGTTGCAGCATTCCTCAAACCGCGAGAAATCATGCACGAACCCAACGTGGATGATGCCTTCTGCAGCGTCTGCGCCACGGCGGAGGCTATCAAGATCTTCCAAAGAGCCCCGAAGCACGGCGGCTCCTGATGCGACCAAGGTGGCAGCCGATGCATCCGACCGGGCGAGACCGAGCACCTGATGCCCTGAAGCAAGGAGTTCCTTCACAATAGGGGAGCCGACGAAACCTGTCGCTCCGGTGACAAAAACGCGCATGTTGCGTACCTCTGCTCCAATTATTAGATGGAGCAACATCCGGGTAAAGACGAGACATTATAGGGGTATCAGGACTACACAGTATGAGTGGGAGAACATCGAACCTTACGCCACTGGGCGCCTACTTGAAAGCTCGCCGAGCAAGTGTTGATCCAGTGACCCTTGGCTATCCGATGGGCCGGCGCCGCACTGCGGGGTTGCGAAGAGAAGAAGTGGCGCTGAGTGCAGGGGTCAGTGTCACCTGGTACACCTGGTTGGAGCAAGGGCGCGGGGGTGCGCCGTCGGCGGATGCACTGGATCGAATCGCGCGTGCCCTGGTGCTGACAGAGGTAGAACGCGAACATCTGTTTTTGCTTGCGTTGGGACGTCCACCGGAAGTGCATTACGAGGCACAAAGTGGAATTACGCCAAGGCTGCAGCGCGTCCTGGATGCGTTGGAATTTTATCCGGCTTTCGTGAAGACTTCGGCGTGGGACATTGTGGCGTGGAACCGCGCCGCGACATTGGTCTTTACGGATTACGCGGCGCTACCGCCAGAGCGGCGTAACCTGTTGCGTCTGGTCTTCGCGGACTCAAAAATTCGAGCCCAGCAGCCAGAATGGGAAAGCCTCGCACGATTCGTGGTCGCAGGCTTTCGAGCCGATGTGGCACGGGCTGGCGCTGCGGAGAAGGCGCGAAGCCTGGTTGAGGATCTGTGTAAGTCCAGCGCGGAGTTTGACTCGTTTTGGAGGGAGAACGACGTGCGTGCGCAGAAAGACGGATCGAAACTCTTGCGGCACCCGGTTGCGGGACCCCTTGCATTGGAGTATTCCTCCTTTGCGGTAGATGGCAGACGAGACCTCGGGTTAGTCGTCTACACGCCGCTGACGCCGGATGACGCACAACGGATACGTGCATTGGTGACGGGTTAGGCGGCGTTGACGGGGTGCGGGGTGCCCGCCGCCACGGTAACGGCGATCAGCATCCAGTCTTTCTCGGTTACACGGCCAGCCCCAAGCCCACTAGATTTGCGGCCAGAATGATGATGGCCATGCCGATCCAGAGAATCGCGACGGGACGTCTGCCCACCTTTGCCCATTCGCCCAGCGCCAGGCCAACGAGGCCACCAAACAGGACGTAACCGCTCATGTGCAACATCCAGTTCAGGTGTGACAACGGCTCTGGAATGCTGGCCGCTCCCCAGGCATAGAAGAAGAACTGCAGATACCACATGGTTCCGCCAACAGCGGCCATGCCAGCATTGCCGAGGTTACCAGCCGCAGGCTGTGCCAGATCCCGCTGCAACGAGAGTTCGCTCTTCCGCCACAAGCGCCAGAAGCAGTAGGCGAAGTTCACCAAACCACCGCCGCCCATGATGATGACGTAGCTCGGCAAGGCGGCGTACAGGGGGTGAATACCCAAGTCCTGCGCAGCTGTTTCGATGGGCTTTGCGGCCTCAATGGCAAAGGACATTCCGGACGAAAAGATGCCGCACATCACCGCAAGGAAGAGTCCCTTTTTCAGATCGAATTGCTCCGCGCGTACGCCGAGTTGTTGCTCTTTCTGGTGGCCCGCATAGGTGACGATGGCGACACCAATGAGTGCGATCAGGATGCCAGCGGAGGAATAGAGCCCGCTTGCGGAAGAAAACAGCTGTAGGAAGTTGCCATTCAGAATTGGCGGCAGCAGTGTGCCCACGATGAGGGTTGTGCCGATGGCGACGCCGATGCCCAGAGCCAAGCCCAAGTAGCGCATCGTCAGGCCGTAGTTCACATTGCCAATTCCCCACATGCAGCCGAACAGACAAGCCTTTAGAACCGTGTCGGAATCGAGCCCGGCATAGAAGGCCTGAAAATCGGGCAGCAGAAAGAAAGCGACGATGATCGGCCAGAGTACCCAGGAAAAAATACCAGCCACAGCCCAGGTGGTTTCCCATGACCAGCGCTTCACTTTACCAATGGGCGCATAGAAGGAAGCGGCCGCCAACGCTCCGACCATGTGCCAGCCAATTCCGCCGATGATCGAATTCATAGGGTTCCCTTCTCTAAATCGGGGTATGCGCGCATCCGCACAGGGCGATGCCAAGCCAGAGCGTGGGCTCCGGGTACGTCACTGAAGTAAGACATCATATCGATTTGCAACGGCTTCCCGCAGAAGGAGTGCAATGCAGAAGGGGAAGTGGTCGCTGCGTGTTGATCTGGAGGGATTGTTGGTGGGAAAGCTCGGCGAGATTCGGGACCAATTGACTAGCCTACGCGGATCTAGACGCTGTCCACGTGAAACGCGAATCGCACTGAGAATGGGGTAAATCTGCTCGAATCACCCCGCGTTATCGCATGCAAACAAGATGTTATCGTATGCAAACACGATTGTTTGGAAGGCGGATCGGGGACTAGGCTGATTTCCTACCATCCCCAATCTTGACTGCAATCACCCAGCTAGTGGGCCGACTTCGACGACCTATTCAACTACGCAGATCTTCGCTATTTAGCCGACCTTCACCATGGGCGAACTGGGAGCGGATTCGTGGCCAAAGTGCAGCGAGCGCTGTTGGGGACGCTTGGGGGCTCCGTGGGGCATGCGCAGGTCGCTGAGGCGGCGGACCTGATCGGTGACGCAGACAAGGAACATGGGCTGCGCGGCGCTCTTCAGGATGTCGATGATCTGTTCGTGGTTACGTTCCAGATAGACCGATTTGCCATCCGTAAGCAGATGAAGATCGGAGCTGCCAGCCAGCACTTCGCGCAAGCGGCTGCCGAGTTCGCGCTGCAGGAACTCCAGTACCTGGCGGATTTTCTGCAACGAGAAACCCTTGCGGCGCAGCTCCGCGATCAGGCTGATTTCGACAACTTCCTGAGCCAGATAGACGCGTTTGTGACCCTCATGACGCGGGGACACCACGTTCTGTTCGTCCCACCATTGCAGTTGGCGGAGGCTGACCTGGGCAATGCTTGCCACTTCGCTGCTCGAATAGGTTTCTTCCGCCGATACCGGGACCGCTCTGGCCTTGCGTACTTTAGACATTTTTCCCCTGTTCCGTTTTCAAACGTTAGACCTTCAAATTGTACTTGAGGGAAAGTGTCTGTCAAGGCCCAAAACAGCTTCGCAACTCGCTGATTTTGCGAGAGTTAGTACTGGGAAGGACAATTCGGAAACCTAACCACAACAGGTCGTGCCACCAGCGCCACCCCCCACAAAATGGACAACCTCGATTTCATCTCCGGCTTGTAACTCGCGTGACGTCCAAACGTCGGATTTCACGATTTGTCGGTTCCATTCCACGGCAACTCGCTTCTCATTCACACCCAGGGAGTGCAGTAAGTCCAGCATGGTTGTGCCGGGCGTGACGGTCTTGGGCTCGCCGTTGACCTGCACACGAATCTCGTTTGCGTTGCTCAATCGAATCTCCTCAATCCTCATTTTGGAGGCAGGTGGTCGCCTCAAATGGGGGCGACCGAAGGGGGCGGCGGGCTGTTAGAAGCCGCCGCTTACCACGTGATAGGCGTCGTCGCCACACAGGCGACTGAGTTCGGCCAGGAATTCCCGGTCTGGCCGGATCTTGTGATCTAGCTGCACCGTGGCGCTGTATTCGCGCGGCTTATCCACGACCAACTGCACCTCGGTGGTGCCCTGTTTGCGCTGGAAAAGGTGATGGAGCTGGTCCACCCGGGCGTTTACCGCCTCTTCACCGCCCGACAGAGGCAGGCGAATGGAGACCATTAGTGGATAGCGCACGCACGCATTCTTGAGCGGCACCACTTCCTGGACGGAGATTTTGGGCGGGCCGTTCTCTTCGGGGAAGACCAAGCCGGTGACGAGGACAGCCTCGTCTTCCTTGATCTGGTCACCCAGATGCTCATAGGTCTTGGCGAAGCAGACCATATCGACGATGCCAAGCCAATCCTCCAGCATCATGCTGCACCAGGGCCGCCCTTCCTTGTTGCGACGGCGTTGGATGCCGGTGAATACGCCACAGAGTTTTACCTCGAATCCGCGCTGCAGGTCTTCGAGGCCATCGCTTTCGTGGGTGCGCAGCTCGGTGACGATGTCACGGTATTCATCCAAAGGATGGCCGGTGACGTAGAAGCCCAGCAATTCCTTTTCGTACCCAAGGGCCGTGCGTTTATCCCAGTCCGGCACGCGTGGCAGGGGATCGGCGGTTGCGCCTCCGCTGGCGGCATCGTCGAAACCGAAGAGCCCGCTTTGGCCACTTTTCTTGTCGCGCCACACCTTGGCGGCTGCTTCCAGGGCTGACTCTACCGCTTCAAATTTCTGGGCTCGGTTACCTTCCAGATCGTCCATGGCCCCCACTTTGATGAGACTTTCCAGGACGCGTCGATTGATCGCTGCGGGGTCGATTTCTTCACAGAACTCATAGAGACTGGTGAACTTACCGACACGCTCGCGGGCTCCGACGATCGCCTCCACGGCTCCCTGACCGACGTTCTTTACCGCTCCCAGCCCAAAACGGATGGCGGCGCCGTCGGGTGTGAAATTCCAGTCCGACGCATTGACGTTTGGCGGCAGCACGTCGATTTTCATTTCCCGGCATTCCTGGATGTACTTCACTACTTTCGCGGTGTTGCCCGTTTCTGAGGTCAGCAGGGCGGCCATGAATTCCACCGGGTAGTGGGCCTTCAGGTAGCCGGTGACATAGGCCAAGTAGGCATAGGCAGCGGAGTGCGACTTGTTGAAGCCGTAACCGGCGAACTGCGCCATCAGGTCGAAGATCTTTTCGGCCTTCTTCTCGTTCAGCCGTTTTTCGCGAGCGCCTTGCAGGAAGCGTTGGCGCTGCTTATCCATCTCCTCGGCCTTCTTCTTACCCATGGCGCGCCGCAGAATGTCTGCTTCGCCCAGGGAATAACCGGCCAGGACGTTAGCGATCTGCATCACCTGTTCCTGGTACACGATGACGCCATAAGTCTCGGCGAGAATGGGTTCGGTCTCAGAGAGTTCGTAAACGACTTTCTTGCGGCCATGTTTCCGGTCGATGAAGTCGTCGATCATGCCGCCCTGGATGGGGCCAGGCCGGTAGAGCGCGTTCAACGCGATCAAGTCTTCGATACGCGTGGGTTCGTAGCGCCGCAACACGTCGCGCATGCCGCTGGATTCGAACTGGAACACGCCGCTGGTGAGGGCCTTGGAGAAGATCTGGTAGGCCTTTGGGTCATCAATCGGAATCTCTTCCAGAATGATTTTGTCGCCACGGGTCTTTTCGATCAGGTTGACGGCGTCTTCGATAATCGTCAGCGTCGTCAGGCCCAGGAAGTCCATCTTCAGCAGGGCAAGTTTTTCGAGGCCACCCATATCATACTGGGTGACAATTTCGTCCTTGTTCGTCTTATAGAGAGGAACCAGCTCTTTTAGGGGTACGGGCGAGATGACGACGCCCGCTGCGTGTACGCCGGCGTTTCGCGCCTTGCCTTCCAAGCGCTGGGCCAGTTCCAGCACTTCTTTCACGCGCGGGTCTTTGGCCGCGGCGTCCTGCATGTTGGGCTCTTGCTCGATGGCCTCTTTCAGCTTGATATTCAGCACCTGAGGAACCATCTTCGTCAGGCGATCCACCTCGGCGAAGCCCATGTCCAACACGCGGCCCACGTCTTTGATAGCTCCCTTAGCGGCCAGGGAGTTGAAGGTGATGATCTGCGCCACCTGCTCGCGGCCGTATTTTTCGGTGACGTACTGAATCACCTCGCCACGGCGGCGTGTGCAGAAATCCACGTCAACGTCAGGGAAGCTGATACGTTCGGGGTTGAGGAAACGTTCGAAGAGCAGGTTGTACTGAAGCGGATCGATGTCCGTGATGCGCATGCAGTAGGACACCAAACTGCCGGCTGCCGAGCCACGGCCCGGCCCCACGGGAATTCCCTGCGAGCGGGCATAGCGGATGAAGTCCCACACGATCAGGAAGTATCCGGTGAACTTCATGCTCTGGATCAGTTTGATTTCGCGATCCAGGCGCTCTTCGTATTCCGCCATCGCGTGTTTCAACGTGCCTGCGGCTGCCTGCGCCGCCAGCACGCTGCGACGGGCTTCAAAACCTTGGCGGGCGACGTACTCGAAGTAGGATTCCACCGAATGCCCTTGGGGCACGGTGAAGTCGGGGAAGGGGTTTTCTACCTTTTCGAGCTTGACGTGGCAGCGCTGGGAGATTTCCCAGGTGTTGGTCAGGGCATCGGGTATCTCGCCGAAGAGCCGCAGCATTTCTTCCTTCGACTTCAGGTAGAACTCCTGGCTGTCGAAGCGCATGCGCCGCGGATCGGACATGGTGGTGCCGGTGGAAATGCAGATCAGCACTTCCTGCAGGCGGGAGTCCCGCTTTTCGATGTAGTGCGAATCGTTGGTGGCGATCAGCGGCATGTCTGTGTCGCGCGCCAGACGCACAATGTCGCGCATCACAATGGGGTCGTCGTTCAGTCCGTGGTCCTGCAACTCCAGAAAGAAGTTACCCTTGCCGAACATATCCTGATACTCATACGCCAACCGCTTGGCTTCGTCATACTTGCCGCGAACGACGGCCTCGTTGATATCACCCTTCAAGCAGGCGGAAGTACAGATGATGCCCTTGGCATGGCGAGACAGCAGATCTTTATCAATACGAGGTTTGTAGTAGAAACCTTCGGTGTAGGCGGTGGAAACCAGGTTAATGAGGTTCTTGTAGCCTTCCTGGGTTTCGGCCAACAGCACCAGGTGGTTATAGCCATCGCCTTCCTTACGGTCGGTCAGCTTGCCGGGTGTGACGTACACTTCGCAGCCGATGATCGGGTTTACACCCTTAGATTTCGCGGTGTTGTAGAACTCCACGGCCCCGAAGAGGTTACCGTGGTCGCTCATGGCGATGGCAGGCATCTCCATGCGGGCTGCGGTATCCATCAGCGTGGGGATATCGCAAGCGCCATCCAACATCGAGTAGTCGGTATGGCAGTGCAGATGGATAAACGGGGCATCAGAAACTGGCTTCGGCAACGGTGAACTCCGACGATGAAATACTGCGGTCTCGGGGTAGTATCTCCAGTATAGAAATCGGGGAGCACGGAAGGCAGGGGGCCTTGTCGTGAAGTATGCTCCGCCACCGCGATCTCAGCAATCCCGCGAGTCGCTGGCCGCTGTGACGGTGTATCAGGCTTGACGCGACCAAATGGGGAAATTGCATACCGGCGAGTTATTTTCTTCCGCCAATGTCGAAATCACCCGCCGTAGCGCGTCATCGATATGAAGCTAGGCCGAGAGATCGACCAAACGCTCGCACTGGAGGGAAGGAATCTCTGATGAAATACGCCTTACTGGTCTACCAATCACAGGAACATTTTGAAAATCGTGACAACGCGCAGGCGCTCGCGGCTGGCAGAGCCTACGGAGCCGCGCTGCAGGAGGCTGGAATCTTTGTCGGTGGCGCAGGGTTGGAAGCCCCGTACGCAGCCACCACGGTTCGGGTCCGCGACGGACAGCGCGAGGTGCAGGACGGCCCCTATGCGGAAAGCAAGGAATTGCTGGCGGGCTTTGGCATCATCGACGTGCCGGATCTTGACACCGCGTTGGAATGGGCGGCAAGGCATCCTTCCGCTGCGTTCGCAAGCGTCGAAGTGCGCCCGCTGCTTGGCTCACATTTTGTAACCAGCAGTAAGTAGGCGGCTAATGAAAGAGAGGGAGCAAACCGACGAGGCCGAGGTACGGCGGGTGATCGAAGACACCGCCCGTGCCTGCTACGGAAGACTGGTGGCCTACTTAGCTGCGCGCTCCCGCGATGTGGCCGGTGCGGAAGACGCTCTCAGCGATGCTTTGCTGTCAGCCTTGCGCCATTGGCCCCAGCAGGGCGTCCCTCAGAAGCCGGAGGCGTGGTTGTTGCACGTCGCCCGCAATCGTCTGACAGATTCGGCCCGGCGGCAACAAACACATCAACATGTCGTAGAAGAACTGCGGCATTTGACGGAGGAGGCCCAGGTTGTGGCCGACGGAGCGGATTCGTTTCCGGATGAACGGTTAAAGTTGCTCTTCGTGTGTGCTCACCCGGCCATCGACTCCGCGGCGCGTGCTCCATTGATGCTGCAGGCAGTGCTAGGCGTGGACGCAGCACGCATTGCCTCTGCCTTTCTTGTGTCACCCGCAGCCATGGGGCAGCGTTTGGTGCGAGCAAAGCGCAAGATTCGTGACGCAGGCATCGCATTCCAGGTTCCCGGTATGGAAGAGTTGCCGGGTCGAATTAGCTATGTCCTGGACGCCATCTATTCCGCCTACACCGCTGGATGGGAAAGCGTGTATGACAGCGCTTCCACCTGGCATGGTCTTGCCGCGGACGCGATTGCGTTGGGTCGCATGGTGGTGCAGTTGATGCCGGAGGATGCGGAGGCGCGTGGCTTGTTGGCGCTGATGTTGCACTGCGAGGCGCGCCGAGCCGCTCGCTATAGCCGCGTGGCGACCACATCGACCGAGCCCGAAGAGTTGGTCTTTGTGCCGCTCGACGAACAAGACCCCGGCCTCTGGTCACAACCGCTGATCGCCGAAGCTGAAGAACATCTACGGACGGCGGCAACACGGAATATGCCGGGTCGCTATCAGTTGGAAGCAGCCATACAATCCATCCACGCAGATCGCGCTGTTTCGGGTTACATTGACTGGCGCGAAATCTCTCTGTTGTACGAAGGTCTAGTTCGTCTACACCCTAATCTTGGCGCTTTCGTGGGGCGTGCCGTTGCGATTGCGCAGATGGGAAAACCAGCGGAAGGTTGTGTTGTGTTGGAAGCCATTCCGGCGGATCGTGTTGTCAGCTATCAACCCTACTGGGCAGCCAAGGCGCACTTGCTACAGATGCTGCACCGTGTTGAGGAAGCGCAACGGGCCTACCAACGCGCTGCCAGCCTGACGGACGATGCTGCCTTGCGCCGTCACCTGTTGCATCGTGCTGACCTGAATAATCGCAGCGGTGATTCTTCAGAAAAGTAACCAGAACCCAAATGAACTAAGACCAAACGTCCACGTAGGAAAACGTGGGTTTGGCGGAGCTTTGCCATGACGACCTTATTACACATAGACAGCTCTCCTCGTATGGAGCGATCCAGCTCTCGCAGGTTGACGGCTCACTTCGTGGATTGCTGGCGACGCCTGAATCCGGATGGGATGATCATCTCCAGAGATCTGGCGACCCACGTTCTTCCCTTTGTAACCGAGGAGTGGATCGCCGCTGCGTTCACGGATGCTTCTCAACACAGTGAACAACAACAGCAGACGATAGCAGTCTCCGATGAGTTAGTGGACGAACTGATTCGCGCCGATGAACTGGTGATTGGTTCGCCGATGTACAACTACACGGTGAACGCTGCTCTCAAAGCGTGGATCGATCAGGTGGTGCGAGTGGGGCGAACGATTGCGTATCCCTCCTACGAAGGACTGCTTCGGGGGAAACGCGCCACGATACTGGCGACTCGCGGCGAGAGTGCGGTTCTGCCCAATGGAGAGCCGAGCTACGATGCGCAGATTCCGTATTTGCGTTATGTCCTCGGGTTCCTTGGCATTGTGGATGTACGGGTCGTACAGGCAGATCAACTGGCTGGTGATGCGGAGACGAGAACGAGCAATATGGACGGGGCACTCACCAAGATCGAAAAGCTTTTCTGATTTATAACGCGCGTAGACGCAAGTGGAGCGGTAAGCGCATCAGTGAAAGTCGCGGCTGGGAATGGAAAGGGTCGGGTCACTATCGCCTGCGTTCAATCGAGTAAGTTGGCTCGTCCAGTCCCAGAAATACCTGGCAATGAGGTGGGTCACCAAGCCTGCGCGTTGCAGTTCACCTTGGCAACAGAGCAGAGTGCCCCCGTAAACGGAGCGCCGGTGCTTTTCGTGGACATGTTTCCACACGATCACGTTGATGGTTCCCGTCTCGTCTTCCAGAGTGAGAAAGATGGTGTTCTTTGCGGTCATCGGTTGCTGCCGGGAGAGGACCAACCCGGCGACAGTGACAATTCTGCCGTGGGGGACCTTCTGCAACTGCTCGGCGGTCACCATACGCCGCATCGCGAGGGTGCTGCGCAGGAAGCTCATGGGATGTTCGCGCAACGTGATTCCCGTGCTGCGGTAATCACGCACCACCTGCTGGCTTGCCGTCAATGCGGGTAATGCGACGTCCGGCTCCTGCGGGGGAAGCATTTCGGCGTGCGCGGCCAAGGGTGGCAGCTTTGTCTGTAATGCGCTTGTCTTCCATACAGCTTCGCGACGTCCGAGATGAAGTGAGCGGAAAGCATCCGCCTGGGCCAAGCATGTGAGCGCTGAGCGGCTACAGCCTGTCTTGTGTGCAATTTCTTCCGTGGAAGAGTAACCGTTACCACGAGCAGCAAGTAGTTGTTCTACATCTCTCTCTGCTAAGCCTTTTACCATGCGGAAACCGAGGCGTAAGGCGCAACGGTTGGAATTGATACCCGGTTCGAGCGTGGCATCCCACATACTGTGGTTGATATCAATTGGTAGAATATCTACTCCATGTCGACGAGCATCCTGAACCAGTTGTGCGGGGGCATAAAAACCCATGGGCTGGCTGTTCAGCAGGCAGGCGCAGAAGACCTCTGGATAGTGATGCTTGAGCCACGCGGACGCATAGACTAGATTCGCGAATGAAATTGCATGTGCTTCCGGGAAGCCATAATTGCCAAAGCCTTCAATCTGACTAAAACAGCGATTGGCAAAGTCTTTGTCGTAGCCATTCTTCAGCATGCCTCGAATGAAACGTTCCCGGAATGTGGCGATGGTGCCGATGTGTCGGAAAGTCGCCAAAGATCGCCGTAGCTGGTCTGCTTCCGTGGGGGAGAACCCTGCTCCCGCGATTGCGATCTGCATGGCCTGTTCCTGAAAGAGAGGCACACCCAGGGTCTTCTTTAAAATGTTTTCAAGCGCCTTACTTGGGTAGGAAACAGCTTCTTTCCCTTCCCTTCGGCGTAGATAGGGGTGCACCATGTCCCCCTGTATGGGGCCAGGGCGTACGATGGCAACTTCGATGACCAGGTCATAGAAGGTCTGCGGCTTCAGTCGCGGCAACATGCTTTGTTGCGCGCGGCTTTCGACCTGAAAGACTCCAATGGAATCGGCGCGCTGCAACATTTCGTAGACGCCTGGGTCTTCCTGCGGAATCGTTGCCAGCGTAAGTTCTTTCCCGTAGTGCTGGCGCAATAGCTCGAAGGCTCGCCGGATGGCGGAGAGCATGCCAAGCCCTAGGATGTCTACCTTCATCATGCCTAGTTCATCCAGATCGTCCTTTTCCCACTGGATGACGGTTCGGTTCTCCATGGTGGCATTTTCGATAGGAACCAATTCCTCGAGTGGTTCGTGGGAGATTACAAAGCCGCCGACATGCTGCGATAAATGCCGAGGGAAGCCGATGAGTTGCTTCGCCAAGTGAAGCGTTTTGGCAAGCAGCTTCCCCGACGGTTCCAAACCTACCTGCCGGATGTGTTCGTCGACTAGAGCTTCGTCACTCCAGCCACGGATCGAACGCGCCATGGCTCCAGTGACTTCTTCGGAAAGCCCGAACACTTTACCCACCTCTCGCACCGCACGACGCGGCCGGTAGTGCACCACGGTGGCTGTCAAGCCAGCATGCTCGCGCCCGTATCGTCTGTAGATTTCCTGAATCACCTCTTCCCGGCGGTCATGCTCGAAATCGACATCAATATCCGGTGGTTCATTGCGGGCTTCTGAGACAAATCGTTCGAAGAGAAGACCACGTTCCACGGGGTCCACCTGCGTAATATACAGGCAGTAGCAAACGATGGAATTGGCGGCGGACCCTCTGCCCTGGTTCAGAATCTTCTTCTCATTGGCAAACTGCACAATCTCATGAACGGTAAGAAAATACGGTGCGTAGTCGCGTTCCCGGATAAGTTTTAGTTCATGGTCGATCTGTCTGCGAACCTTATTGGAGAGTCCGGATGGATAGCGCTTGGCCGCACCTGCCCACACGCGACGCTCGAGAGTCTGATAGGGCGTGAGAACATCATCCAGCCGTTCCTCAGGATAAACGTAGCGAAGGTCATCCATGGAAAACCGGCAGGCATCCGCAATGGAAACTGTGGCTTCCAAGGCCTGTGGATAGGTGGCAAACAGATGCCACATTTCCTGCGGAGATTTCAGATAGCGCTCGGCATTCGCTTGTAAACGAAAGCCAGCCTCGCGGAGCGTGCAGTGTTCGCGAATGCAGGTAACCATGTCCTGCAGTTCTTTGCGCTCGGCCTCGTGATAGAGCACATCGTTGGTGACCACCGTGGGGAGATTGATGGATCGAGCGAATTCCGAAGCGTGTCGTATCCATGCGCGATCATCGCCTCGACAACTGTGCGTCAATGCCAAATGGATGTTGCCCATGAACATACCGGCGCAACGTTCCAAGTACGCGCCGCGTGCATCAGGAAGGTCATTGGGAAAAGGAAGGATGAAGTGTTGGCCTTCAGAAAAATCGGCCACATCCATCAGAGTTAAGTTGCATTGACCCTTGACTGCGCGGCGTTTTCCGCGTGTTAGCAAACGAGTAAGTCGTCCATAAGCGGCGCGGTCTGTGGGGTAACACAGAATGCTTTCCCCATTGGAAAGATCCAGACGACAACCCACTATAAAGCGTGTGGAGCTCTGTGTTTCTTTCTTTAAAAAAGTATGCGCCAAAACGATGCCGGAAAGAGTATTGCGGTCGGTTAAGGCAACGGCATGGAAGTGAGCGTCGGCTGCTGCTTCCATCAGTTCATGTGGGTGTGATGCTCCATGCAGAAAGCTGAAGTTCGAAGAGATCTGTAGCTCAGCGTATGCTTGCATAGGTTCTTAGGGGAGCTGACCGTGCAGGAACCAGCGGGTTGGCTGTGTGTTGTCGTGTGTCTCACGAAAGATCCAGAAGCGTAATCCCTGTCCATTTTCGATGCGATAGTAATCACGCCACTGATAGGAGATGTTGTCGTCGCGCCACCATTCCGGCATCAGCCGTTCGGGTCCTTCAACACGGACAATCTGATGCATCTGTTGTCCGATGCGCATACCCACGGGGAGTTTGTCCGGGAACACTTCACTGACTGCAATCGGCACTGGCTTCTGAAACAAGCGCACTGGCCGTAGACGATGGTTTGGCCATGTCGCATTGGCTGTTACCTGATGCGTAATGGGCACAAAGGAGGTGGAGAAATCCGGTAGCAAACTTTCATGAATCTGAAAACGACACACGGAAGGAAAGCCCAAACGCAAGGCGAGTCGGTCCAGCAATTCATCAAAAGACGCATCTTCTTCCTTGCCGTCTCCACAATGTGGCAAGGCCAGTTGTACGGGTGCTGCTTCCTCGACATCCAACGCATGCAGCACCATCGTCTCGATGCCAAAGCCCGCATCAAGCGTATCCATCTTTTCCGAAAACAAGCGCATCAGATGTGTGATGGAACGGCCTGGCTTAGAGGTGCGTACAGGCAACATGGCAACGCTGCCATCCACGCGGAAACAGAGCAGTTCAAAATACCGAGAACCTTTATGGTTCTTTTCAAGGCGCATGCAGAGTGTGGTCAGCAAATGCAGCAGTACATATTCCACGGCAGATGTGGCGCCAATGGGTTCCGCAAAGCTCTGACCACAGCGGTAGGGCCTTGGTCTAGGGGCAGGTGATACCGCTTCTTTGACTAAACCAAAGGACTGATCCAACCGCAGCAGTAACGGCTCGCCATAACGTGGGACCAGGGTTTCCCGAGGAATCTTACGTAGCTGCCCGATGGTCGTGATGCCAACCCGGTGGAGCTCAGCTATGGCTTCTTCAGAAAGCCGTAGACCACGGATAGGTAGAGGGTCTAGGGAACCTGCTAGGTCTTCGGGTGGACTGATGGGCGTATCACTGAAACGTGCCAAGGCCCATGCTGCTCCGATGGTGCTGGCAATCGCGGCCCGTACGTGAAAGCGCAGAGCCTGTATTCCCGTTTCCATCTGCTGGCATAGGGCAAGTTCACCACCCACCAGGTGCGCACAACCGGTGATATCGAGGGCAATACCATCTGGCCCATCGGGAACCACTAGCGGGGAATAGCGGTCACACCAGGTGATCAGTTTCTGTTGAAGGTGTTCGTCGGCATCCGGATTTTCCAACGTAAATCGCAAACCCGGCTGGATGATTCTTGCATCAGCGAGCCGAGTTCCGATGCGCACCCCTACCTTACGAGCAGCTTCGTTTACGGAAGCGATGTAGAGGTGGCGCTTCTCTTCACGCACCACGGTGAAGGGGAACTGGATTCTTCGAGGGTCTTCCTGTTCTAGCCGGTCTATGGAAAACCGTGGAAAGAACAGGTATAGAAAACGCTGCGGCATGTCAGCCCGCCAAACTATGCGGATGGCGGTTTACGCGCATTGCGGATTCCGCCATGCGTAGCGGATAGCCATCCGGCTGAACGGTTACAGTGGGCGCCAGCAACTCCAGTTGGTGCTGCCGCCAAGCCATCTGCCACGAGGCCGGACGGCCTCCCCGGCAATAGGCGAGATCAATTTCCCAGCATGGTTCGTAAAATGGAGACGTTTTAGGGGCAGGAATGGCGGATACCTGCCAGCGTGTAATGACGGAAGCGATCGGCGTAGTCGCCCTGGCTGAAGCATCAGTCAACAGAAAGCCGGTGGCTCCGCTGCTTTCTGCGGCAAGCTGAAAACGACGGCACAAGGTGAGGTCGGCGCTTTGCACCAAGGCCAGAACCGCAGCAACCTGATGGCAACGCAACGCCTCCAGGGTGGCCCAGGCGACATCCGCCGGGCGTTTGGCGACCACATGCACCACGCGGTCCACTGCAATACCAAAGGGCAGTAGACCCAAAGGGTGCAATGTCTGGTCTGGGGACACGTAGACAATGCGGCCCTGGTTGACGGAAATTCGCGATGCCAAGATAGAGGAAAAGGTAATGCCAGAGGCGAGAGTCATCCCTTTCACCTGATGGATACAGCCAAGTGGCAAGCCTCCATCCGGCAGCGCGGCATCAATGGGGCCAGCTACAGAAACCTTACGCGCAAAGCGACCACGGGCCGCCAGAAGAGGCTCCAGCATCCCCCGCAAATGCGCCATTCGTTCCTGGCCCGGCCCAACCCGCATGGAAGCCATATTCCCCATTGCAGAGCCAGAATAGCATAATATTCGCCATTTGTTCGCCTAAAAGACGGCTCATACGTATCCACTTTGCCTGAGGAAGGTTTCTGGCCGACCTGCCGGATTTGCTTCCTAAGCCGGTCTGCTACTCTACAAACGTTCCGACGACAAAGCGCCATGAACGACTTACCTACTTCCAGCACCGTCTCTCATCTTGAATGCAGCCGCACCGGTAAGGTGTATCCGGCTGGGCATCCGCACAACCTTAGCGAAGAGGGCTGGCCGCTGTTGGTGCGCTACGATCTGGACGCGTTACGCAAGCAGGCGGACCGGGATGCCATTGCGGAGGGCCCGGCGTCTATGTGGCGGTATGAGGCCTTTCTGCCCGTCCGTAGGCGTGAGAATATTGTTTCCCTCGGCGAAGGGTGGACACCGCTGCAGCGCCTTACCCGCTATGCGGACCGTGCTGCGTGTGCGGACTTGTGGATTAAGGATGAAGGCGTAAATCCTACCCTTTCTTTTAAAGCGCGTGGTCTTTCCTGTGCCATTTCCATGTGCCGCGAACTGGGGCTGGGGAAGGTGGCGATTCCCACTGCTGGCAATGCCGGGGGAGCCTTGGCTGCTTACGCTGCCGCCGCCGGGCTGGAAGCACATGTGTTCATGCCCAAGGATGTGCCTGCGGCAAATTACCTGGAGGCCAAAGCATTTGGCGCTAAGGTGACTTTGGTGGACGGGCTGATCAGTGATTGCGGCAAGATGGTGGCGGCTGGCGCCAAAACCGAGGGCTGGTTTGAGATCTCCACACTGAAAGAGCCGTATCGTATCGAGGGCAAGAAGACCATGGGCCTGGAGCTCGCAGAGCAGTTCCAATGGCAGTTACCCGATGCCATCTTCTACCCCACGGGTGGCGGCGTGGGCATCATCGGCATGTGGAAGGCCTTCGCCGAACTGTTAGCCATCGGATGGGTGAGCGGCAAAATGCCCAAGATGATTTCGGTACAGGTGGAAGGCTGCCAGCCCATCGTGCGCGCCTATGAACAGGGTGCGGAATTCAGCGAATTTTTCCAGAATGCCAGCACGGTCGCAAGCGGTCTGCGCGTCCCAAAGGCGCTCGGTGATTTTCTTGTGTTGCAGGCAGTGCGTGAAAGTGGCGGCACGGCAATTGCGGTTTCTGATGAGGAATCCATGACTGAATGTGTGGAGCTGGCAACTCGCGAAGGGCTGTACATTGCCCCCGAGGGCGGGGCCTGTCTGGCCGCACTGCGCAAACTGCGCGCCAATGGCTTCCTGAAAGCCGATGAGCGCATTGTCATCTACAACACCGGTTCGGGGTATAAATATCCGGAAGCGTTTGAGCAGCATCTGGCTCCCAACGGATTCCGGGATAATGCTGTGCCTCCGCTTTCCTAGGGGATTGTGGCAGTGGTGGCTGAAGGACCGCGAGTCGCTTGTGTCGGTAGGGAAAACTCCGTTGTGGACCGGTAGCTTACACGAAGAAGCAGCCTTGTTAAGATCCTTCCATGGCTTCTGAATCCCGGCGACATTTTGCCGCTCACCTTGGCGTTCTTTCTGCCGCGTTTGCCCTACAGGGCTGCTCGTCCTCCCAGCCGCAGACAACTGTGGAATCTGTGGCCAATCCACGGCTGCAGGGTGCGACGATTAGCCACTTTCTGCCTCCTCGCGAGGGCAATCCGCGGAATACCGAAGGATCTTTCGTCACGCTGAAAGATGGCCGGATTCTTTTTGCGTACACGAAGTTCACCGGTGGAACCGATGACCATGCCGCCGCCATCATTGCCGGACGTTATTCCTCCGATCAAGGTGTAAGTTGGACTCCCGACGACATTACGTTAGTCGATCAAGAGGGGAAAATGAACGTGATGAGCGTCAGCCTGCTGCGCTTGCAGGATGACCGTATCGCGATGTTCTATCTGCTGAAGAACTCCGCCATCGAGTGCATTCCCTATCTGCGAACCTCTAGCGATGAAGGTGTCACGTGGAGCAAGTCCACACGCTGCATTCAGGAGTCCGCCTATTGGGTGCTGAACAACGACCGCGTGATCCAGACAAAATCCGGCCGTCTGGTAATGCCGGTTGGCATGCATCCGCCGCGTGGGGAAAAGTACAACCCGCGTAGCACCACGGTCATCTATCTTTCTGACGATGCCGGGGCTACTTGGCGCCGGGCCAAGACAGAACTCGAATGCCCGACAGATAGCGATCGAGGCTTCCAGGAGCCGGGTGTGGTGGAACGCAAGAACGGTAGCCTGTTTCTGTTCATTCGTACGCGTCTGGGGAGCCAGTATGTGTCGTATTCCCAGGATGGTGGCGAGACCTGGACGCCTGCCGTGGCTTCGGGTATTCGCGGGCCACTTGCTCCGGCTTCCATGAAGCGCATCCCGTCCACGGGTGATTTGCTGCTGGTGTGGAATGACCACGCGGGGGTTCCCGTCGAAATGCGGGCAGATGAATCCGCACCGGGGCAACCCGAAGGCAAACGCACGCCGCTGACTGTGGCGATTTCCAAAGACGACGGCGAGACCTGGGAATACAAGCAGAACTTGGCGGACGACCCGACGGGTTGGTATTGCTACACGGCCATTCACTTTGTGGGCGACCACGTTCTGTTGGCCTATGCCTCGGGCGGAGCGGGGCTGCCCGGGTTATCGAAGATGGACCTGGCCCGTATTCCAATTGCTGCGCTGTACCCGAAGGATGGGGAGAAGTATCCGGTCAGCCGGACGAAGCTTGGGTAG
>Ga0182745_1000216_pt1 | contig 72365 bp, 64 predicted proteins | sample eDN3rd30CKraftBY_FD_128523 | JGI IMG/M metagenome (GOLD analysis project Ga0182745, IMG submission 128523) | Enriched backyard soil microbial communities from Emeryville, California, USA - eDNA 3rd pass 30_C Kraft BY (version 2) (version 2) | ecosystem: Environmental > Terrestrial > Soil >... | reverse complement strand
TCATGTGCTCGACCATGTGCACTGGAATGCGGATCGTGCGCGCCTGGTCGGCGATCGATCGGGTGATCGCCTGGCGGATCCACCACGTGGCGTACGTGGAGAACTTGAAACCCTTCGTGTGGTCGAACTTGTCGACCGCCCGCATCAACCCGAGGTTGCCTTCCTGGATCAGGTCGAGCAGTTGCATCCCCCGGCCCGAATAGCGCTTGGCGATCGACACGACCAGCCGCAGGTTGGCCTGCGTCAGCTCGCTCTTCGCCCGCTCGCCGCGCTGCACCGCCCGCATCAGCATCCGCTCGCGGGTAGGGTCGTCGACACCTGCGTCGATCTGCCCGGCAGCGACCTGCCCCTCCTCGATCAGCTGGGCGAGACGGCGCTCGTCCTCGGTGGTGAGCAGGTCGACCTGGCCGATCTCGCGCAGGTACAGGCGGACGGTGTCGGACGTGCCGGCATCGCCACGGGCAGCCGGGCGTTTCGCGCCCCGCCGGCGCCGGCGGCGAGCGAGCAGGCGCTCGACGTCGTCGTCGTCGAACACCACATCGACCGCGACGTCGCGCTCGCGCTCGGCCCCCAGCGGCGGTGTGGAGTCGGGCGCCTCGTCGGCGACCGTGTCGTCGATCTCGATACCTACCCGCCGCAACGCCTCGATCGCCGACGACAGCGCCTCACTCGTCAGCTCGACGTGACGGAGCACGACGGCGATCTCGTCGGCGCCGAGCTCGCCCGTGGCGCGGCCGCGCGCCACCAGGGCATCCCACTCCGCACCGTCCAACCCGTCGATCGGCGGGGGGACGGCCGGCCCGGTCGTCGCGTGGTCACCCACCGGTTCGTTCATCCTGCTCTGGCCTGTCCGGGATCGGACCGCCGTTGCAGCCAACCTAGCAACCACCCTGCCGCCGCGACCGCACGCGCCGGCTCGTGCAGGTCTTCTGCCTGGCGCTTGGCCTCGGCGTCGTCACGGGCACGGTCGAGGTCGACGACCGAGCGGCGCACACCCAACTCGCGGCGTACCGCCGCGGCGATCAGGTTGCGCGCCTCGGCGGCCGGGTCGCCGGACACCTCCACTACCGCGGCCCGTTCGAGTACCTCGCGGGCCTCGGGGTCGGCGGCGTCGAGCGCCGCGGTCAGCTCGCCTCCCGACTCGGCGACCGCCAGGAACGCCCGGCGGTACACCTCGTCGGCGAACAACGCCTCGTCGAGCCACGACGCGATCGCGTTCCAGTCCTGCACCAGCAGGGCGATCGCGGCGAACTCGGCGTTCTCGCGGCGGGGTGCCTGACGCACGGGGGCGACGTTGAGATGTGGGCGCCGCACCCCCCGCTCGGCTGCGCGAACAAGGTCGTGCACTGGCATCTCAAGGTGAGCAGCAACTTGGCCCGCGTAGTTGGTGCGTACCCAAGCGATCGGGTGCTCGTTGATCACGGTGAGCGCCGCTTCAGCCAGCCGGACGCGCCCCTCGGGCGAAGCCGCAACCCGACCCTGCAGGACGCGGTCCAGGCGGAACTGAAGGAACCGCTTTGGATCCTGCACCGCCGCCGCCAGCTCCGTACGGCCCTCGTCGGTCTGTGCGAGTTCTCCGGGGTCTTTTCCACCAGTCAACTGAGCCACGTAGACCTCAACCTGGTACTTGTCCTCCCATTCGTAGAACCGGGCCGCGGCCCCCTGGCCGGCGGCATCGGCGTCGAATGCCAGCACCACGCGGCTGGCGAACTTCTTGAGTAGCCGCACGTGGTCCTCGGTGAACGCCGTGCCGCACGTGGCCACCGCCCGCGGCAGCCCGGCCCGGTGGAAGCCGATCACATCGGTGTAGCCCTCGCACACGATGACCTGGTTGGCGGCGACGATGTCGGCCTTGGCCCAGTTGAGCCCGTACAGCGTCTTCGACTTCGAGTAGATCGGCGTCTCTGACGAGTTCTTGTACTTGGCGGGGTCGGGCGAACCGGGCAGGATGCGCCCACCGATCGCGACCGGTTCACCGTTGTCGGTGAAGATCGGGAACAGCACCCGGCCCCGGAACGCGTCCTGCACGCGACCGCCGCGGTTGCGGAAGGCGAGACCGTTCTCGTGCAGCATCTGGGTGTCGATGCCGGCGCCGCGCGACAGAGCGTCCCAGTCGTCGGGCGCCCAGCCGAGCTTGAACTGGCGGGCAACCTCGCCGCTCAGCCCCCGGCTGCGCAGGTAGTCGCGGGCGGCGCGGGCGTCGGGGCCGTGCAGCAGCCGCTCGTGGTACCAGTCGATCGCGGTCTGCATCGCTTCCACCAGGCGCTTGCGGCGGGCACGTTCCTTCGACTGCGTGGTCGACGTGTACGTGAGCGTGATGCCGGCCTTGGCGGCGAGATTCTCGACCGCCCCGGCGAAGTCGACGTGGTCGATCTCCTGCACGAACGTGAACACGTCGCCGGCCTTGTCGCACCCGAAGCACTTGTAGCGCCCGGTCTGCTCGTTGACGTTGAACGACGGCGTGCGCTCGGCGTGGAACGGGCACAGACCCACCCAGTTCTTGCCGGTGCGCTTGAGCTGGACGTGCTGGCCGACCACGTCGACGATCGACGCCGCGGCCCGTACCCGCTCGATGTCGTCGTCCACGATCGCCACACCCCGAGAGTACTCGGGGGTACCCAACCCGGTCCGCGGGCGTTCGGCGCGCGGCCTCGTCAGTGGGTGTCGTGGAAGGCGTCGCCGGCTGGCTCGGCCTCGTTCGCGCTGCGCTCGACCTTGAGCGAGAAGCCGATCGAGGCGGCCAGCACGATCGCGATCACCATCAAGCTCAGCCAGGTGGGGATGTGATACCAGCCGTGGATCAACATCTTCACGCCGACGAACGCCAAGATGATCGCCAGGCCCTGCTGCAAGAACGCGAACCGGCCGTGCATGTCGGCCAGCAGAAAGTACAGCGCCCGCAGGCCCAAGATCGCGAACGCGTTCGAAGCGAATACCAGGAACTGCTCGTGGCTCACCGCCAGCACCGCCGGCACCGAGTCGACCGCGAAGATCACGTCGGTCGCCTCGATCAGCAGCAACACCGAGAACAGCGGCGTCGCCACCCGCTTGGCGTTCTGTTTGGTGAACAGCTTCTGCCCATCGAGCTCGTCGCTGGTCGGCACGAACCGGTTGACCAGCTTCAGGAACTTGCTCTCACCGGGGTCGACGTGGTCGTTGTCGGTGAACACCAACTTGCCCGCCGTGTACAGCAGGAACGCCCCGAACAGGTACAGGATCCAGTCGAACTTCTCGATCAACGCCACCCCGGCGAAGATGAAGATCGCCCGCATCACCAGCGCCCCGAAGATGCCCCAGAACAACACCCGGTGCTGGTACTTCCGCGGCACCCGGAAGTACCCCATGATCAGCGCCCACACGAACACGTTGTCGACCGAGAGGCTCTTTTCGATCAGGTAGCCCGACACGTACTCGCCCGTCGCGGCCCCACCGAACCACCACCAGATCACGAACGAGAACGCCAGGCCGCAGCTGATCCACACGGCCGATTCGATCGCCGCTTCCCTGGTGCGGATCTCGTGCGCATCCTTGTGCACGAACACCAGGTCGATCAGCAACATCGCCGTGATCAGCCCGAGCAGGATCGTCCAGTGCCACCAGTGCACGTGCAGGTCGACGAAGTTGGACGTCTGGTCGCCGGCAGCGAGCAGGGTGAACATATGTGGCCACGCTAGCGGTGACCCCGGTGGACACCCCGGGCGGCCGTGCGCCGGTCAGCCGCCGACCCGGGCCGGTCCGCCCGTAGAGTCTCGGCATGTTCCGGCTGCTCGGGTTCGACGTGCACGTGCGCGCCGGGTTCGTCGTGTTCCTCGGCCTGATCGTGCTGCTCTACCAGGACGAGTTCGGGGTCTGGCTGGCCGGCGGCATCGCCGTGTTCACCCTGCTGCACGAACTCGGCCACGCGCTCGCCGCCCGGGCGGCAGGCGCCCAAGCCTCGATCTCGCTCGATTTCCTGGCCGGCTACACGTCGTTCCAGCCCACGGCCGGCAGGCCGATCGGGCGCAGCGCGCGGGCCCTCATCACCGCCGCCGGGCCCAGCGTGCACATCGCCGCCAGCGTCGCCGTACTGGTGGCCATGGGCGTCAACCCGCTCTCGTTCGACAGCGTCCGCGAAACCCACGCCGGTGCCGCGTTGTGGTGGGCCGGACCGATGATCGGCCTGCTCAACCTGATTCCGGTGCTGCCGCTCGACGGCGGCCACATCGCCCTGGCCGGCCTGGAAGGGGTGCTCGGCGAGCGTGCCCCGCGGGCGATGGTGATCGCCAGCCTGGTGCTCACCGGCGGCGGCGCGGTCGCCCTGTTCTGGTTCGGTCAGCGCGGCTTCAGCATCTTCGTCGCGTTCCTGATCTTCAACCAGATGCAGCTGCTCGGAGCGACCAAACCGCGGAAGGGAACGGGCTCGCCACTGGAGCGTCTCACCACTGCCGAGGCCACCGCGTGGGCCACTGGGCGGCCCGGCCTGATGGAGCCCGGCCAGCGTGTGTCACCGTGGTTCGAGGCGCACCGGGCGCTCAGCGGCGGCGACACCGACGGCGCGCGGCGAGCGATCGTCGACGACCTCGCGGCCGATCGACCGGCCCGCTGGGCAGCCCCGTCGGCCGCCACCACCCAGCAGCTGCGAGCGGTGGTCGAGGTACTGCCCGACGCGCTCCCCCACGGCAACCCGTACAGCGAGCGGGTGCTCGCCGACGTGCTGCTGGCCACCGGCGAGTACGCCCGGGCCGGCCAGTACGCGGTCGAGAGCTACCCCAGCCGGCGCTCGTCGACGCTGGCGGCCGTGGTGGCCCGCGCCGCGGCGGCGATGGGCGACCACGCCACAGCGTTGCAGTGGTTGGCGTCGGCGGTCGACGACAGCGACCACGAACCCGACCATCTCGCCCACCTGCTCGGCGTGGTGATGGACCAGGCCCACGAGTTCGCGCCGCTGCACCGCACCCCCGAGTTCCAGTACCTCCGCGCCCGCCTGCCGTAGGCACCGCCCAAGGTGGTTGAGCCTGTCGAAACCACCACCGCGTGCCGCGACCGGTGGTTTCGACAAGCTCAACCACCTTGTGGGTTGGCTACAGGAACTCTTTGGCGAGGAGTTCGAGGGTGCGTTCGCGGGCGGGGCTGCGATGAACCGGTTCGTCCTCGCGGGCACCGGCGGCCGGCGACACCATCACCTCGTCGACCCCGAACCGCGCCGCCAGCTCGCGCACCCGGGCCGCAGCCCCAGCCGCATCGCCGATCACCCAGCGGGAGCGCATCGTGTCGACCAGCAACTGCTCGGCGGCGTCGCGCTCGTAGCGCTCGGCCTCCTCGACCCGCTCCAGCGCGCCAAGCGGCTTGCCGGTGCGCAATCGGGCCATCTGGTTGAGGTTCGGCAGCGCGCGGGCCTCGGCCTCGTCGGCGCTGTCGGCCACCGAGGCGTTGACGGTGAGGAACGTGCGCGGGGCGTCGAGCCAACTCGACGCCTGGAAGTTGGCGCGGTACAGCTCGAGCGCGCGCTCGGTACCCTCGCCGGCGAAGTGGTGGGCGAACACGTACGGCAGGCCCATCTGGGCGGCAAGCATGGCCGAGTAGTCGCTCGAACCGAGCAACCACACGTCGGGCCGGCCCGATGCCGCCGGGGTGGCGTGCACCGCGTAGGCGCGGCCCCCACGCAGGTTGAGCTCGGCACCCTCGCGCCCGAGCATCGCCAGGATGTCGGCGACGTGGCTGGGGAACCGGTCGACGTCGCTGTTCGTGCCGTACTGGTTCAACAGCGCGGTGATGACCTGGTCGCTGCCGGGGGCCCGGCCGAGGCCGAGGTCGATCCGGCCCGGGGCCACACCTTCGAGTGCGGCGAACTGTTCGGCAACCACGAACGGCGCGTGGTTGGGCAGCATCACGCCACCCGATCCGACGCGGATCTGCGCAGTCTGGGCGGCGACCACGCCGATCATCACGGCGGGTGACGTCGACGCCACGGCCGCCATGTTGTGGTGCTCGGCGAACCAGTAGCGCGTGTAGCCGAGCCCGTCGGCGCGCTGGGCGAGCGACACGGTCGCGGCGATCGCGTCGGCGGTGGTCTGGCCCCGGTTGACAGGGATCAGGTCGAGCACGGACAGACGCAGAGCGGAGGGCATCACTGCATCGAACCCCGGCCGGCCCGGTGGCATTCCGACGTCAGAACTCGACCGGCTCGCCGAGGTCGTTGCCACGCTTGACCCAGGCCAGCGCGGCGTCGCCGGCGACGCTGGTGACCTCCACCGCAGGGTCACCCAGCGCCGGGTCGCCCGCGGCGAACTTGTGCAGCTTGCGCGGTGCGTCGGCGCCGCGGCTGTCCATCCGTTCCACTAGCTCTTGCCCGGGGTAGCAGCCCTTGGTGAAGCTCACCGCCAGGCGGCCCAGCCCGGTGCCGGCCACCAGCGTCTCGCCCGGCACGACTTCGGCGCCCAACGCCGGCCAACCCAGCGCGACCCGGGCCGCGTCGTCGCGCGCCGGTGCGTCGGCGTCCGCTGGGGTCAGCGAGGTGTCGGCCTTGACGCGGATCTTGAATCGGTCGATGCGGGCGAGCAGGGCCTCGCCGAACCCGGCGTCGGTGTCGAGTTCGAGCCGCTGCTCGGCAACCCGCACGATGCGGGCCAGGCCGACCACTTTGCCGGTCGGTTCGAGCACGAACGTCCAGCGCGTCTCGCCGACCGCCATCGCGGCAACGTCCTGGGTGACCTGCGAGTGCACGTAGCTCACCGCGTCGGGGCCTTCGACCACCACGGTGTCGCGCGGGCCGAGCACAGCGGGGGAAATCTCCACCCCGCCAGTCTGCCGCGCCGATGACGAGTTGCGTCTGACACAATTCGTCATCGTGGACCCGCAGTTTTCGATGGCCGAGCTCGACACCTACTCCAGTCGGGCGGTGGCGCACGTCACCGTGCTCGCACGGCGGGCCTCGCGATTCGCCGCGCTCGTTGCCCTGTTCGCCGTCGTCTCGTGCGTGGGGGGCTTCCTGCTCGGCCTGACCGCGCTCGACGGCGGCCGCAACGCATGGGAGGTGATCGGCGGGTTCTTCGCCGTGGTCGGGGCCGGCGCCGCGCTGCTCGGCTGGTGGCGGGTGGGCTCGATCAAGCGGCATGTGCCCGAACTGGCGACCGAGGTACGGTCACTGCTGGCCGAGGGCAAACGGGCTACGGAACTGATCGACACGTTCCAGGTCACCGACGACGACGGCACGCAGCACTTCCAAGCGCGGATCGACTCGTCGGGCGCGGTCGACGTCACGCGCACGCTGTGGGGTCTGAAGGGCGTGGTCGGCACCGGCACGCAGACGTTCGCCCGCCTGACATCGACCATCACCGCCCTCACCAGCTACCCCTTGCAAGCGCTGATGGCCGTGTTGATCAGCCTCGTGTTCCTGGGCTGCAGCGCGATCTTCGCCCTGATGCTCCTGTTCTGACGCTCGGTGGTTTCGACAGGCTCAACCACCTTGGTCAACGCCTGTCCAGGTGGTTGAGCCGGTCGTTACCACTCCGCCTCAGCGGCGGTCGTCGACGAGGCGCATGATGTGCCACATCAGCGTGCCGCCCGACGCCGCGGCCACTGCGACCGCGGCCCACGAGTGCGCCGATGGGGCGCCCTGCGCCGCGCACACCACGATCGCGGCCAACGCCAGCGTCCAGGTTGCGGTGGCGACCCATGTGGCGATCCGTTCGACGCGGGTGAGGTCGGTGTCGTTGGCCACGCCCGACCGAGTGGCGCCTTCGGCCCGCAGGATCTGCTCGACCCAGCGCACGGGCGCGCCGACGGCGAGCGTCACCCCGGCCGCCCACACCACCAGGATCACGCCCACCGACAACTCGTCGGTGGGGCCGACCACGGCGTTGCGACCCTCCACGGCGCTCATCGCGAACACGGCCAGTGCGGTCGCCATGAACGCCACCAGCGCCTTCACGTAGCGCAGCACGATCACCTGGAGGCGCAACACGTGGCGGGCCATGCCGGCTTCGATCTTGGCGACCTCTTCCAGCAGCGTGCGCTCGCCCGACGCGGCCAGCGCGTACAACCCGCCGGCGCGGGCGACGTCGGAGCCGCCCGTGTCGATGCCGTACCCGGCGAGCCGCTCGTCGAGCTTGGCCTGCCCGCTGGGGTTACCCGGCACGAGCAGTTCGACGGTGGCGGGGTCGTTGCGGGCCCGTTCGAGGTCGGCGGTGGCGGCGGCGCCCAGTTCACCGGCCGGCAGGCGCAGGCCGGTCAGCGTGAAGCGTGGGAGGAACAGATTGTGACCCCCGGTGCGCAGGTGTTGACCGTGGAAGTAGAAGCGGGTGAGGTCGCGGATCAGCAGCCAGAAGGCGATCAGCGGTAACGCCAGCGCCAGCGTGACGGCGGCGATCAGTAACACCCGCACCGAGTCGACCGTGCCCTCGGTGAGCCGGGTGATCACGGTGACGATCGAGTCCTTGGCGATCGGCGGCAACAGCACCATCACGCCGGCACCCGACAGCAGCGCCGAGGCGACTCGGTGCAACGTCGACAGGCGCACGTCGCAGCGCTGGAGGAACGCCCGTACAGCGGCGCGCTCGTCACCCGTCAACTCAGCATCGGTCACCGTGGTTTCGACAGGCTCAACCACCGTGGCGTCGGTCGCCGCGGGTTCGACAGGCTCAACCACCGTGGGCGCTCATCCGGCGGGCGGCCGGTACTGCGGCAAGCAGGGCCGCGGCCTTGTTGCGGCATTCGAGATCTTCGTCGTCGGGGACGGAGTCGGCGACGATGCCGGCCCCGGCTTGCACGCTGGCGACGACCCTGCCGTCGGCGCCGGCGGGGCGCACGAACATCGTGCGAATCGTGATCGCCGTGTCGAGGTTGCCCGACCAGTCGACGTACCCCACCACCCCGGCGTACGGGCCGCGCTTGACCGGTTCGAGCGCGTCGATGATCTCCATCGCCCGCACCTTCGGTGCCCCGCTGACGGTGCCCGCCGGCAGCGTGGCGCGCAGCACGTCGATCGGGCCGAGCCCGTCGCGCAGCGTGCCCGACACCTGCGACGTGAGGTGCATCACGTGGCTGTAGCGCTCGAGCGTCATCAACTCGTCGGGGTGCACCGACCCGTATTCGGCGACGCGGCCGACGTCGTTGCGGGCCAGGTCGACCAGCATCACGTGCTCGGCCCGCTCCTTCGGGTGCTCGATCAGTTCGGCCGCGAGGCGCCGGTCGTGCTCGTCGGTGGCGCCGCGCTTGCGGGTGCCCGCGATCGGCCGCGAGATGACCGTGCGCCCGAGCAGTTGCACCATCGGCTCGGGCGACGAGCCGACGATCGTCACCTGCGGGTCGCGGAGGAAGTACATGTACGGGCTCGGGTTGATCTGGCGCAACACCCGGTACACATCGAACGGGTCGGCGCCCAGCTCGAGGTCGAACCGCTGGGCCAGCACGACCTGGAAGATGTCGCCGGCGAGGATGTGCTCCTTGGCGACCTCGACCGCTCGCTGGTACGTGCCGCCCGCCATCGACGAACGCACGTCGGGCAGGGTCTCCCCGACCGCGGGAGGCGGTACAGGGGCGTAGGGCAACGCCTGCGACAGGCGCTCGGCGGCCGCCTCCACCCGTGTGGTGGCAGCGGTGTACGCGGCTTCCAGGCCGCGCGCGTCGAGGCCGTGGGTGGGCACGCTCTCGATCAGGTAGATCCGCTGGCGCCAGTGGTCGAACGCCGCCAGTGAACCGATCACGCTCATCACCGCGTCGGGCAGGCCCGAGTCGTCGGCAGGAACGTCGGGCAGCCGCTCCACCTCGCGGATCACGTCGTAGCCGAGGTACCCCATGATCCCGCCGTGCAACGGTGGCAGGTCGGCGAACGCGGGGCTCGTGTACGCCTTGGTCAAGGCTTCGATCGCGGCGAGGATGCCCTGATCGGTGGGGATGCCAGCAGGGATCTCGCCGGTAACGGTCAGCACGCCGTCGCGCAACACCAGCGTGGCCGACGGGTCGCGGCCGACGAACGAGAACCTGCTCCACCGTTCGCCGTGCTCGACCGACTCGAGCAAGAACCCGGGGGCGTCACCGACCAGTTTGGCGAACGCCGACACGGGCGTCTCCAAGTCGCCGAGCACCTCGGCCCACACCGGCACGATCGTGTGCTCGGCGGCGTACGCCTGGAACTCGGCGAGCGAGGGCTGGAACTGCACGGCCGGACGCTAGTTGGCGCCGCCGAAGGCGCTGAAGAAGCACGTGCGGGCGCCGGTGTGGCAGGCCCCCGCACCCTCTTGGTCGACGAGGAACAGCAGCGTGTCGCCGTCGCAGTCGTAGAACGCCTCGCGGACGAACTGTCGGTCGCCCGACGTGTCGCCCTTGCGCCACAGTTCCTGGCGGCTGCGCGACCAGTACACCATGCGGCCCTCGGCGAACGTACGGGCCAGCGACTCGGCGTTCATCCACGCCATCATCAAGACGTCCTTCGTCGTGGCGTCCTGGGCGATCGCCGGCACCAGCCCGTCGGCGTTGAACCGCACCGCGGCGAGCTGCTCAGGGGTGACGGCAATCGTGGTCGCGCTGAACATCGGCTCGACGTTAGAACCGGTCACAGGTACAGGCCGGTGTTGGTTTCGTTGCGGGCTGCGGCCACGGCGTGCAGGTCGCGCTCGCGCAGCATCGTGAACTCCTCGCCGCCGACCTCGACCTCGTAGCGGTCGTCGGGGCTGAACAGCACCTTGTCGCCGGCCTCGGCCGCACGCACGTTCGGCCCGAGTGCCACCACCTCGGCCCAGACCAGGCGCTTGGCCATCTTGGCGGTGGCCGGGATGAGAATGCCACCAGCCGTGTGGCGCTCGCCTTCGTCGTTCAACTTGACGAGCAGGCGATCGTTGAGCATCACGATCGGGGTCTTCGACTCGGCAGCCATCCCCGTCGAGGCTACCGACGTGCTCACGTCCGCCGCGGCTACGGTCGGATAGGTGGGACATATGATCCTGAATCCACCGATCTGGCGACTCGTTCCTCGCCGCCATCACGGTGAATCCAGTCTCCGTAACACTTTTGCGTTCAAGCGCCACGCAGGCTGGGCTTCACTGGCCGCGCACGAGGGTCAACGCTTGCGGGTCCCCGCGTCCATCGGTGGATCCAGGCTGATGCGCCGCGCCGCAGTCGCAGCCACCCTGATCGGCGTGCTCGCCGCGTGCGGCGGGGACGACGCCACCGACGACCCGCCCGCTACGGCGACGCCCGCCGAGACGACGCAGGAGCCCCCATCCACCCCGTCGGCCGGCACCCAACCGCCATCGGCGACGGCCACGCCGGCCACACCACCGGCTCCGTCCACCACGGTGCCCGACACGATCCTGTCAGTAGCCCATGAACACCTGGCGTTCACGCTGGCGCTACCCGAGGAGCACGCGCTGCGGGCGTCGGGCCACGACGACTTCGCCGGCAACGGCTCGTGTGTCTACTACTGGTGGCAACTCGCCGGCGGTGTCGACATCGAGGCCTGGCCGGCCAACTGCGACCCGGCCAACTCCGAGCCGGGCAACGGTTCGTTCGGCCACTACCGCACGCTCGCCGACGCACCCGGCCTCCAGTCCGCCGGCGAGGCGCACACGGTGCTCGGCCCAGCCACGCTCGGCGAGCAGGTGTACTACGAGTGCACGAACTCGTGCGTCGAGTGGCCGCTCGACATCGCCGTGATCGAGCTCTCGGAACCGGTCGACGCCGAGTACCCCACCCTGGCCATCGTCGCCACCGCTCGCAACGCCACCACCGACGACCTGCGCGCCCTGCTCGCCGCCTTCGGCGCCGGGTAACGCACCTGCGCCACCGGTGGTTTCGACAGGCTCAACCACCTTGGGAACCGGCGGGTTTGGCCGGCTATGTCAGGCGGCCCGACTCGAGCCGCAGGACCCGAGTGGCGGCGTCGAATGCGACCGCTCGGTGCGACACGGCCAGCACGGTCATGCCGGCCGCGGCGAAGTGCTCCCACAGGCGCAGTTCGGTCTCGACGTCGAGCGCGCTCGACAGGTCGTCGAGCACCACCAGTTCGGGCCGGTGGTACACCGCTCGCGCGGCGGCCAGCCGCTGGCGTTGCCCGCCCGAGAGGCGCAGCCCGCGCGGCCCGATCAGGGTCGCCGTTCCACCGACGAACGCGGCGACGTCCTCGTCGAGCTCGGCCAGCCCGAGCGCCCACGCCAGCCGCTCATCGTCGGCGTCGCCGAAGGCGACGTTGTCGGCCAGCGAGTCGGAGATCAGCTGCGGCACCTGCGGCAAGAACGCCGCCTGGGGCGGCACGAAGAAGGCTGCCCGGTCAGCGACCGGCGTGCCGTTCCAGAACACCGTGCCCGACGCCTCACCGTCGGCCTGCGTTTGCCAGGCCAAACCGAGCACGGCCCGCAGCAGGGTGGTCTTGCCCGACCCGATCGGCCCCGTGACCACCACGAACTCGCCGCGGCGCACCGTGAACGACACATCGCTGACCCCTCCGCCGGTGTCGAACCGCGCGGTCAGATCTTCGACGCGTAGTTCGTCGAGCGGCACTCGTTCAGGCCGCTGCACGAGGGGGCGCAGGCGCCGCTCGCTGGTGCCGATCGGCAGTGAACGGGGCGCGGCGACCAGGCGGGCCGGGTCACCTCCGGCGACGAGGCCCCGCATGCGCGTCAGGGCGACGCTCGACTGGCGCACGCTGGCGAGCACGCGCCCGACCATCCGCGGCAGGAAGTTGAGCCAGCCGAGGTAGGCCACGAACAGCGCCAGCTCGCCGACCCCGAACGAGCCGCTGGCCAGTGCCCCGGCGCCCACGAGCAGCACGAGGCCCAGCCCGATGTCGGTCGAGCCGTTGCTGACCGCCATGATCCCCTCGTCGAGCACCCGGTCGCGCACCGCTGTGTGCCGGCGCCGCTCGGCCAGCACGCCCAACCGGTCGAGCACGTTGCGGTCGGCCCGGTTGACCTTGACAGTGGTGGCAGCCGACATGACGTCACCGATCAGGCCGGTCACCGCGGCGGTCGCCTCGCGGTCGGCCGCGCGGAGACGCTTGAGCGTGGTGCCGAGCCGGGCGGTGACCAGGGCAACCACCGCCAGCGGCAGCACGAGCACCGCCGCGGCCGCCAAGTTCGTGTAGCCCAGCACCGCCATCGCGATCGAGAAGAACACCAGTCCACCCGACGCGTCGACGAGGTTGTCGACGAACGTCACCACGTCCTGCACGTCGTCGCGGAAGTGGGTGATCGCTTCGCCCGCCGACGCCACCGGGCGCCCGGCGGTGGGGCCGCCGCTGGCGAGTTGCGCCGACAGCAGGTTCGCCTGGAGGAACGCCTGCTGATGCACCCATACGCGGTGGTACGCCGCAACGCCGGCGTGCACCACCGCCATTCGCAACGCCTCGACCGCGACCACCACCGCCGCCCACACGTACACGCGGTCGGTGTCGCCGGCATCGAGCGCGTCGAAGGCGCGCCCGAGCACCCACCCGCTCAGCGCGGGCAGCGAGAAGAAGAAGCACCACAGCGCCCAGGCCCCCCAGAACAATCGCCGGCGGTGGTGGGCGACCCGCAGGGCCAACCGGAACGGGTTCACGTGAGCACCTCGGGCAGGGCGTCGAGCCCGCCGGTCAGTTCATCGTCGAGTTCGTCGAGGCTCTCGGCACCGACCGTGCCGCTCAACGACAGCAGCCGATGGAAGCGGCTCGCCGGGTCGGCGGCCAGCTCGGCCCGCGTCCCGAACTCGAGCACGCGCCCACCCCCGAACACGACCACGTCGTCGACCTCCTGAAGCGTCGACAGGCGGTGGGCGATGATCAGAGCGGTGCGACCTTGCAGCAGCCGGCGCACCGCGGCGGCCAGGCGCACCTCGGTTTCGGGGTCGACGCGTGCGGTGGCCTCGTCGAGCACCACCAGGTCGGGGCGGCGCAGCCACACCCGGGCGAGCGACACTAGCTGAGCCTCGCCGGCCGACAGCCCGGCGCCGCCCGGTCCGAGCTGCCGGTCGAGCCCTCCGTCGGCGAGCGTGTCGAGCCCGGCCGCCCGCAGCGCGGCGTCGACATCGGCGTCGCTCGGCGACGGGTCGAACAGGGTGACGTTGTCGCGGACGGTGCCGGCGAGCAGCTCGACCTCCTGGGGTACCAGCGCCACCCGGCGGCGCAGCTCGGCCATCGGGATGTCGGCGATCGGCACGCCGCCGAGCGCCAGCGTGCCGGCGGTGGGTTCGACCAGCCGCAACACGAGCCGGGTGAACGTCGTCTTGCCGCTTCCCGTGCGCCCGACCACACCGACGGTGCGCCCGGCGCCGATCGCCAGGTCGACGTCGCGCAGCACCGGCGGTACGTCACCGTTGGCGTCACGATCGCCGTAGTCGAACCCGACGCCCGTGCACGTGACGGCGAGCGGCCCGGCAGCCGGCGACGTCGTTCCGGCGTCGACCACGGTTGGCCGTACGTCCATCAGCTCGGCCACGCGGATCATCGCCCCGTTGGCCTTCTGCACGGTCTGGAGTTCCTGCACCATCTCGTCGAGTGGCTTGCTGATCAGCAGCACGTACTGGAACAGCAAGAACGCCGTGCCGATCGTGATCGAGCCGCGCTCGACCAGCCAGGCGCCACCGGCGATCGACCCGGCCATCCCCAGCACCACCGCAGCCTCGACCGTCCACCACATGCCCATGAACGCCATCGCCCGGCGCAGGCTCTGGCGCATGTAGTCGGCGGCTTCCTCGACGAACCGCCACATCGCGTGCCCACCGGCACCGTTCGCACGCAGGTCCTCCGAGGCGTTAAGGCGTTCTTCGATGCCGCCGTAGAGCCGCCCGAGCGCACTCATCTCGTCGGCCGACTCGTTGACCGACCGATGCCGCGACACCCGCACGGCGGCGACCGCCACCAGGAAGTACACGAGCATCGCCGCGCCGAGCCGCCAGTCGACCACCGCGAGCACGCCGATGATCCCGAGCACCAGCAGCAGCGAACCGGCGACCTTCGGCAGTACCTTGCCGAGGAAGTCGCTGACCGAGGTGACGTCGCCGTCGACGCGGCTGATCAGCTCGCCCGGAGTGTGGGTGCGGTGGAACTCGTGGTCGAGCCCGAGCACGTGCTCGGTGAGCTCGAGCCGGAGCCGGTTGGTGACGCCCCACGCGGTGGCGGTGGCCCACCACACCACGAGCACGCCGAGCGCCTGACCGACGGCAACGATCGCCAGGAACGCCAGCGCCAGCCAGCGCACGTCGCCCGCACCGGCCCCATCACCGACCTGGTCGATCAGCTCGCGAATGACGAGCGGCCCCCCGAGCGTGCACGCCGAGCCGGTGGCGACCAGCACGGCGAGCGCGGCCCAGCGCCCGGCGGACCGCCGGGTCAGCGCGATGAGGGCGCGCAGACGACTCGCCGAGGGCGCAGGGATGGGGCGAGTCTCGCAGCCGAAGGGAGCGCGACTACGGGCGGTTTCGCCGCGCCCCGGTTGCGGGTCAGCCGGCGAGGGCGGCGTCGATCTCGGCGCGGACGTCGTCGGTCAGCAGCGGGATCACGTCGAGCGCGGCGAAGTTCTCGGTGACTTGGCCCGGGCGGCTGGCGCCGGTGATCACCGTCGACACCATCGGGTGCAGCGTCGCCCAGGCGAGCGCCAGCTGGGCCAGCGAGCAGCCGAGTCGCTCGGCGATCGGGCGCAGCCGCTCGACCCGGGCCACGCGGGCAGCATTGCTGACCTGCGGCGCCAGCCATTCGTAGCCCTTCACAGCGGCCCGCGAGTCGTCGGGGATGCCGTCGCGGTACTTGCCGGTGAGCAGGCCCGACGCGAGCGGGCTCCAGATCGTGTTGCCGTAGCCGGTGTCGGCGTACAGGCGGGCGTAGTCGACCTCGACCTTGTCGCGTTCGAGCAGGTTGTACTGCGACTGCTCGGTGGCCGGCTTGCGCAGGCCGTACTTGTCGGCGATATCGATGGCCGTGCGGATCTCGTCGGCGGTCCACTCGCTGGTGCCCCAGTACAGCGCCTTGCCGGAGGCGACGATGTCGCTCATCGCCCACACCGTCTCCTCGATCGGCGTGTCGGGGTCGGCTCGGTGGCAGTACACGACGTCGACGAAGTCGAGCCCGAACCGTTCCAGCGAACCGTCGATCGCCTGGGTCAGGTACTTGCGGTTGAGCGTGTTCTGCATGTTCGGCGTGTTGCCATGGATGCCCCAGAACAGCTTGGTGGTGACCAGGTACGACCATCGCGGCCAGTCGAGCCGGCGCAGCGCCTCGCCCATCACCGTCTCGGACTCGCCCTGGGCGTAACTCTCGGCGTTGTCGAAGAAGTTGCACCCCGCGTCGTGGGCGGCCTGCATGCACTCCAACGCCAGGTCGGTGTTCATCTGGTTGCCGAACGTGACCCAGCTGCCGAAGCTGAGCACGCTGACGCGCACTCCGGTGCTTCCCAGCCGCCGGTACTCCATCTTCTCCTCAGGAATCGCCATGCCGGCGACGCTACCCGTGCGAGCGCTACAGCACGCCGCCGTCGCGGAACGCGGTGGCTTCAGCTTCCAGTTGGTCGAGCATCGCCCCGCGCAGCAGCCGCAGCGTCACCGCGTACGCGCGCGGGTCGATGGTGGTGGCCAGCCCGTCGGCGACCTCGATCGCCCGGTCGAGTACCTGCTCGGGAGCGACGACCTCGTCGAGGTAGCCGACCGCGACCGCCTCGGTCGGGTCGTAGAGCCTGGCGGTCATCAACGCCTCTTGGAGCCGCTTGCGGTCGAGCCGCTCGACGAGGATCGTCAGCGCCCACGCCGGCAGCGCCATGCCGATCGCCAGCTCGCTCATGCCGATCTTGAACTCGCCGGCTGCCCCGACGCGCACGTCGCCGCTGAGTACCAGCATCGCCCCCATCGCGATCGCGTGCCCGGTGCAGGCGATGACGACGGGCAGCTTGGCGCTGTACAGCGTGTGGACGAGCATCGCCCCGCCCGCTGCCAGTTCGGCGATCGCGCCGACGTCGTCGCCGCGCATCACTGCCAGGTCGAACCCGCCCGAGAAGCGACCTGGGCGCCCGTGCACGACGAGTGCCTTGATCTCCGGATCGGCCTCGGCCTCACGAACGGCCGATGTGATGCCGTCGAGCAGCTCGTGGGTGACCGCGTTCGCCCGCCCGTCATCGAGGTGGATGACGAGCACGGCCCCGCGACGTTCGGTGGTGACAGACATACGCGCCAACGTACCGAGGCGCGCTCAGACAGGGCGAACTGTCACGCCCGCTGCGCGCAGCGCGGCTTTGGCTTCGGCGACCGTGTACTCGCGGAAGTGGAAGATCGACGCGGCCAGCACCGCGTCGGCACCGCCCTCGACGATGCCGTCGACGAGGTGGTCGAGCGTGCCGACTCCCCCACTGGCGATGACCGGCACGCCGACGGCGTCGCTGATCGCCCGCGTCAGCACGAGATCGAACCCGATCTTCGTACCGTCGCGGTCCATCGACGTCAGCAGGATCTCGCCGGCACCCAGCTCGGCCGCCCGCACCGCCCACGTCTCGGCATCGATGCCGGTGGCCGTGCGGCCGCCATGCAGGTACACCTCGAACCGCTCCCCGCCCTGCTTGGCGTCGATCGCGCAGGCCACGCACTGGCTGCCGAACTCGGTGGCGATCTCGGTGATCAGCTCGGGGCGTTGCACCGCGGCCGTGTTGACGCTGACCTTGTCGGCCCCGGCGCGCAGCATCCGGCGGGCGTCTTCGAGGGTGCGGATACCGCCACCGACGGTGAACGGGATGTACACCTGCTCGGCGACGCGGTACACCATGTCGACGGTGGTGTCGCGAGCATCGGAGCTGGCCGTGATGTCGAGGAACACCAGCTCGTCGGCGCCCTCGGCGTCGTAGCGGGCGGCCAGCTCGACCGGGTCGCCGGCGTCGCGCAGGTCGACGAAGTTGGTGCCCTTCACCACCCGCCCGGCGGTGACGTCGAGGCACGGGATCACCCGGGCTACGCGCATGCGGCCACCGCCTCGGCGACGGTGAAGCGCCGCTCGTAGATCGCCTTGCCGGTGATGACCCCGGCGACGCCGAGCGCGGCCAGGGCGCGGATGTCGGCCAGATCGGCGACGCCCCCGCTGGCCACGATGGGGGTCGTGGTGGCCGTCATCGCGTCCGCCAAGCCGTCGACGTCGGGGCCCTGGAGGCGGCCGTCGCGGGCGATGTCGGTGATGACGAACGCGGCCGCGTCGGGGAACCAGCCGAGCGCCTCGGCCAGCTGTACGCCGCTGCCCTCGGTCCACCCGTGCACGGCCAACTCGCCGGCACGGTGGTCGAGCCCGACCGCGACCGGCACGGTCGCTGCGACGCGGGCCACCAGCGTGGGTTCGGCGATCGCCGCCGATCCCATCACCACCCGGGTGACCCCGGCCGCGGCGAGCGCCGCCGCATCCGCCTCGGTGCGGACGCCGCCCCCCGTCTGGAGTTGCGCAGCCCCGGCCAGCGCGGCCGCGATGCGGGTGATGATCGGCCTGTTGACCGGGTCGCCCGAGCGGGCCGCGTCGAGGTCGACGACGTGCACCCACGGGGCGCCCGCGGCCGCGAACGCCAGCGCGGTGTCGACCGGGTCGTCGGAGTACTGGGTCTCGGCGTCGTAGTCGCCCTCGACGAGCCGCACCACGCGGCCGCCGCGCAGGTCGATCGCCGGGTACAGCTCGGTCACGCGGGCACCGGGGCGCACAGGCCGACGAAGTTGTTCAGGAGGCGCAGACCGTCGCGGCTCGACTTCTCGGGGTGGAACTGGGCGGCGAACACGTTGCCGAGACGGAACGCGGCATTGAGGGTGACGCCGTACTCGCAGCGCGCGGCGACCACCGCCGGGTCGCGCGGCACACCGTGCAGCGAGTGCAGGAAGTACACCCACGCCTCGTCGCCCGTGTCCTCACCGAGGCCGGCGAGCATCGGGTCGCCGGGCTGGTCGACGATCAGCCGGTTCCACTGCATCTGCGGGCGCTTGACGCCCGGCGGAATCCAGCGCACCGTGCCGGGGATCACGCCCAGGCCGCGGGCTCCCGGCGTCTCCTCGCTGTCGTCGAACAGCATCTGCGCGCCGACGCAGATGCCAAGGAAGGGTCGGCCCGAGGCCACCGCGCCGAGTGCGGGCTGCTCCAACCCGGCCGCCCGCAGCGCGTCCATGCACGCACCGAACGCGCCCACCCCCGGCAGCACGACGCCGTCGGCCCCGGCGATCACGCCCGGGTCGGTGGTCAGAATCGCTTCGGCCCCGACGTGTTCGAGCGCTTTGTGGGCCGAGTGCAGGTTCCCGATGCCGTAGTCGAGCACGGCGATCGTCGGCCGCGTCACAGGACGCCTTTCGTGCTGGGGACGCCGCCGGGCTGGTCGACACGGACGGCGTCGCGCAGGCTGCGGGCGAGGCCTTTGAACGTGGCTTCGATGATGTGGTGGACGTTGCGGCCGCGGACCAGCTCGACGTGCAACGTGATCGCTGCGGCCTGGGCAAACGACGTGACCGCGTGCTCGGCAAGCTGCGGGTCGAAGGCCGGGTTGCCGAGCGGCAGCACCTCGGGCATCGGTACGTGCCACTCGACGTGGGCCCGACCCGACAGGTCGAGGGCGATGTCGACGAGCGCCTCGTCGAGCGGGTACTTGCCGCTGGCGAAGCGGCGGATACCGGCCTTGTCGCCGAGCGCCTCACGGAACGTCTCGCCGAGCGCGATCGCGACGTCCTCGACCGTGTGGTGGGTGTCGATGTGGAGGTCGCCGGTGGCCGTGACGGTGAGGTCGAACCCGCCGTGGCGGCCAAGCTGGTCGAGCATGTGGTCGTAGAACGGGATACCCGTCGAGATGTCGGTGGCACCGGTGCCGTCGAGGTCGATCGAGATGTCGATCGACGTCTCCTTCGTCGTGCGGCTGCGGGTAGCTGTGCGGCTCATGACAGGGCCTCCGTGAGGGCGGCGAGGAAGCGGTCGTTCTCCTGGGGCGTGCCGACGGTGACACGCAGGCAGTCGGCCAGGCGCGGCCATCCCGAGCAGTCGCGCACGAGCACGCTGCGGTCGAGCAGGGCCTGCCATACGTCGCGGCCGGGCCTGGCGAGCGGCCGGAACAGTACGAAGTTGGCGCCCGACGGGGTGACGTCGATCGGCAGCGCGCGCATCGCCGCCGAGATGCGCTCACGCTCGGCGACGATCAGGCGCACCCGATCGTTCATGTCGTCGACGAACCGCAGGGCGATCCGCCCGGCCGCCTGCTTGGCTGCGTCGAGGTGGTACGGCAGCACGACCTTGTCGAGCTCGCGCACGAACCACTCCGGCCCGATCGCGTACCCGAGCCGCACGCCGGCCATGCTCCACGTCTTCGAGAACGTGCGAGTCACCACCAGCGGGCGGTGCTCGTCGAGCAGCTCCAGGGCCGACCACTCGGCGAACTGAGCGTAAGCCTCGTCGGCGACGACCAATCCGTGGCTCCAATCGAGCAGCTGCTCGACGCGCTCGCGCGGTTCGACCAGCCCGGTCGGGTTGTTCGGCGAGGTGAGGAACGTCACCTGCGGGTCGTGGGCGTCGATCACTCGCTTCATCTCGGCCGGGTCGAGCGAGAAGTCGGCATCGCGCTCGCCCTCGACCACCGTCGCCCCGACCACCCGGGCGATCTGGGCGTGCATCTGGTACGTGGGCTCGAACGTCGCCACGGTGCGGCCCGCGCCGGCATAGGCGAGCAAGATCGACTGGAGCACCTCGTTCGACCCGTTGGCGGCGAACACCATCTCGGGGCCGACGCCGTGCAGCTCGCCGATCGCCGCCCGCAGGTCCATGGCAGCACGGTCGGGGTAACGATGCCACTCGATCTGGCTGAGCTCGGCGGCCAGGGCATCGCGGAACGCCGCCGGCGGCGGGAGCGGCGATTCGTTCGTGTTCAGCCGCACGTCGACGTCGACCTGCGGCGAGTGGTACCCCTCGAGGGCGTGCAAATCATCGCGCACACGGACCGGGGGGATCGCGCTCATCGGCGTCACGCTACCGAGGCGGCGTCCCCGGGCAGGAAAGGGATCGGCCGTAGCCTGGCGGGATGGCCCACGACCCGAGCACGAACCCGCGCACCACCTCGGTCGCTGCCGAGTTGCACGTGATCGTCGATCAGGCCGAACGGTTGCGCGAACGGGTCGGATCGCTGGCTGAACCGTTACTCGGCGGCGACCGAGACGACTTGGTGGCGGCCATCCACGAGGCCGAACGCCAACTGCTCATGGCCACCCGCTCGCTCCAGCGCGCCCTCAAGACAGCCCGCTGACCAGCGGCGACGATCGGAGTCGGACGGGAGCGGCCCCCGTTGGTGTAACGAGGGCCGCTCAATCCGTGGGCGGACACCGGCGGCGGAGCCGGGTCACGCGCCCGTTCCAGGTGGCGGGAACCTGGTGCGATGATTCTCGCACGATCGACGCAGGAAAGGCAACCACCACGACGGACTTGTGACCGAATTCTCGCCGCCGGGCGCCGATTCGGCCGAGTCGACCACACTGCGCGCGTGACTAGGGTGGCGCACCATGCATCTGATCGAGGTGGTGCGCCGTCCCGACCCCGCCACAGTCGCCGAACTGCAGGCGTTCGCGGCTGGTCGGGGGCTCAGCGATCACCTCTCGCTCGACCTCGCCGCGGGCGGCGGGCCAGGGTTCGTCGGGGTGCGCATCCAGACGGCCGACACGTCCACCGTGGCGTACGCGCAGGTGTCGGTTGCAGCTGGCGGTGCCGAACTGGAGGCGGTCGGCGACGACCCGGCCGCCGCACTCGACGCGGTCGAGACCGCCCTCGACGCGTTCGCCACCGACGGTGGCGGGACGCTCACGTGGTGGGTCGACGACCCGCCCCAGGCGGTCACCGCGCTGGCCACGGCGCACGGCCTCGCGCCCGTGCGCGGGCTGCACGAGATGCGCCGGCCGCTCCCCCACGAGCGTCGTGCCGACATCGTCACCCGAGCGTTCCGGCCCGGCACCTCCGACGAGGACGCCTGGCTGCACGTCAACAATCGGGCGTTCGCCGATCATCCCGAACAGGGGGGCTGGACGCGGGCGACGCTGACGGCCCGGCTCGCCGCCGACTGGTTCGACGCCGACGGGTTCCGGCTCCACGAGGTGGCCGACGGGTCGGCACTGCGGCTGGCCGGCTTCTGCTGGACGAAGGTGCACCCGGCCACCGCCACCGACCCCCAACTCGGCGAGATCTACGTGATCGCCGCCGACCCCGACTTCGCCGGGCGCGGCCTGGGCACCCAGCTCACACTGGCCGGGCTCGACTGGCTGACCGAGCACGGCGTGACGACGGCAGACTTGTACGTCGACGCCGACAACACGGCCGCCTTCAACCTGTACACCCGGCTCGGGTTCCACATCCACCGCACCCGCACGGCCTTCACCGGCCAACTCTGACCAGCCTGCGAAAGGGACGACCAATGACGACCGCCGACGCGCTGCCGCGCTGGAGCACCGCCGACGCGCACGAATCGCTCGATGCGCCGTCGTTCCGTGACGCGATGGAACGCGCCGGCGCCGATGTCACCCGCCTGGTGGCCCTGTTCGACGAGCACGGCATCCGCGCGGTCGACCCACGGCCGGTCACCGCCGCCGACGGCGCCGCGGCCGACGCCGTGCTCGACGCCTACAACCGGGTGATGACCGACGGGCAGACCACCGCGGCCACCGCCTACGCGTACGTCAGCACCGACTCGCGCGACGACCAGGCGCAGGCCGCACTCGCCGAGATCACCACCCTCCAGGCCCAGGTCTCGCCGCTGCTCGCGCGCCTCGCCGACTGGGTGCACGCGCTGGGCGTGGACGCACTCGCCGGCGTGTCGTCTCAGGTGGCCGAGCACGCCGAGCCGCTGAAGCGGTTGGCCGAGCGGGCCGCGCACCAGATGAGCGAGGCCGAAGAGCACCTGTACGCCGAACTGTCGGTCACCGGGTCGAGCGCCTGGAGCCGCCTCCAGCGCGACGTCACCTCGCAGCTCACCGCCAGCGTCGCCCTGCCGAGCGGGCCGTCCACGCTGCCGATGCCCGCCGTGCGCGGGCTCGCCACCGACCCCGACCCGGCCGTCCGCAAGGCCGCCTTCGACGCCGAACTCGAGGCGTGGCCCACCGTGGCGGTGCCGGTCGCGGCGGCGATGAACGCGATCAAGGGCGAAGCCAACGCGGTCGACGCCCGGCGCCACTGGGGCAGCCCACTCGACGCCTCGCTCTATGCCAACAGTGTCAGCCGAGCGACGTTCGAAGCGATGAGCGAGGCCGTCCAGGCGTCGCTGCCCGACCTGCGCGGATGGCTGCGCACGAAGGCCCAGCTGCACGGCTCGGCGGGTGCCAACGGTGGGCTGCCCTGGTGGGACCTGATCGCCCCGCTGCCCGAGGTGGCGACCACGATCTCGTGGGACGAGGGCATCGACCTCGTCCGCACCGCGTTCTCCGACTACAGCGCCGAGCTCGGTGGGCTGGTCGACCGGGCTCTCGCCGAGTCGTGGATCGATGCCGGCCCGCGCGACGGCAAGACCGGTGGCGCGTTCTGCCTGGGGTTCTTCGACGACCGTTCGCTGGTGCTGCTGAACTGGTCGGGGTCGGTCGACTCGGCCCAGACCACCGCCCACGAGCTCGGCCACGCCTACCACAACACCACGCTGGCAGGGCGCACGCCGTTGCAGCGGCGGCTGCCGATGGCGCTCGCCGAGACCGCCAGCATCTTCTGCGAGACGCTCGCCGTCGAGTCGGGCCTCGGCCGCCTCCAGGGCGGCGACCGGTTGGCACTGCTCGACGTCGACCTCGCCGGTACCACCCAGGTCATCGTCGACATCCACTCGCGGTTCCTGTTCGAGTCGGAGTTGTTCGCCCGCCGCCAGCGGCGCACGCTGGGCGTGACAGAACTGAACGAGCTGATGCTCGAGTCGCAGGAGCGGGCGTACGGCGACGGCATCGACCTCACCACACGCAACCCGTACATGTGGCTGCTCAAGCCGCACTACTACGGCACGCACTTCTACAACTGGCCGTACACGTACGGGCTGCTGTTCGGGCTGGGGCTGTACGCCAGGTATCAAGACGACCCCGACCGCTTCCGCAGCGGCTACGCCGACCTGTTGTCGCGGGCCGGCATCGACTCGGCCGAGCAGCTCGGCCGCGCGTTCGGCCTCGACGTCACCGACCCGGCGTTCTGGCACGCCTCGATCGACGTCGTGCGCGAACGTATCCGCCAGTACGGCGAGCTGGCCGGCCAGGTCTTCCCGTCGAACGGCCGGGGGGCCGACGCCTGACCACGCTCTACGACGTCACGCGCGACGAGTTCGCGGCGATCCTCGACGGCACTCCGAAGTACCGCGTCGAGCAGGTGTGGCGCGGGCTGTACGAACAGCTCGCCGAGCCAGCCGACCTCACCACGCTCCCCAAGGCGTTGCGCGCCGATCTTGCCGAACGGCTACCCACCGCGCTGCACCCGGTCACCGAGTCGGTCAGCAACAACGGCGACACCGTCAAGTTCCTGTGGGAGTTGGAAGGCGGCTCTCGCATCGAGACCGTGCTGATGCTCTACCGCGACCGGGCGACGGTGTGCATCTCCAGCCAGGCCGGGTGCGCGATGGCGTGCGGGTTCTGCGCCACCGGGCAGGCCGGGTTCACGCGCCACCTCACCACCGGCGAGATCGTCGAGCAGGTCGTGCGCGCTGCCCGGCGCGCCCGGTCCGTGGGGCGACGGGTCTCGAACATCGTGTTCATGGGGATGGGCGAGCCGCTCGCCAACACCGGGCCGGTGTGGGCCGCTGCCGAACGCCTGCACGGCGACCTCGGGCTGTCGGCCCGGCACGTGACGATCTCGACGGTCGGACTGATCCCCGGCATCCGCGATTTCGCCACGCGGCCGCTGCCGGTGAACCTGGCGGTGTCGCTGCACGCCGCCAACGACACGCTGCGCAACCAGCTCGTGCCGATCAACAAGCGCTACCCGATCGACGACCTGGTCGCCGCCTGCAACGACTACCTGCTGGCGAAGGGCCGGCGGGTCAGCTTCGAGTGGGCGATGATCGACGGGGTCAACGACCGGGCGTCCGACGCGGCCGAGCTGGCCGCCCTGTGCCGGCGCCTGCGCCCGCGGGCGCACGTCAACCTGATCCCGCTCAACCCCACCCCCGGCTACCCCACCAAGGGCTCGCCGCTCAAGCGCGTCCACGAGTTCCGCGACACGCTCGAACAGCTCGGTGTCAACGCCACCGTGCGTCAGAACCGCGGCACCGACATCGACGCCGCCTGCGGCCAACTCGCCGCCGGCCAACCCGTCACGGTCACCCGCACTTCACGCGAGGGCCGCCACGAACAAGGTGGTTGAGCCTGTCGAAACCACCGGTGCGACGCGGCCCGGTGGTTTCGACAAGCTCAACCACCTTGGGGAGGGCCCGCGGCTGCTGCGAACGTTGCGGCGGCGGCTGCGACCTTGGCTTGGAGTTCGGGGGGTTCGATCACGGTGAAGGGGGCATCGGCGTTGGCGACGATCGACATCGGCCAGGTGAAGTCGTCGACGTCCATCGTCAGCCGGCTGCGGCCGCCACCGAGGTCGGCGACGTCGACCCAGCGGCCGTACACCTCGCGCAGCTCGTCGGCAGGCCGCACCACGTCGATCACCACCCGGCAACTACCGCGGACGCTGCGCTGCCCGATGCGCACGTACTCGCGCAGGTCGTGGTGCGGCAGCTCGCGAGCAGGGAACGGTGTGCGCGCCGGGCGCGGATCGTCGACACGGTCGACCCGGAACGTCCGCCAGTCGGCTCGGTCGAGGTCGAAGGCGACGAGGTAGTACCGGGTGCCCAGCACCACCAGGCCGTGCGGCTCGACGTACCGCTCCGAGGCCGCGCCGTCGGCAGCGACGTAGCCGAACGAGAGGCGCACCCGATCGCGGCATGCGCCGGCCACCGCCGCCAGCACCCCCAACGGTGGCCCGGCCGACAAGCCACCGGGCCCCACCGCGGTGGCCGCGCGCACCGTGTCGGCGCGCCGCCGCTGCTCGGCGGGAAGCTGTGCGAGCACCTTGGTGAGCGCGCCGACCGATGCCTCGGCGAGTTCTTGCGAACCCTGCGCGGCGAGGTGCAGGCCGACCGCCAGAGCGACCGCTTCGTCGTTGTCGACCAGCAGCGGTGCCAGGCCGGCCGTCGACTCCAGGCGGTAGCCGCCTTCCACCCCACGGTCGGACTCGACCGCGTAGCCCAGCGAGCGCAGTCGCTCGACGTCTCGGCGCAGCGTGCGCGCCGACACTTCGAGCCGCCCTGCCAGTTCAGGGCCGGGCCAGTAGCGCCGCCGCTGGAGCAACGAGAGCAGCCGCATCGTCCGCGCCGTGGTGTCAGCCATGTGGCAAGGATCGCGCGGATTGCGGCCGGATAGTGACCGCAATAGCCGCGACGCTGTTGTCATGACCGACACCACCGTTTCCACCGACACGACCACCGCCCTGACCGGCGAGCGCGCCGACCTGCTCGAAACCCTCCGCGCCCACCGCGGCTTCCTGCTCCACACCGCCGCCGGGCTCACCGACGAGCAGGCCCGGCAACGCCCGACCGCGAGCGAGCTCACGATCGGTGGCCTGATCAAGCACGTCGCCGCGGTCGAGCGCGACTGGGCCGACTTCATGCGCGGCACGCCGAGCAACATGAACGCCGACGTCGACTGGTCGAACCCCGACCCGGCCCTCGTCGAGCAGTACCAGAACGGGTTCAAGCTGCTGCCCGGCGAGACGCTCGCCGGCGTGATCGCCGAGTACGAGCAGGTCGCCGCCGCCACCGACGAGCTGGTCGCCACGCTCGACCTCGACACCCGCTACCCGTTGCCCGAGGCCCCCTGGTTCCCCGCCGGCACCACCCGCTCGGTGCGCCGGGTGATCACCCACATCGTCGCCGAGACCGCCCAGCACTCCGGCCACGCCGACATCATCCGCGAGTCGATCGACGGCCAACGAACCATGGGCTGATTGCGTCCGAGTGGTTTCGACAGGCTCAACCGCCGGTGGTCGAGCCTGTCGAAACCACCGACGTCAGCAGCCGCCGGCGATGAGGGAGGGGGTTGGATTCACGGGGACGCCGTTGCCGGGCATGATCTGGAAGTGCAGGTGCGGGATGCCGGTGGCGTTCCCGGTGTCGCCGACGTAGCCGATCACGGTGCCCTGCGGCACCCACCCGTTGCCGCCCTCCCACGCCGCCAGGTGGGCGTAGTAGTACCGATTCCCGTTGTCGCCCATCAGCGAGATGGTGATCCCACCGAACCGGTTCGTCTTCTGGGTCACGTAGCCCGACACCACGGCGTACAGCGGCGTTCCCGTAGGGGCGAGGATGTCGTTGCCCTGGTGCAATCGTGTGCCCCCGTCGCGCGGTGCCAGCCACGAGTCGTAGATCGACGAGTGCGGCTCGCCGACCGGGCAGATGATGTGGTCGACGTAACCCACCCCGGCCAGGCGCGGGTTGCTGCCGGTGCCGCCCCCACCGGTGCGCCCGCCCACCAACCCGCCACTGGCACCAAGCGAGATCTGGGCGCCCGACGACGAGTCGTCAGCATCGGACAATCCGCCCGGGTCGACTGGGGGCATCGTGACCGGGGCGGCCGTGACGGGCGGTGTGTCCGGGTCGCCGTCATCGTCGATCGGCACCGCGGTGGTGGGGGCGATGGCGGTCGCCCCCACGATCGCCGCGTCGCGTTCCTCCTCGATGATCCGTTGCGCCTCGGCCTCGCGGCGCTGAAGTTCGGCCAGCTGGCGTTGCTGCTCCAGTCGCAACGCAGCCAGCGCGGCCTGGACCGCCTCGTCGTGGAGCCGCTGCTCTTCGATGTCGCGGAGCCGTTGCACCTCGGCCTCGGCCTCGGCCTGGAGCGCGAGCAGCTCGACTTTGCGGACTTCGACGTCGGCCTCGGCGTCGTCGAGCGCGGCCCGCGCGTCGTCGAGTTCGTCGCGGGCTTGGTCGTAGTCGTCGAGCGCGGTCGAACTGGCCTCGGTGGCGGCCCGGGCGAGCACGTCGCCGTACTGTTGCGAGGTGGGCTGGCGCACGTCGGTCAGCACCGGGATACCCGTCGAGCCACTCGACATGTAGCGGTTCACGGCCACCTGGGTCACCGCCCGTTCCAGCCGCGAGACCACCATCTCGAGGTCGGTGACCTCGATCGACAGTGCCCGGCGGTGCAGGTCGAGCACTGCCAACTCGCCTTCGGCGACGAAGTAGTCCTCGGCGGCCCGGTTGGCGCGCTCGCGAGCGGCGGCGATCTCGAGCGCGGCCTGGCGGGCAGCCTCCTCCGACGTCGTGGTCGGTGGGGACGTGTCGGGCGTGCTGTCGGGCGGCTGGGCCGAGGCGGGGGCGGCCACACCGATCAACAGGGCCGCGGCGAGAGCGGCGGGCCACCGCGCGAGTCGGCGCGGTCCGGGGCGCGGGCGGGAGCGCATGGGTGCAGGCAGTCTGACGGGTGGGAGGGTAATCGCTGTTGCAGTTCGGTTACGGGGACGGTCGCCGGCACCGAGCCGCCAGACTGCTGGCCGTGCCCGATCCCGTGCCCTCATCGTCGTCGGCCCCACTCGAGTTGAGCGAGATCACGTTCGTGCGCGGTGCCCGGACGATCCTCGACGGCGTGTCGTGGACCGTCGAACACGGGCAGCACTGGCTGGTGCTAGGTGCCAACGGCAGCGGCAAGACCACGCTGTTGCGGATCGCGGCGATGTACGAGCATCCCTCGTCGGGCGGCGTGCGCGTGCTCGGCGAGCAGCTCGGCCGCACCGACGTGCGTCGCCTGCGGCGGCGCGTCGGCTATGCCTCGGCGGCGCTGGCGGGCCAGTTCCGCCCCGAACTGAGCGCCCGCGACGTGGTGATGACCGCCCGCTACGCGGCGCTCGAGCCGTGGTGGCACCAGTACACCGACGACGATCGCTCGCGGGCCGAGGCATGCCTCGCCCAGATGGGCGTGGGCGAGTTTGCCGAGCGCAGCCTCGGCACGCTGTCGTCGGGCGAGCAGCAGCGCGTGTTCCTGGCGCGCACGCTGATGAACGAACCGGGCGTGATCCTGCTCGACGAACCGTCGGCCCGGCTCGACCTCGGCGGCCGCGAACAACTCGTGCAGGCGCTCGGTCGGCTTGCCACCAACACCACGCCGCTGGCCCTGGTCACGCACCACGTCGATGAGGTGCCCCCCGAGATCGGGCACGTGCTGCTGCTCCGCCACGGTGTGGCGCTCGCCCAGGGCCCGATCGACACCACGCTCACCAGCGAGTCGCTCAGCGAGTGCTTCGAGATGCCGCTGCGGCTCGAACGCCGCGACAACGGCCGGTACAGCGCCTGGGCCATCTAGCAGACCCGTTCCCGGTCGCGCGAGCGGACTCGTTCCCGGTGGTCGAGTGCCGCCGCCAGGCGGTGTATCGAGACCACACCCGATCGCGGCGTCAGACCCCGAGAACGCTGTGCAGGCCCTCGCGACCCTGGCGGACCTGGTCGTCGAGAACCCGTTCGAGCAGGCCTCCGGTCCACAGCGAGCCCCCATACGACAGGTGCATCGTGAGCTCGACGCCACCGCTGGGCATCTCGCGCAGGTCGGCTTGGAGGCGCCACATCGCGTGCTCGCGACCGTCGAGTTCGCGGCGGGCGAACACCACCCGGGTGTCGGCCACGTGCTCGACGCGCTCCATCCGCAGCCGCTTCGAGCGGGCGAACGGGCCGACCTTGGCACGCAGCTCGACGGTCCACGCCGGCCCCACGTCGTCCGGTCCCGCCTCGGCAGGTTCGGCCGTGTGCACCAGCGGCAGCCAGGCCGGGTAGGCGTCGAGCCGCTCGACCTGGGCGAACACCGCCGGCAGCGCGGCATCGACGACGATCGACTCGACGGTTTCCATGTTCAGCGCGGGAGATCGGTGCCGCGGAACGCCCGCGACAGCAGCGGGCTGCGGACGTCGAGCACGCCGCCGAGGTCGTCGTCGGTGTCGAAGTGGGGCACCCACGGCGCGTCGGGCTCGGGCTGCACGGTTTCGGGCTCGGCTGGCACGGCCTCGAGCTCGTCGTCGGGTTCGGGGGGAAGCTCGGCCGGACGCTGGATCTCGCCGGTGCCGTCGATCTGCAACTGCTCGCCACCGTCGTCGCCGTGACCTCGACGGTTGCGCGGGCGCGGCGACGTTGCAACCGCAGGCTCGTGGTTGACGAAGCGTTCGGCTTGGAACAGCCGCGGCCCGCCGTTACGACGATCGTCGAGCGTCCACCCGCGGGGCACCACCATCGCGTCGGCGTGGCGACGGCACAGCACCCCGGCGCGATCGACGGTGGCGTCGAACGGCGCCAGCCAGAACAGCAGTTCCTCGGCGACCATCCCGTAAGCGGCCTCCCCGGGGTTCGAGCACCCCGGCCGCTCACACAGTTTCGCCATACACCACCAGCGTAGAGCAACACACCCGCCACCACGACGACGATGATGACACCCCCGGGTTGTGGCCCGGTCGCTGGAAGCTGCGGCCGGGCACCGGCCGGGCGCACACCCCTCACCAAACCCTGGCACACCCCTCACGTACGCTTGCTGTCGTGAAGGGTGATTCGCGAGCAGGCAACCGGGGGTTCCGGCAGCGCACCAGTACCACGTGGGCTGTGTTGCTGCAGCCGGCCGCACGCACCATTTCAGTGAACGCACAAACTGGCGCACAATATACTGAATGAAGTCGGGAGCTATTGACCGATATGGTCCTCAAGAAGTCTGATCTCTATAGTTCGCTGTGGAAGAGCTGCGACGAGCTGCGCGGCGGCATGGATGCCAGCCAGTACAAGGACTACATCCTCACGCTGCTGTTCGTGAAGTACGTCTCGGACAAGGCGAAGGCCGACCCGAACAGTCTGATCGACGTGCCTGCGGGCGGCTCGTTCGACGACATGCTCGCCGCCAAGGGCGACAAAGAGATTGGCGACCGCTTCAACAAGATCATCGCCAGGCTGGCCGAAGCCAATGGCCTGCGCAACGTCATCGACCAGGCCGACTTCAACGACGAGGAGAAGCTCGGCAAGGGCAAGGAGATGCAGGACCGCCTCTCCAAGCTGGTGACGATCTTCAACGATCTCGACTTCCGCCGCTCGCGCGCCGAAGGCGACGACCTGCTCGGTGACGCCTACGAGTACCTGATGCGGCACTTCGCCACCGAGTCCGGCAAGAGCAAGGGTCAGTTCTACACGCCCGCCGAGGTCAGCCGAATCCTGGCCAAGGTCGTGGGCATCAACGGCGACACCAAGCAGGACCAGACCGTCTACGACCCCACCTGCGGGTCCGGCTCGCTGCTCCTCAAGGCCGCCGACGAGGCGCCGCGCGGCATGACGATCTACGGCCAAGAGAAGGACAACGCCACGTGGGCGCTGTCGAAGATGAACATGATCCTCCACGGCAACGAGATCGCCGAGGTCGCCAAGGGCGACACCATCACCAGCCCGCAGTTCGTAGCTGGTACGCAACTCAAGACGTTCGATTTCGTCGTGATGAACCCGCCGTTCTCCACCAAGTCGTGGAGCAACGGCCTGGAGAACGACTTCGGCCGTTTCGAGCACGGCCGGCCGCCCAAGAAGAACGGCGACTACGCCTTCCTGCTGCACGCCCTGAAGTCGCTCAAGAGCACCGGCAAGGCAGCGATCATCCTGCCCCACGGCGTGTTGTTCCGCGGTGGCGCCGAGGCCACCATCCGCACCCGCTTGCTCAAGCAGGGCTTCGTCAAGGGCATCATCGGCCTGCCGGCGAACCTTTTCTACGGCACCGGCATCCCGGCCTGCATCGTCGTGCTCGACAAGGAGAATGCGGTCGGCCGCACCGGCGTGTTCATGATCGACGCCAGCAAGGGCTTCGAAAAGGACGGCCCGAAGAACCGGCTGCGTAGTCAAGACATCCACAAGATCGTTGACACGTTCACCAAGCAGGTCGCGATCGAGCGCTATTCGCGCCTCGTTCCGATGAGCGAGATCGCTGACGCGAAGAACGACTTCAACCTCAACATCCCGCGCTACATCGACTCGTCCGAGCCGGAAGACCTCCAAGACCTGCACGCCCACCTGCATGGCGGCATCCCCGAGCGCGACATCGACGCCCTCCACGCCTACTGGGACGCCTTTCCGAGTCTGCGCACCACGCTGTTCCAACCCAACCGCCCGGGCTACGTCGACCTCGCCGTCGGGGTCGGTGACGTGCAGCAGTTGGTGCTCGACTCCGACGAGTTCAAGAAGCTTGCCAGTGACGTGCGCACCATCGTCGACGACTGGTTCGCCACCTACCGCCCGCGCCTGGCGGCGATCGATGCCGACACGCGGCCGGCCGACCTGATCGCCGCGATCTCCGACGACCTGCTGGCTCGCTTCCGTTCGGTGCCGCTGCTCGACGAGTACGACGCCTACGAACAACTCATGAAGTACTGGCACGAGACCATGCACGACGACGTGTTCATCGTGGTGAACGACGGCTGGGTCGAAGGCGCCAAGCCCCGCAAGACCATCGACGACAAGGACCGCAAGCTCGCCGAGACGCCGGACCTGGTCATCGGCTCGGGCAAGAACGCCCAGAAATACAAGATGGACCTGCTCCCACCAGCGCTCGTCGTCGCCAACTACTTCGCCGATCAGCAGGCGAAGGTCGATGACCTGAACCTCGCGTTGGAGGAGGCCACCCGCGCGGTCGAGGAATACGTCGAGGAGCACGCCGTCGAGGACGGTCTGCTCGCCGAAGCAATGGACGACGACAAGATCAGCAAGGCACTGGTCGCCGCCCGGCTGAAGGTCGCCAAGCGTGAGAGTTCAGACCCCGACGAGGTGAAGGCGCTGGAGCACGTCATCTCGCTCTACGACGCCGAGGCCACAGCCAAGAAGGCCGCCAAGGATGCTCAAGCAGCGCTCGACCTCGCGACACTCAAGCAGTACGGCGAACTCACCGACGCCGAGGTTCAGTCGCTCGTCCTCGACTCCAAGTGGCACGCCACCGTCGCCGGCCACATCGCCAGCGAGGTCGAAGCCCTGACCCTGGCGCTGGTGGGTCGGATACAACAGCTCGGTGATCGATATGCCGAGACTGTCGGCTCGCTTGAGCTATCGGGTGCGGATCTTGAGGCTCAGGTGGCGCTGCACCTCGCCGCGATGGGGGTGCGATGACGCTCCCCCACAACTGGCAGATCCTCGATCTGACCGACGTCGCCAAGGTGTACTCGGGGGGAACGCCGAGGCGTAGCGCGCCGGACAACTGGGGTGGACCGATCCCCTGGGTGACGACGGCGGAGGTTGATGGCACTGTCATCAACTCGACGGTGGAGTCGATCACGGAGGTGGGACTGTCGCACTCTGCGGCGCGGATCGCTCCGGCCGGGACGCTCCTGATGGCCATGTACGGACAGGGGAAGACTCGCGGCATGACGTCGATGCTGGGGATCGACGCTGCAATGAATCAGGCGTGCGCTGCTATCGAACCACGTCCGAGCATTGATGCTGAGTACTTACTCGTATACCTGCAACACAACTACGAGATGATCCGGAGTCTGAGCAACTCGGGGAGTCAAGACAACCTCAGCGGTCGGATCGTCAAGCGAATCCCAATTGTCGTTCCACCGCTGGTCGAGCAACGTCTCATCGCCACGATACTTCGTGACATCTCATCGTTAGTTTCGTCGCTGGAAAAGTTGATCGCCAAGAAGCAGGCGATCAAGCAGGGCATGATGCAGCAGCTCCTCACCGGCCGCACCCGCCTCCCCGGGTTTGACCGACCTTGGGCTGATGTGACCCTCGGCGACCACGTCACCTACCTACGAACGGTTCCGCTCTCGCGCGCTCAACTCGACGGAGCGTCGCCGCTTCGCTACCTCCACTACGGCGATATCCACACTCGAGCGGGCGTGACGCTCGATGCCGCTCGCGAGCCGATGCCTCGTGCCTCGACGATTCTGGCCGGTCGCGCTGGCCGCTTGCAGCGCGGCGACTTGGTCTTTGCCGATGCGTCCGAGGATCCATCTGGTGTCGGCAAATCGGTCGAGATCCTCGAGGTACCGACCGACGGGGTCGTCGCGGGACTTCACACAATCGCCGCCCGCTTCAGTCGCCCGGTCCTTGCCGACGGCTTCAAGGCGTACCTCCAGTTCATCCCGGTGTTCCGCGAGTCGCTTCTTCGGCGGGCGGCGGGTACCAAGGTGCTCGCCACGACACGCTCGACCATTTCGAGCATCACCCTTGCACTGCCGTCGGTGGATGAGCAGAGCGCCATCGCTGCGGCTCTACGCGACGCCGACGCAGAGATCAGTGCGCTGGAGCGTCGCCTCGCAAAGGCCCGGGTGGTCAAGACCGGGATGATGCAGCAGCTCCTCACGGGCCGGATCCGGCTGCCGGTGGAGGTGAGCGATGGCTGATCCTCCCCCCGGGCGGCGCCTCATCCGTAACAGCACTGCGGAGTTCCTGATCTTCACCGCTCAGGATGCCACCGACAGCATCGAGGCACGGTACGAACACGAGACCGTGTGGCTGACCCAGCGGCTGATCGCCGAGCTGTTCGGCGTCGACGTGCGCACCGTCAACGAGCACGTTCGCAACATCTACGCGTCGGGTGAGCTCGAAGAGTCGGCAACTCTCCGGAAATTCCGGATAGTTCAAACCGAGGGCTCCCGTGAGGTCAGCCGCGAGGTGGCCCACTACAACCTCGACGCGATCATCTCGGTCGGCTACCGGGTCAACTCCCTGCGCGCGACCCAGTTCCGGCAGTGGGCCACCGCGGTGCTGCGTGACTTTGCGATTCGCGGCTACGTGCTCGACCGCAAACGGCTGGAAAACGGCACCTTCCTGAACGAGGACTACTTCGAGCGCCTGCTCGAGGAGATCCGCGAGATTCGCCTCAGCGAGCGGCGGTTCTACCAGAAGGTCACCGACATCTACTCCACCTCGGTCGACTACAACCCGGCCGCGCCCACCACGAAGCAGTTCTTCGCCACCGTCCAGGACAAACTCCACTACGCGATCCACGGACACACTGCCGCCGAACTCATCCGCGACAGGGCGGCCAGCGACCAGCCCCACATGGGCCTCACCACCTGGGAGTCTGGGCCGTCCGGCAAGATCCTGCGCAGCGACGTCACGGTCGGCAAGAACTACCTGGATCACGACGAGCTGGCCGACCTCGGACGCCTCGTCAGCTCCTTTCTCGACCTCGCCGAGTCGCTGGCGCGACGGCACATCCCCATGACGATGGAGGACTGGGCCAAGCGGCTCGACGCGTTCGTCGCGCTGTCCGATCGTGAATCACTCGACGGAGCAGGGACGGTCTCGGCTGACGCGGCGAAGGCCCACGCGCTGGCGGAGTTCGAGAAGTTCCGCGTCGTTCAGGACCATCTGTTCGAGTCCGACTTCGACCGTTTCAGCCAACGCATGATCGAACGCGGACCCGAACCGGAGGACGAACCGTGAGCGACGTCGGCCAAGTCGAGCGAAAGACGCAGGACCGCGTGGTGCAGTTGCTGGGCGAGCAACTCGGCTACGACCACCTCGGCAACTGGGCACGGCGCGAGGGCAACTCGAACGTCGAGGTTGAGCTGCTGACGCAGAACCTGCGTGCTCGAGGCTACGACGACAACCTCATCAACCGAGCGCTCGATGCGCTCGGCAAGGCGGCATCGGTAGGTGCAGGGCACGACCTGTACGAAGCGAACCGCGAGGTCTACGAACTGCTGCGCTATGGCGTGAAGGTCAAGCCTGGCGTCGGCGAGCAGACCGAGACCGTGTGGCTGATCGACTGGAAGCACCCACAGGCGAACGATTTCGCCGTGGCGGAAGAGGTCACGGTGCTCGGCCAGCACACCAAGCGCCCCGACGTGGTGCTCTACGTCAATGGCTTGGCGTTGGCCACGCTGGAGCTGAAGCGCTCGAAGGTCGCCGTGTCAGAAGGCATCCGCCAGACGATCGGTAACCAGCAGCCAGAGTTCATCCGGCCGTACTTCTCGACCGTGCAGCTCACCTTCGCCGGCAACGACGTCGAGGGCCTGCGCTACGCGGTCATCGACACGCCTGAGAAGTACTGGCTGGAATGGAAAGAGCCCAGCGACGAGGACGAAGGTCCGCTCGATCGGGCGTTGCTCCAGCTCTGCCGGCCGGAGCGCCTCCTGGAGCTGATCCACGACTTCGTCGTGTTCGACGCTGGGGTCCGCAAGACCGCCCGACACAACAGTACTTCGGCGTGAAGGCGTCACAGGCCCGGATCGCCAAGCGTGAGGGCGGCATCATCTGGCACACACAGGGTTCCGGCAAGAGCCTGACGATGGTGTGGCTGGCGAAGTGGATTCGTGAGCATCAGCCCGACGCCCGGGTGCTGCTGATCACCGACCGCACCGAGCTTGATGAGCAGATCGAAGGCGTCTTCAACGGTGTCAACGAGAACATCTACCGCACAACCAGCGGGGCCGATTTGCTCGACACGCTGAACAAGTCGACCGAGTGGCTGATCTGTTCGCTGGTGCACAAGTTCCGCGGCTCCGACGATGACACGGCGCTGGACGAGGCCGGTGACGACTTCATCCGCGAACTGAACGCCAAGCTGCCGAAGGGCTTCACGGCCAAGGGCAACCTCTTCGTGTTCGTCGACGAGGCCCACCGCACCCAGTCGGGCAAGATGCACCGGGCGATGAAGCATCTGCTGCCAGAGGCGATGTTCATCGGCTTCACGGGCACTCCGCTCCTGAAGGCCGACAAGGCCACCAGCATCGAAACGTTCGGTGGCTTCATCCACACCTACAAGTTCGACGAGGCGGTCGCTGACGGGGTGGTGCTCGACCTGCGCTACGAGGCCCGCAAGATCGACCAGACCCTGTCCTCACCCGCCCAGGTCGACAAGTGGTTCGAGATCAAGACCAAGGGCATGACCGACCTGTCGAAGGCCGAGCTGAAGAAGCGCTGGGGCACGATGCAGAAGGTCATCAGCAGCGAGCCGCGGGCCAAACAGATCGTCAACGACATCCTCATCGACATGGCGACCAAGCCGCGCCTGATGGACGGCCGCGGCAACGCCATGCTCGTCGGGTCGAGCATCTACCAGGCCTGCAAGTTCTACGACCTGTTCGTGGCTGCGGGTTTCAAGGGCAAGTGCGCGATCGTCACCAGCTACACGCCGAACGCCGGCGACATCGCCAAGGAAGACTCCGGCGAGGGCAACACCGAGAAGATCCGCCAGTACGACACCTACCGCAAGATGCTGGCCGACTACTTCGGCGAGCCGGAGGACACCGCCGCCAACAAGGTCGAGGAGTTCGAGGCTGCCGTCAAGAAGCAGTTCGTCGACAACCCCGGCCAGATGCGCCTGCTGATCGTCGTCGACAAGCTGCTCACCGGCTTCGACGCACCTTCAGCTACGTATCTGTACATCGACAAGAAGATGCGCGACCACGGCCTGTTCCAAGCGATCTGTCGGGTCAACCGCCTCGACGGCGACGACAAGGCCTACGGCTACATCATCGACTACCAAGACCTCTTCAACTCGCTTGAGAACGCCGTCACCGACTACACCTCCGGCGCGCTCGACGGTTACGAGAAGCACGACATCGACGGGCTGCTGACCGATCGCATCGACAAGGCCCGCGACGACCTCGAAGAGGCCCTCGAACGCATCCGTGCTCTGGTCGAAGCGGTCGAACCGCCGAAGCGGACGTTGCAGTATCAGAAGTACTTCTGCGCCGCCGAGCAGGGCAACGTCGAGCAACTCAAGGCCAACGAGCCGAGACGAGTCGAGCTGTACAAGGCCGTTGCTGCCGTCACCCGGGCGTACGGCAACCTCGCCAACGAGATGACCGCTGCGGGTTACAGCGACGCCGAAGCCGATGCGATCAAGCGGGAGATCGCCCACTACGTCGACGTACGAGCCGAGGTCAAGCTCGGTGCAGGCGAAGACGTCGACTTCAAGCAGTACGAGGCGGGGATGCGCTTCCTGCTCGACACCTACATCCAAGCCGGGGCGTCCGAGGTCGTCTCGAACTTCGAGGACGCCGGCCTGATCGACCTCATCGTCAAGCTCGGAGCCGGAGCCATCCAGAAGCTGCCCGAGCGCGTCAAGGCCGACCCCGAAGCCGTGGCCGAGATCATCGCCAACAACATGCGCAAGGTCATCATTGACGAGCGGGCGATGAACCCGAAGTACTACGACAAGATGAGCGAGTTGCTCGACGCCATTATCGAGGAGCGCCGCCGCAAGGCGATCGAGTACGAGGAGTACCTCGCCAAGCTGCTCGACGCTGCCAAGAAGCTCGGCACCAAGGAATCCGACACGCAGTACCCAGGCTGGGCCAACGACGGCGACAAACGAGCGCTGGTCGACTTCTTCGCCCCCAACGACGACCTCGCTGTCGAGGTCGACCACATCGTCGTCACCACCAAGCCCGACTCGTGGGTCGGCAACCAGATGAAGGAACGCAAGGTCCGCAACGCCGTCTGGAACGTGATCCACGTCAACTACGACGACCTCCAGAAGGAAGAAATCATCCAGCAACTCATGGACCTGCTCAAGGCACGGGATGAGTACCGCTAACGCCTACCTCACCGTCCGCGGCATCGACATCGACGTCGTCTACAAGGACATCAAGAACCTGCACATCGGCGTGTACCCGCCAATGGGCCGGGTCCGCGTGGCGGCCCCAAGGCACCTCGACGACGATCAGGTCCGCCTCGCTGTCGTTCACCGGCTGGGCTGGATTCGCCGCCAGCGCGACCATCTGCGCTCGGCGCACCGCCAGTCCGAGCGCGAGATGGTGACCGGCGAGTCGCACTACGTGTGGGGCACCCGCCGACGTCTCAAGGTCGTCGAACGTCCCGGCCGCGCGCATGTCGAGATCGAGGGCTCGCGCCTGATCCTGTACGCCCCAGCAGGGCGAACGGCGGAGCAACACCGCAAGGTGCTCGATACGTGGTACCGAGAGCAGCTACGTCTGGCGATCCCCGAGCACGTCGCCAAATGGGAACGCACGATGAAGCTCGTCGTGCCGCAGTGGGGCATCCGCCGGATGAAGACCAAGTGGGGCACCTGCAACCGCGAGACGCGGCGAATCACGTTCAACGTCGAACTCGCCAAGCAGCACCCCGACTGTCTGGAGTACATCGTCGTCCACGAGATGGCGCACTACCTCGAACGCAACCACGGCGAGCGCTTCACCAAGCTCATGGACGACCTCATGCCCGACTGGCGTTCACGCCGAGACCTGCTCAACGGCGCACCGCTGCGTGCCGAGGAGTGGTCACATGGTGGGCGATGAGGGACTCGAACCCCCGACCTCTGCCGTGTGAAGGCAGCGCTCTAACCAGCTGAGCTAATCGCCCGGAAGCGACGATGCTAGCGGCCGGGCTGGGCGCCGCCACGCGACACCTGGCCGAGGATGCTCCCGGCGGTGGGCACGCCGCCGTACGGCACGGCGACGCACAGGTACGGGCCGCCGCGCGGTTCCCACACGGCAGCGTTGGGGATGATCGGCAGCAGCCCGTAGCCCAGTTCGTGGGCGGCGGCCCGCTCGGCCGCGCACGCGGCGGCGACCGCGTCGTACAACTCGGCGTCGCTCGGCAGCGCGCGCTCCTGGTCGGGGTCGAGCCGGCCGGTGACGAGCACTTCGACGGTGTGCTCGCCGGCACAGTCGACCGTGTCAACCTCGCGCCACTCGGACGGACGGCTGCCATCGTCACCGAACTCGGGGAGATCGAAGCAGTCGCCAGGCTTGAGTTCGAAGATCGAGGTCGCCGAACCGCTCATCGCCACGACCACCGCGATCACCGCGCCGGTCGCACCGACGACCAAGCCGGTGCACACCACGGCAACCAGCAACGCACGCACGCCCCTGGTCTACCTGCCGAACCGGCCAGCGCACGTGCCACGTCTCGACGACCAGGTGGTAACGACCGCGGACCAGGTGGTTGAGCTTGTCGAAACCACCGGGAGCAGGCAGCAACTGAGCGGTGTTGCTGCTCGACCACACCGATGTAGGTCAGTCGTCGGCGGCGGGGCGGCGGCGCTGGCGTTTGACGTCGGAGCGGCGTTGCTTGGCGGCCACCCGGCGCCGCTGCGACGCCTTGCTGGGCCGGGTCGGCCGGCGCGGCGGGTCGACGTACAGGGCCGCCTGGAGCCGGGCGACGAGCCGCTGCTCGGCCAGCGCCCGGTTGCGTAGCTGGCTGCGTTCGTCGTCGGCCACGACCCGTATCTCAGGGCCGACCCGGGCCACGACCCGTTCACGCTGCGCGTCGGAGAAGGCCACCGACGCAGCCACGTCGAAGCGCAACTCCACTCGCGTCGCTGTCTTGTTGGCGTGCTGACCACCCGGCCCGCCCGACGCCGTGAACGCGACGACCAACTCACTGCGCGGAATCCGCACCGAGGGTGTCACCACGAGCACGTCGGTCGTCACAGCACTGGTGTAGCCGATTTGGGCCGATGCGCGTCGCCCAGATCGCCGAACCGGTCCGATCACGGCACCCCTCGGGCGGTATCTTGACCGGCGGGTCAAGCCCCCGTCCCCGCCTCGCCCTCCCCCGATGTCGACCGCCACCGCAGCACTCCCCCATCACCATCGCGCCGGCACGATCCGCGCCGCGTTGTCGTACCGCGAGTTCCGCATCCTGTTCATCGGGTCGTCGCTGTCGAACGTCGGCACGTGGATGCAGAACTTCATCCTGCCCACCTACATCGACGACCGCACTCACTCGGCGGCGCTGGTCGGTGCGCTGTTCTTCGCCCAGCTGGGCCCGATGTTGCTGTTGTCGATTCCGGCCGGGGCGCTCGCCGACCGGTTCGACCGCACCCGCCTCGTCATGGCGATGCAGGCGACCATGCTGGTCCTGTCGATCACGCTCGGCCTGCTCGCCGGCGCCGACGCTCCGCTGTGGGCACTGTTCGCCGTGCAACTCGGGGTCGGCATCGCGTCGGCCCTCCAGGCACCGGCGTTCTCGGCCAGCCTGCCGATGATGGTCGCCCGGCCCGACCTGCCCGGGGCCGTGAGCCTCAACTCGGCGCAGCTCAACGGCAGCCGCATCCTCGGGCCTGCGCTGGCGGCGCTGCTGGCGGCGACCGGCTTGAGTCTGCCCTCGCTGTTCATCGCCAACTCGGCCACGTACCTGTTCATGATCGTGCCGCTGATGTTCATCAAGCTCCCCCAGCCCGAGCCGCACCCCGACGCACCGCGCGGCATCCGCGGTTTGAGCATCGGGCTGGCCACCGCTCGTCGCCGCGGCGTCGTGTGGCGTTCGCTGGCGACGATGTGCCTGTTCTCGGTCGTGTGCCTGCCGTACATCGGCTTGTTCCCGTCGGTCGCCCGGCTGAACTTCGGGATCAGCTCGACCAGCGGCACCTACAAGGCCCTGTACATCGTGTGGGGCCTGGGAGCGTTCTTCGGCGCGCTCGCCGTGGGCACCCGCATGGCGGGCGTCGACAAGCGCCGCCTCGTCCGCGTTTCGCTGGCTGCGTTCGCGGTCTGTCTGGGGGTGTTCGCCCTGCTCTCCGATGTGGCGATCGCGTTCCCGGTCGCGCTCATGCTGGGTTTCGCCTACTTCGTGATCGCCACTGCCCTCGCCTCGATCCTCCAGCAGAACCTGGCCGACTCCGAACGGGCCACGGTGATGCCGCTGTGGTTCATGGCGTTCGGTGGCTCGGTGCCGATCGGCAACCTGATCGGTGGGCCGCTGATCGACCTCGTCGGCGCCCGCCCGGTGCTGCTGGTGGGCGCCGTGTTCGCGCTGGTCCTCGCCGAGGTGTTCGACCTGCGCAAGCTCGGCGAGCACGACTTCCTCCCCGAGCACCACGGCGGCGACCGCTTCGTCGCCCTCGAACCCGCCCGCCGCCGAGCCCGAGTCGCCTAGCCACCGACGCCCCACCGCCAGGTGGTTTCGACAAGCTCAACCACCAGAGGTAGGCCATGTCGGAGGGGTAGCGGATCGGCGGACGCCACCGAAGTAGTTTCGACAAGCTCAACCACCAGGCGCGGACCGCGCCCGAGAAATCACGCATCAGCGGACGCCACCGAAGTGGTTTCGACAAGCTCAACCACCAGACGTAGGCCGCGCCCGAGAAATCACGCATCAGCGGACGCCGCCGAGGTGGTTGAGCCTGTCGAAACCACCGGTCGTTGCGTCCCTCGGCGTGGGCGGTGTCAGTGGGCGGTGAGGATGTCGGCTGCGAGCCACAGCCGTGCTGAATTGCTGGCTTTGACGAGCACGGCCGTTTCCTCGCCCAGCGGGCCGAGCACGGTGGGGTCGAAGCTGGCAGCGCTCGCGGCAACGGGGGTGACGCCGTACAGATCGGTGCCGATGGCGACGAGTTCGATCCCGCGCTCGCGTGCGTCGGCGGCGACTTGGGTGTGGCCGGCGGCGGGATCGTCGAGTTCGGCCATCGGGCCGAGGACGGCGATCCGGCGCGAGGCAGCGATCGCCGCGAGTGCGTCGAGGGCGGCACGCATCGAATCGGGGTTGGCGTTGTAGGCGTCGTTGACGACGACGGCTCCCGACCGCGACCGACCGACCTCCATCCGCCTGCCCGACACGCCCGCGTCCGCAAGGGCGCCCGCAGCCGCCTCGATCGACCCGGTGACCGCCCCCACCACCGCCACCGCGGCTGCTGCATTCCACGCCATGTGCCGGCCGCTGACGGCCAGCCGAACGTCGGCGTGCCCCCAGGGGGAGTCGACGCGAAACGCCGGGCGTGCCAGTTCGTCGAGCACGAGTTCGCCGATCCGCACGTCGCCCGTCTCGCCGAACGTGAGCACCGATGCCTCGGTGGCCGGTGCCATCGCCGCCACCCTTGGGTCGTCGACGTTGAGTACCGCCGTACCGCTGGCAGGCAGGGCCTCGACCAGTTCGCGCTTGGCCCGGGCGACGCCGTCGATGCCACCGAGCGGCCCCGTGTGGGCTCCGGCCACGTTGGTGACCACGCCCACCGTGGGGCGCCCGATCGACGCCAGCGTGGCGATCTCGCCGAACGCGTTCATACCCATCTCGAGCACGAGCACCTCGGTGCCGGGCGGTGTGCCGAGCACGGTGACGGGGAGGCCCCACTGGTTGTTGAAGCTGCGTTCGTTCGCCCACACACGCCGGGTTGCGCCGAGCGCGGCGGCGGTGAGGTCTTTGGTCGACGTCTTGCCGACGCTGCCGGTGATGCCTACCACGGGCACGTCGAGGTGGCTTCGTACCCACCGGGCGAGTGCCGTCAATGCTTCCTCGGTGTCGTCGACGACGATCGCCGTGCCACCCGCGGTCGGCTGCCGGTCGGCCAGGTAGGCCGCCGCGCCAGCGGCCAGCGCAGCGGCGACGAAATCGTGGCCGTCGCGGGCGGCGACCAGCGGCACGAACAGCTGCCCGGGCTGGAGCTCGCGCGAGTCGTAGTGGGCGCCGTCGACCGCGACGTCGGGACCGGCCAGCGTGCCGCCGGTGACCGCCGCGATCTGGGATGCCCGTATCTGCACGACCGCGAACGGTACCGTCGGCATCGTGCCCGACAGCCGCATCCATCTCGTCGTGTTGTTCGGCGGCCAGTCGGCCGAGCATGACGTCAGCTGCGTCACGGCCGCTCACGTGCTCGCCGCCGCGGCGAGCGACCCCGACAAGTACCGGATCACCCCGATCGGCATCAACACGGCGGGCCAGTGGTCGCTCGCCACCGAAGCGGCCGCCGCACTCGCCGCCGGCCCGCAGGCACTGCCCTCCCGGCTCGAACCCGACGGCGACGCGCTCGCGCCGACGGCGATGATCGGCGGCATCGCCGACAGCCCGGAGCAGACGGTCGTGCTGCCGCTGCTGCACGGCCCGATGGGCGAGGACGGCACCGTGCAGGGCCTGCTCGAACTCGCCAACGTCGCCTACGTCGGCTCGGGCGTGCTGGCGTCGGCGCTGGCGATGGACAAGGCGATGGCCAAGCGCCTCACCGAGGCAGCCGGCCTGCCCCAGGGCCGCTGGCGGGCGCTGCGCGAGGCCGAGGTGACACCGTCGACCGCCGACGCGCTGGCCGCCGAGCTGGGCCTGCCGTGCTTCGTCAAGCCCGCCAACATGGGTTCGTCGGTGGGTGTATCGAAGGCCCACGACGTCGCCGAACTGCGCGAGGCGATCGATCACGCGCTCACCTACGACGAGTGGATCGTCGTCGAGGAAGGCATCGCCGGGCGCGAGATCGAACTGGCCGTGATCGGCAACCCGGGTTCGGGCTCGGACGAACTGGTGGTGTCGATGCCCGGCGAGATCATCCCCGGCGACGAGTTCTACAGCTACGACGACAAGTACGTGAACGACACGTCGAGCGGCGTCATCCCGGCCGACCTCACCGCCGAGCAGGCCGCCGAGGTACAGGGCCTGGCACTCGAGATCTACCGCACGCTGCGCTGCGAGGGGCTCGCCCGCTGCGACTTCTTCTTCGAGGAACGCCGGCCCGACGGCTCGCCCGGCCGCGGGTTCCTCGTCAACGAGGTCAACACGATGCCCGGGTTCACGCCGATTTCGATGTTTCCCAAGCTGTTGATGGCGAGCGGCTGGACCTACCCCGAGATCATCGACCGGCTGGTCGAGCTGGCCATCGAACGGCACCACCGCCGCCGCCGCAACACCAAGCACTGAGCCGCGGTCAGCCGACCGCTCCGAGCACGCCGTCGAGCGGAGCCGGGACCCGGTCGACGTCGACCGCGGCGTCTACCAGCAAGCGCGCGTAGCGCAGCTTGCGACGTGCTCCGGCACCGAAGAACCGGCGTAGCTGGGCCTCGGCCGGCTGATCGTTCCACGCCGCCTGCTTCTGGAGCGTCGTGAACCGGCGCAGGTCGCCCTGCTCGTCGAGGATCGCCCGGATCGCGTCGACACCGACGGCCCGGATCAGTTCGCCCTCCAGGTCGGGCGTGCAGGTGAACACATCGGCCGGTGCCAGTACGCGCAGGAACCACTCCTGCTCGGCGGCGTCGCACAATGCCACGGCAACACCCGGATGGTCGCGCCGGAACCGGGCGATCGCCTGGGCGCCCCCGATCGGCACGACGGCGATCCGTTCCTCGACCAGGTCGCGCCCGCGCCGGGCAGCCAGCGCCTCGACGGCGATCTGGTCGCTGATGCCCTCGACCAGGATCATCGCCGCCGGATCGACCACCTTGGCCAATGCGAGCCCGGTCGCCGCAACCGCCGCGGCAGGCCCGTGCACGTAGCCGTCGAGCGGATCGATCACCCCCATCTCCCCCACCGTACGGCCCGGAGCAAGGCGGTCAGCCGCCCCGGGCTCGACCGCGGCAGGGCTTAGCTAAGTCGGGCTAAGCTGGATGATGTGAGCACGCACGTCTACAACATGCACGAGGCCAAGACACAACTGTCACGGCTCGTCGAACAGGTGCTCGAGGGCGAGGACGTCGTGATCGCGCGCAACGGAAAGCGGCTGGTCAGGCTCATCAAGGACGAGCCGGTCAGGCCGCGGCGAGTGTTCGGGTCACTCAAGGGCAAGGTCACGATCGACGACGACGAACTGATCGGGCCCGATCCCGACATCCAGGCGTTGTTCGACGAGTCGATCGAGCGACCGCTCCTGTGAGGCTGCTGCTCGACAGTCATGTCGCGGTCTGGATCCTCAAGGACTCCGCACGGCTCGGTGCCCGCGCGCGCCGATCGATCGCCGACGCGGACGAGGCGTTCTTCTCGTCCGCCACGCCGTGGGAACTGTCCATCAAACAGAACCTCGGCAAGTCCGACATCGGCATCGGACTCGCGGTGCAGCTCACGTCAGACGGCTTCAAGGAACTACCGATCACGGCTGCGCACGGTGAGGCCGCGGGGGCATTGCCGTTGCACCATCGGGACCCGTTCGACCGGGTGATCATCGCCCAGGCACGGATGGAACGGTTGATCGTCGTGACCAGCGACGCCTCGTTCGGGCTCTACGACGTCGACCTGCTCGACGCCTCGAACTGACGCCATCACACGACCGGGTGGACATCAGCGTCGCCGCCAGGAACGTAGGCAACCTTCCGGCCCTTCTGGGCGTATCCCATCCGTGACTGCGCCCGACGACTTCGTCGCCCGCTTCCCCGAGCTGTTCGGCGTCGCCTACCGGGCCAGCTACCCGATCGTCGGCTCGCGCGAGGACGCCGAGGACTGCGCCCAGGAGGCGCTGGCCCGCCTGCTCGCGCGTATCCGCCAGGTGCCGTCCGCGGCCGCGGTGCCGTGGGTGGCTCGGGTGTCGACCAACCTGGCCATCGACCGGTGGCGCAAGCTCGAACGCGCTCGCGTCCGTCAGCCGCCGGCCGTCACGCCCACCCCACTCGACGTGCGCCGCGGCGACCTGGTCCGGGCACTTCGGGCGCTGCCGGCCCGCCAGCGCGAGGCCGTCGTGCTGCGGCACCTGCTCGACCTGAGCGAGCGCGACACCGCCACCGCCCTGGGTTGTACGACCGGAACCGTCAAGAGCGCCACAAGCCGTGGGCTCGACCGCCTGCGTGAACTACTCGGCCCCGAGTGGGCCCTCGATTGAAGGAGACCTCATGTTCGATGACCTCCACGACCCGAACCCGCCAGCGGCCGCCGCGCACCATCTCGCCACCGTCGCCGAGCGCGCCGAGCGCCGCCGCAGCCGACGTACCGGTACCGCCATGCTGACTACCACCGCCGTACTGATCGCCGTCGGCACCACCGCAATCGCCCTGCGCGCCCCCGACGACGCCCCGGTCAGCACCCCCTCGATCCCACCACCCACCGAGACTGCTCCCGCGCCCACCACCGCCGCACCGACGGCATCCACATCGCCCAGTAGCTCTGCACCGACGACGAGCACATTGCCTACTCCGACGACGTCGGCACCGACGACACCCGACGCATCTACCGCCACCGTCGTATCGCGTGAGCCAAGTGATCCGACTCCACCCGAGTTGCTGGAGTTGGCCGCCATGATCAGCGAGAGGGCCCGCATCGTCCAATCGTTCGGCGGGCATCTCATGCAGTCACAGGTGCTGGCCGACGGGACCGAGATTCCGACCGAACGCGACGTGATCTTTGCCGCTGACGGGTCGATGTGGGCAACCAACGAGCTGGGAGGATGGGCAGCCTTCGACGCCAGTACGGGCATCTCCCGGCTGGCCTACCGGCTCGACGCCGACGACGACCTGATGTACCAGGAGATCGTCGGCTGGAACGAGAATTTCACTGGCGAGCAGATCATGCTCGGCCATTCCCCGGTCCTCGACGTGACGATGCTGCACGGCGACATCACGATCACCGAGTCCGCCTCTGCCAACCGCCCTGCCTGGCGAATCGAGACCCGAGAGCGCCACGAGTTCGCCAGCGAGCAACCCGTTGGCACGTTGCCCGACGATGTGCCAACCGACGGCGTCGGAGTCAACGTCTACATGACCGCGGGCATGCGCGACTCGACGTGGACCTACTGGGTCGACCAGGCGACCGGGATCACGCTGGCGTCCGAACAACTCCAGACGAGTACGTACAGCGACGGGCGCACCGAGCAACAGCAACGCTCCGCCGAGTTCACGACGTTCAGTACCGATGCCGCGCTGCCACCCGAGTTCCCTGGAACGTTCCCACCCGACGCCGAGGTCCGGCGCGAAGGCGATCCCGCCGGGTTCTCGGGGGAGATGACCGAGGCCGACCTGGTTGCTGCCTTCGGTGACGGGCTGCTGGTTCCCGACGTACCCGCGGCGCACACCTATTACGAGTTCTCGTGGATGAACTTCGACGACAACGGTCACGTCATCCGCGAGGACGGCACCGCGCTCGGAGTGTCGTTCCACCTCAATCTCGGCTTCCAGCGCGTCCAGGTCGGTGTCGGCCGTGCGCTGGGTGGCGGCCCCGGCGCCAACTCATCCGCTGTCGGCACCGTGGCCGGGGGTGCGCTCGACGGCGCCCCGATCTACTTCAACGAGTACAACGGCTACCAGCTGTGGGCAACCGTCGGCGACGCCAACATCGACGTGAGCGTCTCCGGTGTCCCCACCGTCGACCAGGCAGCCGAGTTGCTCGGCACCATGCGAACACCAGCCACTTAAGAGCCCCGGCTCGCACAGCGGATCGCGAAGTGCAGGATCTGGAGACACCCGTCTGCTCCGAGAGACGACACTTCCCGGGCTATCTCCGGGTGGCCAGAGCGCCGGTCGCGAGGGCGAGGCACAGGGGGCCGTAGTAGCGGCGGTCGAGGCGGTCGAACCGGGGCGAGGTCGTCCAGCCGACCACCTGGCCCGTGCGGTTGGTCAGGCCGAGCACGCCGCGGGTGCCGAGTACCGCGGCGACACCGAGCCGACCGAGTGCTGTCAACCGGCGAGGAACGAGCGACGGGCCGGCGACCACCGTCGCCGCAGCACCCAGCAGGCCGGCCACGGCGAATGACTCGGTACGGCCGGGAAACCGGTCGGTGCCTGCGACCGCGTCGGCGAGGTCGGTGCGGTCGCCCACCGGGAACGCCGAGCCGAGGCCCCAGGCCACGTGGAGTGCGCCGAGGCCGACCAGCACCGTGGCCGTTGCGGCACCCGCCCGGTTCACGGCCGGAGTGCCGCCTGAAGGAACGAACGCAACTCGTCGCGCATCTGGCGCAGACCGGTCGTGGTGGGTTGCCAGCCGGCGGCGCGCAGCACCTCGGGCTCGGTGGCCACGCCGGTGACGGTGGCGTAGGCCATCGCCAACACCAGACCGGGTTCACTGCGACGCAGCTCGCCCTTGTCCATCTGCTGGGCGAAGTAGCCGATGCACCGATCGATCAGCGGTTGCAGACGCACACGCAAGCGGTCGACGTGGGCCTCGGGAAGGCGGTTGAGCTCGCGGATCAGCCCGAGCATCGCCGGGCGGCGCACGGCCGGCCGAAACACGGCCCGCACGATCGCGTCGACCCGTTCGAGGGGGTGGTCGGCCGGGGCCGAGCGAACGGCCGCGTCGATCACCACCACCAACTCGCCGGCCACCTCGTCGAGCACCGCGTCGAGCAGTTCGTCCTTCGACGGGAACCAGTACAGGACAGTCTGCTTGCGCACACCGACCTGACGGGCGATCTCGTCGAGCGACACGGCGTCGAAGCCGCGCGTGCCGAACAGGTCGAGGGCGACGTCGAGCGTCCGTTCACGAGTGCCTCGTTCGGTCACACGTCCAGTATTGCATCCCTGTCTACCAAGTGGTAGACAAGCGGACCGTGATCAACGGCTCGATTCCAGGGTCGCTCGCCGGCAAGCGGATTGCCATCACCGGGTCGACCGGGTTCGTCGGCACCGCGCTGGTCGAACGGTTGCTGCGCGGCGTGCCCGACTGCGAGCTGATCCTGCTGATCCGCAACAGCACGCGTACCCCCGCAGCGACGCGCACACAGAAGGAACTGCTCAAGAACGACGCCTTCGACCGGCTGCGCGAGCAGTTCGGGGCGCCCGAATCGCCCGAGACGTTCGCCGAGATGACGGCTCGCCGGATCACCACGATCGCCGGCGACGTGTCGCGCGACGGGCTCGGGCTCAACGACGCCGACCGGGCCACCTTCGCCACGGCCGACGTGATCATCCACTCGGCCGCGACGGTGTCGTTCGACTCCCCGCTCGACCGGGCGATCGAGATCAACCTGCTCGGCCCGGTGCGGATCGCGGCCCTGTGTAACGAGCTCGGCATCACGCCCCACCTGGTCGCCGTGAGTACCTGCTACGTCGCCGGCAACCGCCGCGGCAATGCCCCCGAAGAACTCGTGTCGGCCGGGCCGTTCGACATCGGGTTGTCGTGGAAGGCCGAGGTCGATGCCTCGCGCCGCCTCAAGGGAGACACCGAAGCCCTCAGCCGCCAGCCCGAACGGCTGGTGCAGTTCCGCAAGGAAGCCCGCAACGAGCTGGGCGCGGCCGGCGCGCCGGCGCTGGCCGCCAAGACCGAGCAGCTCCGCGAGCGGTGGGTGAAGGACCAACTCGTCGAAGCCGGGCGCGCCCGTGCGGCCAGCGTCGGCTGGCCCGACGCGTACGCGTTCACGAAGGCGCTCGCCGAGCAGGCGCTCACCGACACCAAAGGCCCCGTGCCCGTGTCGATCGTGCGCCCCTCGATCATCGAGTCGGCGTGGGCCGAACCCCGCCCCGGGTGGATCCGCGGGTTCCGCATGGCCGAGCCGGTCATCATCAGCTACGCCCGTGGCCTCCTGAAAGAGTTCCCCGGCGTGCCCGAGGGCACCGTCGACGTGATCCCCGTCGACATCGTAGTGGCGGCCATCATCGCCGTCGCCGCGGCCGGACCGGAGCAGGCACCACCGATCACGCAGGTCGCTTCGGGCGGTATCAACCCCCTGAAGTACCGGGCGATGATCGACTACATCCGCGAGTGGTTCACCGAACACCCGCTGTACGACAACGAGGGCCAGCCGATTCTCGTGCCCGAGTGGAACTTCCTCGGCCGCGGCCGTGTCCAGCAGCAACTCGAACGGGCCCACAAGGTGCTGTCGACCGCCGAGAAGGTGCTGACCGCGCTCCCCCTGCGCGGCAAGCAGGCCGAGTTCACGGCAACGCTCGAAGCCAAGCGCCAAGACATCGACACGGCCACCCAGTACGTCGAGCTGTACGGCCTGTACACCGAGTGCGAAGCGATCTACCAGGTCGACAACCTGCTCGCCCTGTGGGACACGCTCGGCCCCGACGACCAGGCCGCGTTCAACTTCGACCCACGGGTGGTCGACTGGGAGCGCTACGTCACCACCATCCACCTGCCGTCGATCGTGCAGCACGCCCGAGTCAAGTCGACGCCCGGTAAGGCCACGCGGATGGCCGATCGCCCGGCCCGATTGCGCCGGCAGGTGCTCGACCCGAAGCGCCACGTCGCCGCGTTCGACCTCGAGAACACGCTGATCGCCTCGAACGTGGTCGAGAGCTACTCGTTCCTCGCCACGCGCCGCCTGAACGGGCCTGAGCGGGTGCGCTACGTGCTGCGCACGATGGCCGAGGCGCCCTCGCTCGTGAAGCTCGACAAGCGCGACCGCACCGACTTCCTGCGCCACTTCTACCGCCGCTACGCGGACGCCCCGATCGAGCAGATCGAACTCGACACGCGCGACATGCTGACACAGCTGATCCTCACCAAGTCGTTCCCCGAGGGGCTGCGCCGGGTGCGCGCCCACCGCGAAGCCGGGCACCGCACGGTCCTCATCACCGGGGCGCTGTCGTTCAACGTCGCCGGCCTCAAGCCGCTGTTCGACGAGATCGTCGCGGCCGAGATGAGCGTGCGCCCTGATGGCACCTACTCGGGTGAGATGTCGTCGGTGCCGCCCACCGGCGAGGCCCGCGCCCAGATCCTCGCCGACTACTGCTCGGCCGAGGGGCTGCGCCTGGAAGAGGCCGTGGCCTACGCCGACTCTTCCTCCGACCTGCCCCTGTTCGAAGCGGTCGGCTTCCCCGTCGCCGTCAACCCCGAGACCAGGTTGGCCGCGATCGCGCGCAAGCGCGGCTGGCTGGTCGAGAACTGGTCGAAGTCGAGTGGCGGCCCCCGCCCGCTGCTCCCCATCGGCGACCTCCTCCCCGAACGCGAACGCCGGAGGAAGTTCGCATGAGCAACCGTGTCAGAGGCATGGGGTCGTCGAGCGGCGCCCCCGCAGCGAAGCCGCCGCTCGGTTGCACCGAGATGCTGTGCACGCACCCACGCCTCAACCGACGATTCATGCCCTGGAAGGACGAGCAGAGCCAGTCGTCGTCCGGCCCCAAGCCGTCGACTCAGAAGTCGGCGAGGATGGTTGACCCCCAGTCAACATTCGTTGCCAACTTCCTAACCGAGCCCGTGGATGGACTTGCCCGTAAGGCAACCTGGCGTGACAACCTCGGCGCCGAGCCTGGACGACCCATGCCAGGCCGTCTTTCAGAACACATGCACCTGTGCGCCGCACGAATTGGGAGCCAGCAATGAAGGCGTTGCAGATCAAGCGCTCGCCGATGAAGTTCGGGCTGGCTCGGCTGACGTCGCCGGTGTTGCCGGCCAAGGTGAGTGCGCTCGACTATCGCTCGGTCGACGACCCTGACCATCCGGGCGACGGATGGCAGCGATTCAACGTGCACCTGGCCGGCATCTGCGGGTCGGACCTGTCGCTGGTGGAAGGGCACGCCTCGGCGTACTTCGAGGACTACGTGTCGTTCCCGTTCGTGCCCGGCCACGAGGTGGTCGGGTCGACCGACGACGGCACCCGCTACGTGCTCAACCCGGTACTAAACCCGGCCGCCCGCGGCGTGCCCCATGCCCCAGCCGACGACTACGCCCACTACGCGACCGGCAACCTGGAACCGGGCATCCAGACCGGTTTCTGCTGCTCGACCGGGGGCGGCTGGGCACCGTGGCTGTGGGCCCACGAGAGCCAGCTTCACCCGATCCCCGACGACATGCCCGACGAGCGCGCCGTGCTGGTCGAGCCGCTCGCCGGCGGTATCCACGCCGCGCTACTGGCGTGGCCGCACGTGGAGCGGGCGATCGAGCGCGGCGAGCCAGCCGTCGTTGTGGTGCTCGGGGCAGGCACGATGGGGCTGGCTGCGATCGCCGGGCTGCGGCGTTACCTGCCGGCCCACATGCAGATCATCGCCGGCGCCCGGTACCCGCACCAGATCGCGCTGGCCAAGGCGATCGGGGCGAACGAGGTGGTCCAGGCCGCCAAGCTCGACCGGGCCGTGCGCCGGGCGACGGCGTGCCACCTGATCGGCGACGGGTCGAGTGCCTACCTATCGTCGGGCGCGCACGTCACGATCGACGCGGTCGGCACGTCGGAGTCGATCACCGACGCGCTCCGAATCACGCGCCCGCGCGGTCGGGTCGTGCTGCTCGGCATGCCTGCCGACGTCAAGCTCGACCTCACCGGCCTGTGGCACCGCGAGACCGAGATCAAGGGCGCCTACACGTACGGCACCGAGACGCTCCCCGACGGCTCGACCGCCACCACGTTCGACCTCGCCGTCGACACCGCCAACCACTACCAGGCCGAACGCCTCCTGTCGGCTACCTACCGCCTCGACGACCACGTCGACGCCCTCGCCCATGCTGCCGCGGCGGGTCGCCGCGGCGCCGTCAAGATCGCCTTCGACCTGAGGAAGCAGTGACCCGATGCCGTTACCACCCCGCCACACACGGCACGTTGCCCTGGTTTCGACAAGCTCAACCACCATGGTGAAGCATGCCTAGGCCAGGGTTCGTGCTCGACGTCGATCGGTCGACGCCTCCCATCCTGTTCTGGCGCGGCGAGGGGTTCAGCTTGGAGAAGCTGCCCGCCGACCGCAGCCGGGTGATCTACCCACCCGAGCCGCTGGCCGGCATCGATGACGTCGACGGAGCGATCCGCGACGCGCTGCTCAACCCGCTCGACATGGAGCCGCTTCCGGCCCTGCTGAAGCCCGACATGAAGCTGACGATCGTGTTCGATGACGCCAGCCTGTCGTTACCGAAGATGCGCAAGCCCGACAATCGCCAGCGCGTGATCGAGGCCGTGCTCGACCACGCCGCCGCGGCCGGGGTCGACGACATCCACATCATCGCTGCGCTCGGCCTGCACCGCCGGATGCACGACTACGAACTGCGCCACGTACTCGGCGACCGGATCTTCGATGCCTTCCATCCGCGCGGCCTGCTGTACCAGCACGACGCCGAAGACCTCGACAACCTCACCGTGCTCGGCACCACCGACGAGGGCGAGGTGCTCGAGATCAACAAGCGCGCCGCCGACAGCGACCTGATCGTCTACGCCAACGTCAACCAGGTGGCGATGGACGGCGGCTGGAAGTCGATCTGCACCGGCCTGGCCAGCTACCGCTGCCTGAGCCACCACCACAACGCCCACACCCTCCAGACCACCCGCAGCCTGATGGGCCACCGCGACCACTCGGCCCTGCACAAGAGCATCTGGCGGATGGGCAAGATCCTCCGCGATCACGGCCCGAAGATCTTCCAGATCGAGACCACCATCAACAACTCGGCGTTCCCCGACAGTTTCGGGTTCCTCGCCAAGCGCGAGTGGGAGTGGTCGGTGAAGGATCGGGCGATGTACCTCGGTACCGAGAAGTCGCTGAACCGGCTGCCGAACCGGGCCAAGCGCAAGATCTTCCACTCGATCGAGGCGCCGTACGAGATGACCGGCGTCCACGCCGGCTACACGCCGACGGTGCACGAGAAGACCCTCGAACGGGTCTACGCCCAGCACCTCGTACCGGTCGAGGGGCAGACCGACATCTTGACGATGGGCATCCCGTTCATCTGCCCGTACAACCCCGAGGGCATCATGAACCCGATTCTCGTGATGTGCATGGGGCTCGGGTACCTGTTCAACATGTATCGCAACAAGCCGCTCGTGCGCGAAGGCGGGGTGATCATCATGACCCACCCGACGTACCGCGAGTTCAACCCGGTGCACCACCCGAGCTACATCGACTTCTTCGACGAGGTGCTCGCCGATACCACCGACCCAGTGGTGATGGGCGAGAAGTGGGAGAAGAAGTACGCCGAGGACGAGTGGTACAAGCATCTCTACCGCACCGGCAATGCCTACCACGGCGTGCACCCGTTCTACGCCTGGTACTGGGGCGCCCACGGCCAGCAGTGGGCCGGCAAGGTGATCATCGTCGGTGGCGACCCGTCGACCGTGCGCCGACTCGGCTTCACGCCGGCGAGCACGATGGACGACGCGTTCGAGATCGCCTCCGACGTGGTCGGCCGCTCCCCCACCATCAGCCACCTCCACGTCCCCGGCGTCCTCGTCGCCGACGTCCAATGAGTTTGCTGGCGCAGATGTACTCACAACGGTCGTGTTTGCGCCGCCAAACGGGGGGTGGGGCGTGAACCGGTATCTCAAGCTCGCCAACCGTGCGGCCGGCATGGGTGAGGTCGCCGTTCGCAAGGCCGCCAAGCCGCTGCGGAAGTACGGGTTCCCGTACCGTGCGCCGTCGGTGCCGCGCGGCGTCGAGGTGCCGCTCGAGCCGTCGACGCTGGGCGTCGACTACGACACCGAGTGGGCCCGCACGCCACCGGCCAAGGTCGCCCGCACGGCGATCGCCGAAGGCCCGCTGCGGCTGCTTGTACGCGGGTTGGCCAACCCGACCGTGGTCGGCGTCGACCGGCTCGCCGACCTGACCCGGATGGACGAACCGCCGGCGGTGATCTTCGCCCCGAACCATCACAGCCACCTCGACACCGCACTGATGGTGCGGTCGATTCCTTCGATCTGGCGCCGCGAGCTGGCCGTGGTCGCGGCGGCCGACTACTTCTTCGACAAGCGCTGGAAGGCGACGATGTCGGCGCTCGCCCTCAACGCGATCCCGATCGACCGCGAGGCGACCGGTCGTAAGTCGGCCGACCTGATCCGCGACCTGATCGCCGACGGGCACTCGATCGTGATCTACCCCGAGGGCGGGCGTTCGCCCGACGGCTGGGGGCAGACGTTCAAAGGCGGCCCCGCCTACCTGTCGGCGCGCACCGGTGCCCCGATCGTGCCGGTGTTCATCGACGGCACCGGGGCGATCTTCGGCAAGGGCGCCAGCAAGCCCAAGCCGGGCAAGACGAAAGTGATCTTCGGAGCTCCGCTGTGGCCTCGCGACGACGAGAACACACGCCGCTACAACGCTCGCATCGAGGCCGCGGTCACGCGGCTCGGCGACGAGGCCCTGACCGACTACTGGACGGCGACCCAGCGCGCCGCCAAGGGCGCCAGCCCGGCCCTCACCGGCCCCGAGTTCAACGGGTGGCGCCGCCAGTGGGAACTCGGCGAGCACCGCAAGCTCGGCGCCGCCGGCCTGCGTCGCCGCCAGCAACGCCGCTGGCCCAACCTCGGCTGACGCTCCTCCGGTGGTCGAGTGCCGCCCCGCGGCGCAGCCGCCGCTCCGGTGTATCGAGACCACTCGCCGAATCAGGACGGCTTGGGGCCGGATGGGCTGCGACGCTCGCAGCATGCTTGATCATGTGGGGTTCCAATGTGCCGACCTGGCGGCCAGCGCTTCGTTCTACGACACCGTGCTCGGCGCGCTCGGCTTCGGCCGGGTGATGAGCTTCGACGAGGCGATCGGCTACGGCCCGCCCGACGACCCGATCTTCTGGGTCAGCGTGCACGACTCGGGCGAAGGGTTCCGCGAGTCGCACATCGCCTTCAAGGCCACCGACCGAGTGGCCGTGCAGACGTTCTTCGACGCGGCGACCTCAGCCGGTGCCGAGGTGCTCCACGAGCCGCGGCTGTGGCCCGAGTACCACGAGAACTACTTCGGTGCGTTCGTGCGCGACCCCGACGGCAACAACGTCGAGGCGGTGTGCCACCTACCCGAGTCAGCCTGGATCCACCGGTCGCCGCGGCCGCTCGTTGACGTTGCCCCAGCCCACGGCGGTTGGTCCACGTTGTGCCCTGGTGCACGGCCAGTGACGGCCAGCCTGCGTGGCGCTTGAACGCAACGTGATCTGGGGTAAGGCCTCAGCAGCCTTCGGCACCGGCGGGGATGTTCAGCGTCCCGCCGATGCGGAACGACTGGTACACCGAGTTGTTGGCGTTGGCATCTGCCAGTACCGAGATCGAGATGCCGTACTTCTCGGAAACCCGGGTGGGGTTGTCGCCTGCCACCACCGTGTGGGTGCAGCCGGGCGTGGGCGGCTCGGTGGTGAGCGGGATGCCACTCTCGGACGTGGCACCCGACGTGCCGGTGCCGGCCACTTTCGAGTTCGGCGGGATCTTGACTTCCTCGTTGGGGTAGAACACGTGACGCGGCGACTCGGGCCACTGGTTGTACGTGTACAACTGCTCGACCGTGATGCCGTGCAGCGATGCGATGCGGCCCTCGCCGTCGTTGGGCTGGACGATGTAGATCTGCTCGTTCGGGTCGATCGCGCCTTCGGGAGGCGCCGTGGTGAACACCGGGGCGATCGTGGTGGTGGTGGTCTCGGGTTCGACCCTCACGTAGCTGGTCGATCGCACCTGCGATACGGCGTTGGCAGCCGAGGTGGTGTTGTCGCCGCACGCGGCGAGCACCACGCATCCGGCCCCGACAAGGGTCGCGACGACTGCCCGGCGGTGCGCACTCATGACCTACGAGGTTAGAGGCGCGGGCAGCCCGGTGGCGGTCATGTCGGCCTGCATCCACCGATCGCCGCCAGATCGGTTCCGGGGTCAGCAGTTCCCGCTCGCCGGGATGATGATCTCGTCACCGAGCCGGAACACGTTCCAGGCCGGGTTGTTGGCGTTGGCGGCGGCGAGTTCGTCGAGCGACACGCCGTACTGGTTGGCGACCTTGCCCTGGTAGTCGCCGGTGACCACGACGTGCCGGCAGCCCTCGCCCGGGGCGGTGGTGGTAGTGGTACCGGTCGACGTCTCGCCCGCGGGAGTGCCGCCGCCCACCACCTCGGCACCCTCCACCGTTGCCGACCCGGCGGGGATCTTGAGCGTCGTCTGGCCGGGGATCAGCAGGTAGGCGGCCGGGTCGCCGGTGATGCCGTTGTGGGAGACGAGTTCGTCGAGCGTGATCTCGAATCGCTGGGAGATCTTGAACAGGTTGTCGTTGGCGACCACCGTGTAGATCTGCTCCTGCTGGGCGACGACCGCGCCCCCGGCGAGCGTGGACGGTGGAGGTGGCGTGGTGGTGGTCGTGGTGGTGGGCGGGTCGACCGTGACGTAGGGGGTGGGCTGCACCGGAGCCAGCGTGCTGCGGGCACCCTCGTCGGCGGTGCCGCACCCGGCCAGTGTCAACAGCACGAGCGCAGCGGCGCGACCAGGCGATCTCACGGCCCGCCAGCGTAGATCGGGCAGCGGCCGAAACGGCGTCAGTGGCGCACCGGTGGTTTCGACAGGCTCAACCACCTTGGGTACTGGTGGTTGAGCCTGTCGAAACCACCTTGGTGAGCCAGGCCTACATGAGGGGGCGGTCGGTGGGGGCGATGGGTTCGGGGAGCTTGGTTTCGCCCATCAGGTAGCGGTCGACCCCGGCCGCGCACGAACGGCCCTCGGCGATCGCCCACACGATCAGGCTCTGCCCGCGGCCCATGTCGCCGGCCACGAACACACCCGGCACGTTGGTCATGTACTCGGCGTCGCGGACCACGTTGCTGCGGGCGTCAAACGCCACGCCGAGCTCGTCGAGCCAGGCGGCGTGTTCGGGGCCGGTGAAGCCCATCGCCAGGAACACGAAGTCGGCCGGCAGCTCGCGGTCGGAACCCTCGACCTTCTCGAAACGCCCCTCGACCATCTGCACCTCGTGGATCAGCAGCGCCCGCACCCGCCCGTTGCCGTCGTCGACGAAGCGCTCGGTGTTCACCGAGTAGATCCGCTCGCCGCCCTCGGCGTGGGCCGAGGTGACCTTGTACGTGAACGCGAACTGCGGCCACGGGTTCGTACCGGCGCGCTCGTCGGGCGGGCGCGGCATGATCTCGAGCTGGGTCACCGAGGCCGCGCCCTGACGGTGCGCGGTGCCGAGGCAGTCGGCTCCGGTGTCGCCGCCGCCGATGATCACGACGTGCTTGCCGGCGACATCGATCGGTGACTGCTCCATGTCGCCGAGCTGCACCCGATTGGCGAGCGGTAGGTACTCCATCGCCTGATGGATGCCGGCCAGCTCGCGGCCAGGTACCGGCAGGTCGCGCCATTGGGTGGCGCCGCACGCCAGCACGATCGCGTCGTACGATGCCTGGAGCACCGAGATGTCGACGTTCTCGCCGACGACCGCGTTGGTGCGGAACTCGGTGCCCTCGGCGGCCATCTGTTCGAGCCGCCGGTCGATGTGGCGCTTTTCCATCTTGAACTCGGGGATGCCGTAGCGCAGCAGGCCACCGATCCGGTCGGCACGTTCGAGCACCACCGTGTCGTGGCCGGCCCGGGTGAGCTGCTGGGCGGCGGCCAGCCCGGCCGGCCCCGAACCGATCACGGCGACCCGCTTGCCGGTCGAGACCGACGGCATCTGCGGCACGACCCAGCCGAGGTCGAACGCCTTGTCGATGATCTCGACCTCGACCTGCTTGATCGCCACCGCCGGCTGGTTGATGCCGAGCACGCACGCCGACTCGCACGGCGCCGGGCACAGGCGCCCGGTGAACTCGGGGAAGTTGTTGGTGGCGTGCAGCCGGTCGATCGCCCCGCGCCAGTGGTCGCGGTAGACGAGGTCGTTCCAGTCGGGAATCAGGTTGCCGAGCGGGCAGCCGTTGTTGCAGAACGGGATGCCGCAGTCCATGCAGCGCCCGGCCTGGGTGCGCAGCTTGTCTTCGGGGAAGTCTTCGTAGACCTCCTTCCAGTCGCGCAACCGCACCGGCACCGGCCGGTAGGCCGGCAGCTCGCGCTCCCACTTCAAGAATCCAGTCGTCTCACCCATCAGTGTGCGGCCTCCATGATCTTGACGACGGTGGCCTCGTCGTCGAGGCCCGCCGCGGCGCTGTCGGCGATCACCGTCAGCACCCGCTTGTAGTCGCCGGGCATGACCTTGCGGAACCGGCTCACCTCGACCGGCCACGACGTGAGGATTTGGCGGGCGACGACCGAATCGGTGTAGCCGAGGTGGGCCTCGATCGTGGTGTGGAGGAAGTCGCGGTCGTCCTCGTCGAGCGGCTCGATCGCCACCATCTCGTAGTTCACCAACCGGTCGAAGTCGCCGTCGGGGTCGTACACGTAGGCGATGCCGCCCGACATGCCAGCCCCGAAGTTGCGCCCCGTGGGCCCGAGCACGACGACCCGCCCGCCGGTCATGTACTCGCAGCCGTGATCGCCGACGCCCTCGACCACCGCCGTGGCCCCCGAGTTGCGCACGCAGAACCGCTCGCCGACCAGGCCGCGCAGGTAGATCTCGCCGCCGGTCGCGCCGTAGGCGATGACGTTGCCGGCGATCACGTTCTCTTCGGCGACGAAGCGTGCCTCGTCGGGAGGCCGCACGACGATGCGCCCGCCCGACAGGCCCTTGCCCAGGTAGTCGTTGGCGTCACCGTGCAGGCGCAGCGTGACGCCGGCGGGCACGAAGGCGCCGAAGCTCTGCCCGGCCGAGCCGGTGAACGAGACGTCGATCGTGCCGTCGGGAAGCCCGGCACCCTGCCACTTCTTGGTGATCTCGTGGCCGAGCAAGGTGCCGACCGTGCGGTTGACGTTGCGGATCGGCAGGTCGATCGTGACCGGCTCGGCCGTATCGATCGCGTTCCGGGCGAGTTCGATCAACTGCTGGTCGAGCGCCTCGTCGAGCCCGTGGTCCTGGCCGCTGGTGCAGTAGTACGACTGCTCATAGGGGTTGTCGACGCGGGCGAGGATCGGGCTGATGTCGAGGCCCGACGCCTTCCAGTGTTCGATCGCCGGCTGCACGTCGAGCGCCTCGACCTGGCCGATCATCTCCTCGACCGTGCGGAAGCCGAGCTGGGCCATGTACTCGCGTACCTCCTCGGCGATGAACTCGAAGAAGTTGACGACGAACTCGGGCTGGCCGGTGAAGCGCTTGCGCAGCTCGGGGTTCTGGGTGGCGACGCCGACCGGGCACGTGTCGAGGTGACACACGCGCATCATCACGCAGCCCGACACCACCAAGGGTGCCGTCGCGAACCCGAACTCCTCGGCCCCGAGCAGCGCGGCGATGACGACGTCGCGGCCGGTCTTCAGCTGCCCGTCGGTCTGTACCACGATGCGGTCGCGCAAGCCGTTGAGCACCAGCGTCTGCTGGGTTTCGGCGAGGCCGAGCTCCCACGGGCCGCCGGCGTGCTTGAGCGACGTCAGCGGCGATGCACCCGTGCCGCCGTCGTGACCCGAGATCAGCACGACGTCGGCCTTGGCCTTCGACACACCGGCGGCGACCGTGCCGACGCCCATCTCGGCGACCAGCTTGACGTGCACGCGGGCAGCCGGGTTGGCGTTCTTGAGGTCGTGGATCAGCTGCTTGAGGTCTTCGATCGAGTAGATGTCGTGGTGCGGCGGCGGGCTGATCAGGCCCACCCCGGGCGTCGAGTGGCGGGTCTTGGCGATCCAGGGGTACACCTTGTGGCCCGGGAGCTGGCCGCCCTCGCCCGGCTTGGCACCCTGGGCCATCTTGATCTGGATGTCGTCGGCGTTGGTGAGGTACTCGGCGGTGACGCCGAACCGGCCCGACGCCACCTGCTTGATCGACGAGCGCCGGGAGGGGTCGTAAAGCCGCTCGGGGTCCTCGCCGCCCTCGCCGGTGTTCGACTTGGCGCCGAGCCGGTTCATCGCGATTGCCAGCGTCTCGTGGGCCTCGGCCGAGATCGAGCCGTACGACATCGCCCCCGTCGAGAAGCGCTTGACGATCGAACTGACCGGTTCGACCTCGTCGATGGGGATCGGCGCGCGCCCCGGCGCGAACCGGAACAGCCCTCGCAGCGTGGCGAGGTGCTCGGACTGGTCGTCGACCTTGCCGGTGTACTCCTTGAAGATGTCGTAGCGCTTGGCCCGCGTGGCGTGCTGCAACTTGAACACGGTCTCGGGGTTGAACAGGTGGTACTCGCCCTCGCGCCGCCACTGGTACTCGCCGCCCAGTTCGAGCGAGCGGTGGGCCCGCTCGGCGGGCCGCTTCGGGTTGGCGATCGAGTGGCGGTGCTGCACGCCGCGGGCGATGTGGTCGACACCGATGCCGCCGAGCCGGCTGACCGTGCCAGTGAAGTACTTGTCGACCAGCTCCTTGCCCAGGCCGACGGCCTCGAAGATCTGGGCGCCTGTGTACGACGCGACCGTCGACACGCCCATCTTCGACATCACCTTGAGCACGCCTGCCCCGCATGCCTTGATGTAGTTCTTGACGGCCTTGTGCGGGAACATCCCGCCCATGCCGTGCAGGCCCTCGCGGATCAGGTCCTCGATCGTCTCGAACGCGAGGTACGGGTTGATCGCCCCGGCGCCGTAGCCCAGCAGCAGCGCCATGTGGTGCACCTCGCGGGCGTCGCCGCACTCGACCAGCAGGCCGACCTTGGTGCGCTGGCGGGTGCGCACCAGGTGGTGGTGCACCGCTGATGTGAGCAGCAGCGACGGGATCGGCGCGTCGACCGAGTCGGCGTTGCGGTCGGACAGGACCAGCACCCGTGCGCCCATCTCGATCGCCTGGTCGACCTCGGCGAAGATCGAGTCGAGCGCGATCCGCAGCGCGTCGCCACCGCCCGCGACCCGGTACAGCCCCTTCACCACGTACGACTTGAGGTGCGGGAACTTGCCCTCGTCGTCGGCGTGGATGATCTTGGCCAGCTCGTCGTTGTCGATGATGGGGAACGGCAGCGCCAGCTGGTGGCAGCTGTCGGGGCCGGGCAGCAACAGGTTCGACTCGGGCCCGACGGTGGACGCCACCGACGTGACGACCTCCTCGCGGATCGCGTCGAGCGGTGGGTTGGTGACCTGGGCGAACAGCTGGCTGAAGTAGTCGAACAAGAGGCGCGGCCGGTTCGACAGCACGGCCAGCGGCGTGTCGGTGCCCATCGACCCGAGCGGCTCCTTGCCGTCGCGGGCCATCGGGGCGATGATGATCTTGAGTTCTTCGTGCGTGTAGCCGAACATCTGCTGGCGGCGCAGCACGCTGTCGTGGCTGAACACGACGTGCTCGCGGGCGGGCAGGTCGTCGAGTTCGGTGACGTTCTGTACCCACTCGTCGTAGGGGTGCTCGGCGGCCAGCGCGTTCTTGATCTCCTCGTCGTCGATGATGCGGCCCTGGCGGGTGTCGATCAGGAACATCCGGCCCGGCTGGAGGCGGCCCTTGGCGACGACCTTGTCGGGGGTGACGTCGATCACGCCGACCTCGGACGCCATCACGACGATGTCGTCGTCGGTGACCCAGTAGCGGCTGGGGCGCAAGCCGTTGCGGTCGAGCACCGCCCCGATCACCGTGCCGTCGGTGAAGGCCACGCTGGCCGGCCCGTCCCACGGCTCCATCACGTTGGAGTGGAACCGGTAGAACGCCCGGCGGGCCGGGTCCATCTCGGTGTTGTTCTCCCACGCTTCGGGAATCATCATCAACACCGCGTGGTGAATCGGGCGGCCGCCCAGGTGGAGCAGTTCGAGCGCCTCGTCGAGGCGCGCCGTGTCGCTGGCGCCCGGGGTGCAGATCGGGAACGCCCGGTCGAGGTTCGGCAGGTGCTCGCTGTCGGCCATCGCCTCGCGGGCACGCATCCAGTTCTCGTTGCCCTGCACCGTGTTGATCTCGCCGTTGTGGGCGACGTACCGGTACGGGTGGGCCAGCGGCCACGACGGGAACGTGTTGGTGGAGAACCGCGAGTGCACGAGCAGCAGCGCCGACTCGATCCGCGGGTCGGTGAGGTCGGCGAAGAACTGACCGAGCTGCGGCGTGGTCAGCATCCCCTTGTACACGATGGTGCGCGCCGACAGCGAGCACACGAACGCCGTCGCCGCCGCGCCGTCGTCGCCGCTGCCGTCGAACTCGTGCTCGACCCGCTTGCGAGCCACGAAGGTGCGCCGGTCGAGAGCCACCCCGGCCTCGCCACCGGGCGAGCTGACGAACAGTTGGTAGAAGCTCGGCATCGCCGCCAGGGCGGTCTTGCCGAGGCACGACGGGTCGACCGGCACCTCGCGCCAGCCGAGCACGGTGACGCCCTCGTCGGCCATGATCTCGGCGATCCGGCGCTGCACCGACTCACGCATGCGGGTGTCGACCGGCAGGAACACGACGCCGCAGGCGTACTGCCCCTCGGGCGGCAGGTCGAAGCCGACCGACTCGCGCAGCAGGCGGTCGGGCATCTGCAACAGCACGCCGGCACCGTCGCCGGTGTCGGGCTCGGCCCCCGTGGCGCCGCGGTGTTCCAGGTTGGTCAGCGCGCGCAGGCCGGTGACGACCAATTCGTGCGAGCGGATGCCCTTCATGTGGGCGACGAACGCCACGCCACAGGCGTCGCGTTCGAACCGCGGGTCGTAGAGGCCCGTGGGGCCAGGAGTCGTCTGCATGGGTACTTCCAGAGTCGGGGACGACGAGTCGCCTGTGGACGGTGGAGTTCGGGACGACATTGGCCCGGGGGTTGGGCAGTGTAGGCGATGATCCGCTGAACGCGGGAAACCGCCTGGCGCCGACCGGTGCGCCGGCTACCTGTCAGCCCGGCACGGCCGCGGTGACGAAGCCGAGGAACTCGCCGATGCCCGACCCGTGCTCGTCGTGTCGCGAGGGCTCGGTGGTGCGCAAGATGCCGGCGTAGCTCACCACGTGGTACGCCCCGGCCACACCTTCGAACAGTGTGCGCCGGGCACGCCAGGCGTCGGCCGGGAGCACGTCGGCCCACCCGGTGGCGAACGACTCCCACACCCGCGCCCGCTCGGGTTCGTCGTCATCGTCGCTCAGCCACGACAACCACGTCGGCACGTCGAGGAACGGCGGCCCGAGCGCGGCGTCGGACCAGTCGAACACGACCCGCTCGCCGCCGGCCAGGGTGGCGACGTTGCCCGGATGGAAGTCGCCGTGCACCACCACGTCGGGTAACCCCAACTCGGCGACCTCGCCCACCGCCCGGTGCAGCCAGGCCACCAGTTGCCCGGCGCGTTCGGGGGCAACGTCGTGCCAGTCGCTCAACAGCGGGTCGGCGAGTGCGTCGGCGAACGCGTCGGGCAGCGCAGCCAGGGGCCGGTGCACCGCTCCCGCGGCGAGCGCGTCGGCCTCGCGCCCGGTGAGTGCCCGCTGGAGTTCGCGCAGGGCGGGGTAGGCAGTGGTGTGGCTGGTCGCGTCGCCGGTTGCCGCGGCCTCGCCCAGGTCGCCCAGCAGTACCCACCCGCGCGCCGGTTCGACGGCGACCACCGGCGCCACCAGCCCGGGTACGGCTTGGGCGAGGAACGCGGTCACCGCAGCCTCGCGGTGGAACAGGTCGCAGGTGGCCTTGCACCACCACACTCGGCCGCCGGCGTCGGCGAGGCGCAGCATCGCCGCGATCCCCCACAGCCGGACCGGCTCGACCGTCACCGGTACGACTGGCTGGTGCGCGGCGAGCGCGGCCATCGCCCAGCCGACGATGTCGCCGTACCAGCCGGGCCGCGACCAGGCCGGGGCGAGCGGATCGGGCGCGCCGCGGCCGAGTTGCTCGGCGCGCCACTGCTCGGCGCGGGCGGCCAAGCCGGGGTCGACAGCGAGGTCGAACCCGTCGAGCGCGGCCGACGACCAGCCGGGCGGGGGTATCCAACCCTCGGGCTGGCGTCCGAGCTCGACGAACACGGGCACGACCGTCTCGGGCGTCCAGTCGTCGGTGGTGTGCAACCGGCACTCGAGCACCGGCCCGCGCAACCCGATCTCGGGCAGCGCGACCCCGTGCACGGCACGCACGGTGGTAGAGCCGGACGACACCGAGAAGGTGAGCGTCGGCAGGTTCCCCGTCGCGTCGACCCACGCCGTGCCCGCCGCCGCTCCGGGGACCGCGAACCAGGCCGTACGCCGCTGCTCCGTCACGACGGCGCACGCTAATCCGCGTTTTGTGTTAACAGAGTATTTCCAAATGTTTCAGGAGATGGCATGATCACAGCTATGAAGCTCGTCAGCGCAGTCATCCGCCCGTTCAAGCTGGAAGAGGTCAAGGACGCTCTGAAGACCGTCAACGTGGCCGGGCTCACCACCGGAGAGGTCCGCGGGTTCGGCCGCCAAGGCGGCCACACCGAGACCTATCGCGGCACCGAGTACCAGGTCGACCTGGTACCCAAGGTGTTGATCGAGGTCGTCGTCGGCGACGAGGAGGTCGACGGCGTGGTCGACGCGGTCGCCAAGGCGGCCGCCACCGGCAAGATCGGCGACGGCAAGATCTGGGTCACGTCGGTCGAGCGCCTGGTGCGCATTCGCACCGGCGAAGAGGGCAACGACGCGATCTGAGCAGCCGTCTGAACCTGCGTCTCACCTGAACTGCTCGCGGCGGGCGAGCGCGGCGGCGCTGGCGAGGGGGCCGATCCTCGTGGTGGCCAGACCGCGCACGCGCAGGTCGTGCAGGTGCGGCAGCCGGCTGCGTTGTTCCAGCTCGGTCGACAGGGCCTCGAAGAACGGTTCGCCGAGCACCGACGGCACCACTCCGCCGATCACGATGTCGGTCACGTCGAGCATCGCCGCCAGCGAGGCACACGCCCGGGCCGCCATGATGCCGGTGCGTTCGATGATCGCCGGCGGTGTGCGTCGCAGGTCGCGTCCGGTGCTGGCCTCGATGCCGCGCACACCGGCGTAGGCGGTGAGGCATCCGACAGCGCCGCACGCGCACGGCGTACCTTCCGGTTCCACGACCAGGTGACCAAACTGGCCGAGGTTGCCGGTCCTTCCCGACAGCAACCGCCCGCCGGCCACCACCGCCCCGTCGACCTCGTCGCCGAACACAAGCGCCGCGAACTGCTGTTGTGACGTGGGCTGGGCGGCCGACTCGCCGAGCCACTGTTCGGCGAGCGCCAGCGCTCGGGCGGGCGTGTCGATCGCTACCGGCAGACCGGTCAGCGCCGCCATTTCGTCGGCCAACGGGAAGTCGTGCCAGACCGGCATGCCGATCGGGCGGATCGTGCCGGCTGACCGGTCGATCGGGCCGAGGCACGTCACCCCGCAAAACGACGGCACCACCGACGTCTGGTTGGCCGCGAGCACCCGCCCGACCAACTGGCGCACGACCGGCCACACGTTGCGCTGCGGTGTGGCCACCCGGTCGCGCACGAGCACGTCGCCGTTGGCGGTGACGATCGAGGCGGCCAGCCGGGTGGGGCTGAGGTCGATCGCGAGGTAGCCCGGCTCGGCGTCGGGTGGCGGACCCTCGGGCTCGCGCCGTGGCACCGGAGCGTCACGCGGCAGCGTCGACACCCGCGGCGTCGGCTTCGAGGGGCTCACCGGCCGCACGGTAGCGCCCGGCTGTCGCACACCGGTACTCCCCGCCCCACCCGCGCCCACCCGCTGCGTCTACCCTCGCGAGCGTGACGGACACCGCGCCTGCCATTCAGTTCTCGACCCTGTTCGGCTCGATCGTCAGCAACATCGGCCAGGTCGTGCACGGCAAGCAGGAGGCGATCGAGTTCGCCGTCGTCGCCCTGCTGGCCGAAGGCCACCTGCTGATCGAAGACGTTCCCGGGGTAGGCAAGACCAGCCTCGCCAAAGCGCTCGCGGCATCGGTCCAGGCCAGCCACAAGCGGGTGCAGTTCACGCCCGACCTGCTCCCCGCCGACCTTGTGGGTGTCAGCGTGTTCGAACGCTCCACCGAACAGTTCCGGTTCCAGCGCGGCCCGCTGTTCGCCAACATCGTGCTCGCCGACGAGATCAACCGGGCTTCACCGAAGACGCAGTCGGCGCTACTCGAAGCGATGGAAGAACGCCAGGTGACGGCCGACGGCACCTCGTACCCGCTCGACGCGCCGTTCATGGTGATCGCCACCCAGAACCCCGTCGAGCAGGAAGGCACCTACCGGCTGCCCGAGAGCCAGCTCGACCGGTTCCTGTTGCGGATCTCGCTCGGGTATCCGGGGCGCACTGCTGAAATGGCGATCCTCGACGGGCAGGGCTCGAACGAGGCGCTGCGCAAGCTCGAAGCGGTCGTCACCACGGCCGAGGTGCTCGGCATGATCGAAGCCGTGCGCAGCGTGTACGTGGCCGCCGCGCTCAAGTCGTACCTGGTCGACATCGCCGAGGCCAGCCGCCATCACCCGGCGATCGAGCTCGGCGTGTCGCCGCGGGCCACGCTTCAGTTGGCGGCCGCGATCCGCGCCCTGGCGGCGGCGCGCGGGCGCGACTACGCCACCCCCGACGACGTGCAGACGATCGCCCCCTCGGTCCTCGCCCACCGCCTGATGCTGCGTGCCGGCAGCACCGCCCGCACCTCGGCCGAGGACGCCGTGCGCGAGTTGCTCGCCGACGTCCCCGTCCCCGTCGCCCGATGAGCTGCGCCGTCGTCTCGATACAACGGAGTGGCGGCTGCGCCGCGAGTGCGCCACTCGACGACCGGAAACCCCACCCCCCGGTGGTCGAACACCCGCGCAGCCGAACCCGCCCCCCGATGAGCGGCGCCGTCGTCTCGATACAACGGAGTGGCGGCTGCGCCGCGAGTGCGCCACTCGACGACCGGAAACCCGCCCCCCCGGCGGTCGAACACCCGCGCAACCGACCCCGCCCTCCGGTGGTCGAACACCCGCGCAGCCGACCCCGCCCTCCGGTGGTCGAGTGCCGGCGCAGCCGGTGTATCGAGACCACACCGCCCGGCGACCGGGGGGGCTACTGAGTGCCGACCCGGCAGGGGTGGACGACGTTGGTGGGGGCGCTCGCCGCGGCTGCGGTGGGGCGCGTGTTCGGCATCGTCGAGCTGTTCGTCATCGCCGCTGCGATGGCCGCCGCGGTCGCCATCGCGGTCGCGGTGGTGCGCCTGTTCCCGCCGCGGGTGTCGGTCGTGCGCTGGGCCCACCCGTCGGTGCTCACCGTTGGCGACACAGGCCGCGTCGACCTGCTCGTACGCAACCGCGGCCGCTGGCGCTCGCCTCGGCTGGCGCTCACCGAACCGGTGGGCCAACGCAACTCAGCCCACCTCACGATCGCCGCCCTGCCCCCCGGCGAACAGTTGTCGGCCGGCTACCGCGTGCCCGCCCAGCGCCGCGGCGTGCTCGAAGTGGGGCCGACCGTGCTGCGCCGCACCGACCTGCTCGGCCTGGCGGCCGACGTACGCATCGGCGCCGACCTCACCGAGCTCACCGTCGCCCCGCAGACGTTCGAGCTGCCGATGCCTTCGCTCGGCACGGGTGTGCTCGGCCGGCACCTGCTCGCCCTGTCGCAGCGGATCGGGCCGGGCGAGTTCCACTCGCTGCGCGACTACGTCGACGGCGACGAGCCGCGCACCATCCACTGGAAGGCGTCGGCGCGGTCGGAGGGCCTCAAGGTACGCCAGCACGAGGCCCAGGGCGTGCGCCGGTGCATCGTCGTGCTCGACGGTGACCGCGACGCCTGGCCCGCCGACCTGCTGGCAACCGACCCGGACGCGTTCGAACGTGCCGTCGCGCTCGCTGCCAGCCTGGTGCTCAGCGCCCAGCGGGCCGGCCTCACCACCCGCTTCGTCACCGGCGGCCCGCGGGGTGTCGCCACCGACCTGCGCGGCCCCGACGTGGCCACCAACACGTTGCACACGCTGGCCCCGCTGGCGATCGGCCACGCCCTCGACGAGCTCGACCGTGACCCCGGCGAAGGCCTCGGCCTGGCGGTGGTGGTGACATCGACCACCTCCGGCCCGGCGTGGCGGCTCACCGAGCGGCTCGGCGACCCGACGCTCACCCGGCTCGGTGTGTTCACGCACGCGATCGGCGCCGGTCGCCGGCCGCGCCTGGCGGTGGAGGCGCGCACGTTCGGCGAGTTCCGTTCCGGTTGGGCGCGCATGGCCGGAGCGCCTGGGCTCACCACCGAACTGACCACCGACGTCGTCGCCGGGGTGGCCCCAGCCGGCGCGGTCGCCGGCGCCGCGGGGGGCCGCCGTTGACCGCCACCTTGCGTTCGGCACCGGGCGCTGCCCCTCGACGGGATGCTCCCGGGGCACCCACCGCGAAACCGACCGCGGAGGCCCGCCGGCCGCTGCGCCCGCTCGGGCGCGACCTCGCGGCCACGCTGGCCCTGATTGGCTATTCGGCAGCGGTCGCCGCCGGCTTCGCCCGGGTGTTCAGCGGCTGGAGCTTCCTCACCGACCTGCTCGTGCTGGTGGTGGTACCGCACGCGCTGTCGTTCGGACTGCGCCGGGCGCGCCTGAACGGTTGGGTGGCGACGCCGCTGGTCGGCTTGGTCGCCCTGTGGCTGATGCTCGGCGTGTGTTACCGCGACACGTTCACCGGGCCGTTCCCCACCAGCGCCACGTGGCGCTTGCTCGATACCGAACTCGACCTGGTGCGGGCCCAGTTCCCCACGGCGATCGCACCCGTGATCTACGACGTCGGCTGGGCTGCGATCGCCACGTTCGCAGTGGCGCTGGTGGTGGTGCTGGCCGACACGTTCGCGTTCCGCGCCCATGCTCGCGGCGAAGCGCTCGTGCCCGGGCTGGTGCTGTTCGTGTTCGTCGCCGCGCTCGGCAGCGACCGCCTCCGGGCCGCGCTCACCGCGCTGCTGGTGGCAGCCGGCGTCGTCGCCGTGGTGGCGTTGCGCCAGTATCACGACACCGCCCGCCAGCGGGCCCGCACGGCAGGCGATCAGCGCCGGCCGATGTCGTTGTTGGCGCCGGCCGCGGCCGTCACCGCGGTGGCCGTGGCCGGCGTCGCCGCGTACGTCGGGCCGCGCCTGCCGGGCGCCGAGGCCGACGCGCTGTACGACACCCGCGGTCGCGGGGGTGGCGTCACCGAGGTGCTCAGCCCGCTGGTCGACATTCGTTCGCGTCTCACCAACCGCAGCGACAACGAACTGTTCCGCGTCAACGCCGACCGCGAGGCGTACTGGCGCCAAACCACGCTGCCCGAGTTCGACGGCAGCCGCTTCGGCCTGCCGTCGCGCGACCTCGAGCGAATCCAGGCCGGTGAGGCGTTCGACCCTGCCAACGGCAACCAGGTGCGCCAGCAGATCCAGGTGATCGGGCTGGGTGGCCAACTCGTGCCGGCCGCGGCCGACCCGGTGCAGGCGAGCGGCGCGCGGCTCGGCGGGGCCCCGCTCGAACTGCGCCTCAACCGCGACACCAGCACGTTGTTGACGCCCTCCGAACTCGACACCGGCGACCTGTTCACGGTCGTGTCGGCCAGCCCGACGCTGACCCCCGACGTGTTGCGCGCGGCCGGTTCGGCCAACCCACCCGACGCGATGTTCCTCGGCCTCCCCGACGACTTCCCCGGCAACATCGCCGAGGTCGCCCGCGCTGTAGTCGGCGACGCGGCGACCAGCTACGACCAGGTGCTCGCCCTGCAAACCTGGTTCCGCAGCAACTTCGACTACAGCACCGAGGTGCAGGCCGGGCACTCGATCGACGCGATCGAATCGTTCCTACGCATCCGCGTCGGGTACTGCGAGCAGTTCGCGGTGTCGTTGGCGGCGATGGCCCGCACGCTCGGCATCCCTTCGCGGGTGGCGGTGGGCTTCACCCCCGGTGTGCTCGGCTCCGACGGCTGGTACACAGTGCGCGGCCGCAACGCTCACGCCTGGCCCGAGATCTGGTTCGACGACATCGGCTGGGTGCCGTTCGAACCCACCCCCGGCCGCGGCGCCCCCGGTGCCGAGTCGTACACCGGCGTGCCGCCGACCCAGGACGAGACGCCCGGCGGCCCCGGAGGCGAGGTCGACGGGCCAGCCGTGGAACGCCCCACTACCCCGGCCACGGTCGTGCCTCCACCCGGCGCGGGCACCGGCCCGGGCGCGACCACCACGACCACCCCTCAGTCCGGCCGAGGCCCGAACGACCCCGACAACCTCACTGCCGGAGGCGGCAGCGGCACGTCCACGCCCCCACCTGCCGGCGATGGAGCGACGTGGTGGCCGTACGCCGTCGGTGGGCTCGCCGCGCTCGCACTGGTCGCGCCGTGGCTGGTGCGCCGTGTCCGCCGTGGCCGCTCGCAGGGTCGCGTGCAACGGATCGTCACGGCGTGGGCGCGCGCCCGCGGCGCGGCGATGGGTGCCGGCGTGCCCGGCACCCCGGCGATGACCGCCCAGCAGTGGGCCGCCGCTACCGCCGACGTGCTGCCGGTGGCGGCGCGGCCGATGACGTCGCTGGCCGAGGCGGTCGACCGGGTCACGTTCGCCCGGCCCGACAGCGTCGACATCGACCATGCCGGGTCGTTCGGTGAGACACTGGGTGACGACTGCGAGCTGTGGTCGGACCAGGTGGTTCGCGTGGCCGACGACCTGCTGCCGTGGCACCGCAAGCTGCTGCGGTACTTCACCCGGTGGAACTGAATCGCGCAAGCTTTGGCGCGATCGCGTTGAGGAATGGTCTGGAACGTGCGATGATGCAGGTGCTATGCCGCTGAACGAGGACGAGCAGCGCATTTTGCGCCAGATCGAGCAGCAGCTCGCTGCCGATCCGACGTTCTCAACGCGCGGCTATCGCGTGTCACGCAAGCGCCTGGTGGTGCTGTCGCTCGGGCTGGTCGTCGGCCTGGCGCTCACGGTTGCCGGCTTGGCCGTCAGCTTCTGGCTGGCGTTCGCCGGGTTCGTCGGGGTGCTGGCGATGGCGGTGCTGCTTGAGCAAGAGATCCGCGTGGTGGGCCGCGAGAAGCTCGGCAACCTGCCGATCAACGCCTGGCTCGCCGGTTCCGGCCGCCGCCGCCAGTAACGCGATAACCACGATCGGCCCCGCTTGTCGGGTGCCGCTGTTAGCGAGCTGTTAGCGGGCTGGTGTGTACTGCGACCTGTACAGCAGGTTCCTGCGCGCACGCGGGTGAGTTGGGAGTGGTAGATGGGCGAGTCGGGTAGCAGGGTTCGGATTCTCGCTGCGATCGCGATTGCCGCGGTCGCAGCACCGACGGCCGTGGTTGCCGAGCTCGGCGTCGCGGCTGCACACGCGGGAACGGTCGACACCGCCTCGGTGGCTGATCCGTCCCCGCAGACGGTGGCCAACGCCCCGGTGGCGGCACCCGCCGCGGCGACCGTCGCCACGAGTGGCGTCTCGTCGTTGGTGCCGGCGCGCCTGCTCGACTCACGCGACGGCGCCACCACCACCGACGGACTCTTCAGCTCGATCGGCACCCGCGACGCACGCACCACCCTCGAACTCCTCGTCACCAACCGC
>Ga0182745_1000215_pt1 | contig 72382 bp, 79 predicted proteins | sample eDN3rd30CKraftBY_FD_128523 | JGI IMG/M metagenome (GOLD analysis project Ga0182745, IMG submission 128523) | Enriched backyard soil microbial communities from Emeryville, California, USA - eDNA 3rd pass 30_C Kraft BY (version 2) (version 2) | ecosystem: Environmental > Terrestrial > Soil >... | reverse complement strand
GGCGGTCAGAGCTTCTTCGTCACGCCGCGGATCAAGGACCTGCCCGACATCGAGGAGTTTCTGCGCACACGCGTGCCCGAGGTCAAATATGTCGTCGCGCACGGCCAGATGGCGCCGGGCGAGGTCGAGGAGCGGATGAGCGCCTTCTACGACCGCAAATATGACGTGCTCGTCTCGACGACGATCGTCGAAAGCGGGCTCGACATTCCGAGCGCCAACACGCTGGTCGTCCACCGCGCCGACCGCTTCGGTCTTGCGCAGCTCTACCAGCTTCGCGGCCGCGTCGGGCGGTCGAAGACGCGCGCCTATGCCTATCTCACGACGCCCGATCACGGCGGCATCACGGACACCGCCGAAAAGCGGCTGAAGCTGCTCGGCGACCTCGACACGCTGGGCGCGGGGTTCCAGCTCGCCAGCCACGACCTCGACATTCGCGGCGCGGGCAACCTCGTCGGCGACGAGCAGTCGGGGCATATCCGCGAGGTCGGCTTCGAACTTTATCAGTCGATGCTCGAGGAGGCGATCCTCGTCGCCAAAGCTGAAGGCATGGGCGCCGCGCCGCCGCGCGAGGCGCTGTCGCCGGTGATCACGGTCGACGCGCCGATCCTGATCCCCGAGGATTATGTGCCCGACCTGCCGCTGCGCATGGCGCTCTATCGCCGCCTCAACGAGGCCGAGGACCGCGCCGGGCTCGACGCCTTCGCGGCCGAGATGATCGACCGCTTCGGCCCGCTGCCGCCCGAGACCGCGAACCTCGTCCAGCTGATGGAGATCAAGGCGAACGCGAAGGCCGCGGGCATCGCCAAGCTCGACGTCGGCACCAAGGGCGCGCTGGTCAGCTTCCACGGCGACCAGTTCGCGAACGTCCCCGGGCTGATCGCCTATGTCGAGCGGCTGAAGGGTCGCGCGCGCATCCGCCCCGACAACCGGCTGTCGGTTAGCGGCGAGTGGGCGAGCGCGGGCGCGCGGCTCAACGGCGCGCTGCAACTGTCGAAGGGGCTGGGAAAGCTGGCGCGGCAGGCGGCGTAAAACATCGTCATTGCTTCGCTACGCTCCTCGCAATGACGGAGCTATTGTATCAAAGCGAGAAGCTCCTCCCCCGGCACCGGTCCCGATTTCAGGAAGCCCTGCCAGGTCGCGACCCCGATCTCCTTCAGCCGCGCCAGCTGCCGCTCATTCTCGACCCCTTCGGCGACCACCAGCAGCCCCAGCGCGCGCGCGAGATCGACGATCGCGCGCACGACGATGCGATCGCGGTCGCTGCCGTCGATCGTGCGGGTGAAGCCGCTGTCGATCTTCAGATAGTCGATCGGCAGCCGCGCGAGCAGCGATAGGCTGGAATAGCCGGTGCCGAAATCGTCGATCGCGATCGCGGCGCCGAGCGCGCGGATCTGCGCGAGCTGCGCCGCAGCGCTCGCCGGGTCGCTGAGCATCGCCTGTTCGGTCAGTTCGAGCGTCAGCCGGTCGGGATCGACCCGCGCCTGCTTCGCCATCGCGGCGAAGCGGTCGGCGAAGCCGGGATCGCCAAGGTCGGCGGCGGTGATGTTGAGCGACACCCGGAGGCCGCCGAGCGCCTTCGGCCAGCGCGCGATCTCGGCGAGCGCGACGCGGTGCGCATGCTCGGTGAGTTCGCGCTCCATCCGCGCGGCGCGCGCGGCGGTGACGAGCGGCCCGGCGCCGAGCAGCCCGAGCTCGGGATGCCGCCAGCGCAGCAGCGCCTCGACCCCGGTCATCGCGCCGCTCGCGACGTCATATTGCGGCTGATAGAAGATCGCGACCTCGCCGTGCGACAGCGCCGCCTTGACCATCGCGCCGTCACGCGCCGAGGCGGGCCGCGCGAGCTGGTCGCTGGCGATGCGGAGCTGGTCGGCGATCGGCTCGTCGCGGGTGATCAGCGCCGCGGCGATGCGGATCGCGAGCCGCCCGCTTGGGTCGCCGACCATCGGCTCGGCGAGCGCGACGTGCAGCGCCCGCTCCTGCGCGTGCAGGGCGGCGAGCGACAGCGGCACCGCCGGAACGATCAGGAAGCGCGGCCCGCTCAGCCGCTCGACCACCGCCCCGTGGCCGAATTCGTCGCCGGCGAAATTCTCGAGCCGCCGCGCGACCTCTTCGAGCAGCGCATTGCCCGTCTCGGTCCCCGCGCTGTGGTTGATTCGCGCGAGCTGGTCGACCTGGACCAGGATCACGCCGACATCGGCATCGTGGCGCGCGTGCAGTTCGGTCAGGTGACGGATGCTGGCGCTATTGGGGTCGACGGAGCGATTCATCGCGCCGCCATATCAGGCTTTGCTTGCCAAGCCCTTCCCTTTTGCATCACAATCGGCGCGATGGTTATTCAATCGCCCGTAGATACTCCGCTGACCGACGGCCACGGCCGCCGGATCAGCTATTTGCGCCTGTCGGTCACCGACCGGTGCGACCTGCGATGCCGCTACTGCATGGCCGAACATATGAGCTTCCTGCCGCGCTCGGCGGTGCTCAGCATCGAGGAAATGGGCGCGCTCGCCGAGCGCTTCGTCGCGCGCGGCATCCGGCGCATCCGCCTGACCGGCGGCGAGCCGCTGGTGCGGCGCGGCATCGACATGCTCGCGGACCGGCTCGGCGCGCTGATCGGGAGCGGACTCGACGAACTGACGCTGACCACCAACGGCATGCGCCTCGCCGACCATGCGCCGATGCTCGCCGAAGCCGGGGTGCGGCGTGTCAACGTGAGCCTCGATACGCTCGACCCCGAGGCCTTCCGCCACATCACCCGCGTCGGCGACGTCGCCGTCGCGCTGCGCGGGATCGACGCGGCGCGCGCCGCGGGCCTTTCGGTCAAGATCAACATGGTCGCTCTCGCGGGGCTCAACGAGGACCAGTTCCTCCCGATGCTCGACTATTGCGCCGCGACAGGCTGCGACCTGACGCTGATCGAGACGATGCCCCTCGGCGACGTCGAGGGCGACCGCAGCGACCATTATATTCCGCTCCACCGCTTCATCGCTCCGCTCCGTGCCGAGCGCGCCATCTACCCGGTCGACCGGCGCACCGGCGGCCCGGCGCGCTATTTCGGGGTCGAGGACAGCCCCGTGACGCTCGGCCTGATCACCCCGCTCAGCGACAATTTCTGCACGACGTGCAACCGCATCCGGCTGACGGTCGAAGGGCGAATCTACATGTGCCTCGGCCAGGACGACCATATCGACCTGCGCGCCGCGCTGCGCGACGGCGGCATCGGCGCGGTCGACGGCTTGATTGATGCCGCTTTGGCTGGCAAACCCCGCGCGCATGATTTTCACATCGAACGAAAGTCCAAACCGGCGGTCGCGCGTCATATGAGTGCAACGGGCGGCTGACACGCCGCCTCCAGGGGGACCGGACCACTATGCATCGCAAGATCGCGCTCGTCGCATCGAACACGCCCGCGGGCGAGGAGGCCGAGGCCGAGCTGCGTCCGCTCTACGACTTCGTCGATCTGGCCGAGGCCGACCTGCTGATCGCGCTCGGCGGCGACGGCTTCCTGCTCCACATGCTGCACCAGCTGCTCGACCAGCGGCGAAGCCTGCCCGTCTTCGGCATGAACCGCGGCACCATCGGCTTTCTGATGAACGAGTTCCGTGTCGAGGGGCTGCTCGAACGCATCGCCGGCGCGCGCCCCTTCCTGATCCACCCCCTCTCGGGCGACATCACGACGATCAGCGGCGAGCGGCATATCCTGCCCGCGATCAACGAGATTTCGCTGCTGCGCGAAACGCGCCAGGCGGCGAAGCTCGAGGTGCTGATCAACGAGAAGACGATGCTCGAGGAACTCGCCTGCGACGGGGTGCTCGTCGCGACGCCCGCGGGCTCGACCGCCTATAATCTGTCCGCCAATGGTCCCATCCTGCCGCTCGAATCGGAAATGCTCGCGCTGACCCCGATCAGCCCCTTCCGCCCGCGGCGCTGGCGCGGCGCGCTGGTGCCCGAATCGACGAGCATCCGCTTCAACGTCCGCGAGGCGGCGAAGCGCCCGGTCAGCGCGGTCGCCGACCAGCGCGAGATCCGCGACGTGAAGACGGTATTGGTGACAACCGACCGCAGCCGGCCGTTGACCCTGCTGTTCGACCCCGACCAGGGGCTCGACGAACGCATCGCGATGGAACAATTTATCGTCTAGAGCGCAGGACCCGCCAAAACCCCCTTGATAAATATGTTCGTTGGCGGCAAAGGGGCCGCCTTGCCCGCTCCGGCGGCGTGTTCCTCGGTAGCTCAGCGGTAGAGCAGTCGACTGTTAATCGACCGGTCGTAGGTTCGAATCCTACCCGGGGAGCCACACTCTTCTAAAAGAGATTGCCTTACGCAAGGGGTCGCCAAGGCCGCCGCCTTTGGGTTATGCCAAGGGCATGCTCACGATCCTTCTCCCGCTCCTCGCGCTCGCCGCCCAGCCCGCGGCAACGCAGCCCGATTCGACGCCGCCCGCGCCTGCGACCGCCACTGCGCCCTCAAACCCCGCGGTGCCCGACACGCGGCCCTATGTTGCGCTCGTCACCGACCTCGGGACGATCACCGTGCGCCTCGAGGACAAGCGCGCGCCGGTCACTGCCGCCAATTTCCTGCGCTATGTCGACACGAAGCGGATGGACGGCTTCAAATTCTATCGCGCGACGCGGAGCTGGGGGCCGGCGAGCAAGCTGATCCAGGCGGGCAACCGCGGCAATGCGGCCCGGAACTTCCCGCCGATCAAGCACGAGCCGACCACCGCGACCGGGCTCACCAATTGCGACGGTGCGGTGTCGATGGCGCGGCTCAACCCCGGCGATGCGGCGACCGACTTCTTCCTGCTGCTCTCCGACATCAAGGGCTTCGACGCCGATGCCGAGGGCGGCGACGGCGCGGGTTTCGCGGTGTTCGGCGAGATCGTCGGCGGGCGCGACGTAGCCGAGAAAATCTACGCCGCGCCGTTGTCGCCGACCGCGGGCGAGGGGGCGATGAAGGGCCAGATCCTCGATCCGATGGTGACGATCAGGACCGCGCGCCGCGTTCCGGCGCCCGCCGACGCGCCGCAGGGCTGCATCGTCAAGGCGGCGAGCGCGGCGGCGCCCGTCGCCGCGGCGCAATAGCGGGGTGAAGCGCCGACCCCGCGCGATCATTTATTTTGCGTTCATCCGCGCTGTGGCTATACCGCGCGCATGACTCACCCCGTTTCCTCGCGCGCCGCCGTGCGCCTGCTCGCCGCCGCTCTCGTGATGACGCCCCTGCTGGCGGCCTGCGCCGGGGGGGGCGGGGTGAAGAAGGACACGCGCTATGTCGCGCGCGACGTCAGCACGCTCTATCGCGCGGCGCAGGATCGGCTCGACCGCAACCAGTACAAGCTCGCCGCCGCGCTGTTCGACGAGGTCGAGCGCCAGCACCCCTATTCGCCCTGGGCGCGCCGCGCGCAGCTGATGAGCGCCTTTTCCTATTATATGGACCGCGAATATACGCCGTCGATCGAGGCGTCACAGCGGTTTCTGGCGATCCATCCGGGCAACAAGGACGCGCCCTACGCCTATTATCTGATCGCGCTCAGCTATTATGAGCAGATCAGCGACGTCACCCGCGACCAGAAGATCACCCAGCAGGCGCAGGCCGCGCTCGGCGAGGTGATCCGCCGCTATCCCGATACGCGCTATGCCGCCGACGCGCGGGTCAAGATGGACCTGGTGCGCGACCACCTTGCGGGCAAGGAGATGGAGATCGGCCGTTTCTATCAGCGCAGTTCGAACTGGCTCGCCGCCTCGCTCCGCTTCCGCGAAGTGACCGAGAAGTTCCAGACCACCAGTCACACGCCCGAGGCGCTCTATCGCCTGACCGAATGCTATCTCGCGCTCGGCATCCCCGCCGAGGCGAAGAAGGCGGCCGCCGTCCTCGGCGCCAACTATCCGGGCAGCAAATGGTACAAGCGCTCCTTCGACCTGATGCGGAAATACGCACCGCAGGCCTGACGCATCGCGCGATAGATTCGCATTTTGTTCTGCGATAAGAGCGGGTCATGCTGACGGCGCTCTCCATCGCCAATATCGTGCTGATCGAACGGCTCGACCTCGATTTCGAGGCCGGACTCGGCGTGCTCACCGGCGAGACGGGGGCAGGCAAATCGATCCTGCTCGATGCGCTGGGCCTTGCGCTCGGGATGCGCGCCGACACCGGATTGGTGCGGCAGGGCGCCGACAAGGCGCAGGTCACTGCGAGCTTCCGAGCTCCCGGCTCCGGCACGCCGCTCGCCAACCTGCTCACCGACAACGACATCGCGCTCGAACCCGGCGAGCCGCTGCTGATCCGCCGCACGCTGAGGGCCGACGGCGGTAGCCGCGCCTTCCTCAATGACCAGCCGTGCTCGGCGGCGTTGCTGCGCGAGGTTGGTGGACAGTTGGTCGAAATTCACGGCCAGCACGACGATCGCGGCCTGCTCGCGCCCGCGGGGCATCGCGCGCTGCTCGACGCCTATGCGCGCGCCGACACCGGCGCGGTAGCCGAAGCGCACGCCGGCTGGCGCGCCGCCGAGGCGAAGCTCGCGGCGGCGCAGGCGGCGGTGAGCGAGGTGGAGCGCGACCGCGAATGGCTCGAACATTGCGTCGCCGAACTCGCGGCGCTCGCGCCGCAGCCCGGCGAAGAGACCGAACTCGCCGAAGCGCGCGCCGCGATGCAGAAGGGCGAAAAGATCGCGGGCGATCTCGCCACCATCCTCGAAGCCTTCGACGGCAGCGCGGGCGGCCCGGCGCTGCTGCGCGGCGCGGCGCGGCGGCTCGACCGACTCGCGGGCGATCATGTGCTGCTCGCCGAGGCGCTCGCCAGCCTCGACCGCGCGATCATCGACGCCGACGAGGCCGAATCGAAGCTGCACGAAGCGGCGCGCGCGATGGAATATGATCCTGAGCGATTGGAGGCGGCCGAAACGCGGCTGTTCGAACTGCGCGCGATGGCGCGCAAGCATGGCGTCCAGCCCGACGAGCTGCCGCAGCTCGCGGGCGACCTCGCGGCTCGGCTCGACGCGATCGAGGGCGGAAGCGCGGGACTTGCGAAGCTGGAGGCGACGGTCGCCGAGACCGTGGCGGCCTATACCCACGCGGCGACCGCACTCTCCGGCCAGCGCGTCAGGGCGGCGGCGCGGCTCGATGCTGCGGTGGCGAGCGAACTCGCCCCGCTGAAGCTCGACGCCGCGCGCTTCCAGACGCTCGTCGAACGGCTTCCCGCCGAGCGTTGGGGGGCAGACGGAATCGACCGCGTCGAATTCCTCATTTCGACCAACCCTGGCGCCCCCTTCGCGCCGCTGGCGAAGATCGCGAGCGGCGGCGAGCTCTCGCGCTTCATCCTCGCGCTCAAGGTCGCGCTCGCCGAGGAGGGCGGTGCCGACACGATCATCTTCGACGAGATCGACCGCGGCGTCGGCGGCGCGGTCGCGAGCGCGATCGGCGAGCGGCTCGCCAGGCTGGCAGGCGCGGGCAAGCAATTGCTCGCGGTGACCCACAGCCCGCAGGTCGCCGCCAAGGGCGCGGCGCATTTCGTCATCGCCAAATCGAGCGAGGGAACGGTGACACGAACGGGCGTCCGCGCCCTCGACCCCGCCGGCCGCCGCGAGGAAATCGCCCGCATGCTCTCCGGTGCCGAAGTGACGGCGGAAGCGCGCGCGCAGGCGGAGCGATTGCTGGAGGTGGTGTGATGGCCGAACCGACGATCACCCTTTGGCGCCCGGTAGGGCCCGCAGAACTGGCGTTGATCCGCGAAAGTGGCATGCGCGCATTTCCGCCGCGTCTGCCCGAGCAACCGATCTTCTATCCGGTGACAACCGAGGATTATGCGATCAAGATCGCGCGCGACTGGAATGTGCGTGCGAGCGGCAGCGGCTATGTGACGCGCTTCGAGGTGCTGAAATCTTATCTCGACGGCTATCGGATCGAGACGGCGGGCGGCCGCGCGCATCAGGAATATTGGATTCCCGCCGAGGACCTCGACAATTTCAACGCCGCGATCGTCGGCGAAATCGCCGTGACGCGCGAATATCATCCCGAAGGCGAGGAATGACCGCGCCCCACCCCCTCGACCGCCCAGTCTGGAGTATGCTTACCGGGCGGCAGGCGCATCTGGCCGAGGGGGACCGCCGGGCGGCGGTGCGGATCGATCGGGGCTATGGACCGTTCGGAGCCGCCGCGGATCGGAGCGCCGAGGCGCAGACGGCGCTGGCTGCGCTCGCGCCCGACGATGGCGAGCTATGGATCGTCGAGGGCGATCCGTGGCCGGTGCCACCCCGCACGCGCGAGGTGAAGCGCGCCGTGCTCGCGCAGATGGTCGCCGAGGGTGCGCCGCCGGCGGCGCGGGATAGCGAGCCGCCGATGCTACCGCTGTCCGATGCCGATGCGGTCGGGATGGCGGCGCTTGCGGAGCATGCGCAGCCGGGGCCATGGGGCCCGACGACGCATCGCTACGGTCCCTTCTTCGGGATTCGCGAGGGCGACCGCCTGCTCGCGATGGCGGGGCAGCGCATGCTGATGCCCGGCATGGCCGAGATCAGCGGCGTGGCGACCTGGGCCGATTGCCGCGGTCGCGGCTATGCCCGCGCGCTGATCGGCCATGTGATGCGCGCGATGGTCGCGCGCGGCGAACAGCCGTTCCTGCACAGCTATGCCGACAATGCCGGCGCCATCGCGCTCTATGAATCGCTCGGCTTTCGCATCCGGCGGCAGGTGCATGTGCTGGTGATCGCGCGGTGATCGACCGGCGCACGCACCTTGCCGCGCTGGCGGCCTTCGCGGCGGTGTTGCCCGTGCGGTCCCTGCGGGCTTTGGAGAAGATCATGGAAGAAGCGCATCCCCAATATGGCCTGATCGGCCAGATGATCGCGCGGCCGGGGCAGCGCGCCGCGCTCGCCGCGATCCTGACCGAGGGCACCGATGCGATGCCGGGCAATTTCGCCTATCTGGTCGGCGAGGACGCCGAAAACCCCGACGCGCTGTGGATCGTCGAGCTGTGGGCCGACAAGGCGGCGCACGCGGCGTCGCTGCAATTGCCTGCGGTGCAGGCGGCGATCGCGAAGGGGCGGCCGCTGATTGCGGGATTTGGGTCTCGCGCCGAGTTCAAGCCGGTGGCAAAAGCCGGCGCATGAAAGATGTCGAATCGCTGACCGAGGCCGAAGCCGCCAACGAACTGATGCGGCTCGCGAAGGCGATCGCGCACCACAACAAGCTCTATCACGCCGAGGATTCGCCGGAGATCAGCGACGCCGATTACGACGCGCTCGTCCGGCGCAACAATGCGATCGAGGCTGCCTTCCCGCACCTGATCCGCGCCGACAGCCCGAACCGGCTCGTCGGCGCCGCGGTCGAGGCGTCGCCGCTCGCCAAGGTTGCGCACCGGCAGCGGATGATGAGCCTCGACAACGCCTTCGCGGCCGAAGATGTCGCGGAGTTCGTGGCACGGGTGCGGCGCTTCCTCAATCTGAACGGGGACGAGGCGGTTGCATTGACCGCCGAGGACAAGATCGACGGCCTGTCCTGCTCGCTGCGCTACGAGAAGGGCGAGCTGGTGCAGGCCGCGACGCGCGGCGACGGGACGGTGGGCGAGGACGTCACGCCGAACGTGCGTACGATCGCCGATATTCCGCAGACGCTGAAGGGTAATGCCCCCGACGTCTTCGAGATTCGCGGCGAGGTCTATATGGCCAAGGCCGATTTCGCCGCGCTCAACGAACGGCTGCTCGCCGAGGCCGAAGACCCCGAAAAGGCGCGCCAGTTCGCCAACCCGCGCAACGCCGCGGCGGGCTCGCTGCGCCAGAAGGACTCGAGCATCACCGCGTCGCGCCCGCTGCGCTTCCTCGCGCACGGCTGGGGTGAGGTCAGCGACGTGCCCGAGGCGACGCAATTCGCGATGATGAAGCGCATCGAGGGCTGGGGCGTCCCCGTGTCACCGCTGCTGGAACGCTTCGAGAGCGTCGAGGCGGTGCTCGACCATTATCGCGCGATCGAGGCCGAGCGCGCTGACATGCCCTATGACATCGACGGCGTCGTCTACAAGGTCGACCGGCTCGACTGGCAGGCGCGGCTGGGTTTCGTCGCCAAGGCGCCGCGCTGGGCCATCGCACATAAATTCCCCGCCGAGCGTGCGCAGACGACGCTGGAGGCCATCGACATCCAGGTCGGCCGCACCGGCAAGCTGACCCCGGTGGGGCGGCTCACCCCCGTCACCGTCGGCGGGGTGGTGGTGTCGAACGTCACGCTGCACAACCGCGACGAGATCGGCCGCCTCGGCGTGCGGCCCGGCGACCGTGTCGTCGTCCAGCGCGCGGGCGACGTCATCCCGCAGGTGGTCGAGAATCTGACGCGCGACGAGGCGCGGGCGGACTATGCCTTTCCCGACCATTGCCCGGTGTGCGGCAGCGAGGCGGTCGCCGAGGAAGGCGAGGTCGACGTGCGCTGCACCGGCGGCCTCATCTGCAACGCCCAGAAGTTCGAGCGGCTCCGGCATTTCGTCAGCCGCGGTGCGCTCGATATCGAGGGGCTTGGCGAGAAGAGCATCGCGGAGTTTCTGGAATTGGGCTGGCTCGACAAGGGACCGGCCGACATCTTCCGGCTGAAGGATCATCGCGATGAACTGCTTGGCCGCGAGGGGTGGAAGGACAAGTCGGTCGACAATCTGTTCGCCGCGATCGAGGCGAAGCGGCAACCCGACGCAGCGCGGCTGCTCTTCGGGCTCGGTATCCGCCATGTCGGCGCGGTCACCGCGCGCGACCTGCTGAAAGGGCTGGGCGAGCTGTCGCGGCTCCCCGAAAAAGCGGCCGAGATCCATGGCTATCTCGACGCCAACCCGCAGGCCGAGGGCGAATCGGACGGCAAATATCTCGCGCGCAAGGTCGAGGCGATCAAGTCGATCCTCGAAGTCCGCGCCGACGGCATCGGCGTCGCGGTGGGTGAGGCGCTCGGCGATTTCTTCCACGAACCGCACAATCGCGCGCTGTGGGACGACCTCCTCTCCGAAGTCGCGCCGCCGCCCTATGTGGTCGAGACGCGCGACAGCGAGGTGTCGGGCCAGACCGTCGTCTTCACCGGCAAGCTCGAGACGATGAGCCGCGACGAGGCGAAGGCGCAGGCCGAAAAGCTCGGCGCCAAGGCCGCGGGTTCGGTGAGCGCGAAGACCGACCTCGTCGTCGCGGGCCCCGGCGCGGGGTCGAAGCTCAAGCAGGCGGCCGCGCTGGGGATCAAGGTGATCGACGAGGCGGAGTGGGCGAAGATCGTGGAGGCGGCGGGTTGATCCTCCCCGCGGGCGGGGAGGATTGTGGGGTAAAAGGGAAGAGGCTCCATGGCCAAGCGTGATTATCTCCAGACACTGATGCGCGATCTCGAATCGCATACCGAGGTGCGGCGTTTCGGCAGCGGCTGGCTGTCGGGCTTCTTCGGTCTGCTGTTCGCGATCACCGGCTTCTTTCTGGTCATCGCGCTGCGCTTTCCCGACTGGTTCGCGACCCCCGAACTCGAAATCGTCAAGAACTGGACCGGCTTTCGCGGCTTCGTCCATCTGATCCTGCTCGTCAGCTATGGCCTTGCGCTGCTCAGCCTCTTGCTGCGTCCCCGGAAAGTGCTCGGGCTGACCGCGCTGATGATCGGGCTCGTCGCGGCGCTGCTCGGCGGCGCCAATGTCCAGCCCGCCGAGACGCGCGACTGGGGCATTTTCTTCGGGCTCGACTTCTTCATCGTCAATCTGCTCGTCACCGGCTTCATGTTCGCCCCGCTCGAGCGCGCTTTCCCGCACCGGCGTGCTCAAAGGTTGTTCCGCACCGAATGGCGCGAGGATCTCTTCTATTATCTGGTCAGCACGATGTTCGTGCAGATACTGAGCTTCCTCGCGCTCGCGCCGCAAGCCTTCGTCAACGACCATACGTCGAGCTGGGCGGCGTTCCGCGCCGGAGTCGCATCCTTGCCGTGGATCGTCCAGTTCGCCATCGTCCTCGTCGCGTCGGATTTCGTGCAATATTGGTTCCACCGCAGCTTCCACAAATTCCCTTTCCTGTGGGGATTCCACGCGATCCACCACAGCGCGAAGTCGATGGACTGGCTCGCGGGGTCGCGGATGCACTTCGTCGAGATCATCCTCTTGCGCTCGATCACCTCGCTGCCGCTGTTCACGCTCGGCTTCGCGCCCTCGGTGATGCAGGCCTATATCGGTTTCGTCTATGTCTGGTCATCGCTGCTCCACGCCAATGTCGGGGGCAGCTTCAACCGGCTCGGCCACTGGCTCGCGACCCCGCGCTTCCACCACTGGCACCACGGGCTCGAACGCGAGGCGTTCGACGTCAATTTCGCGATCCATTTCCCCTGGCTCGACAAGATCTTCGGCACCTTCCATCTGCCCAAGGATCGCTGGCCCCAGAATTACGGCATCCCCGAGGATGTGCCGAAGGCCTATTGGGGCCAGTTCCTCTATCCTTGGACGCGGACGGGGAAGAAGACCGACGAGACGCCGGCGGAATAAGGGGTGCGTGGACATTATGTCCGCTTGCGCCGCCACGCCCCGCGCCATAAAGCCACGCACCGTGGGCATTCTCGCCGCCTTTCGCCGTCCCGGCATCCTGCTCCTGCTGCCCGTGCTGCTCGCGCTCGCGGCGCGCGTGTTCGTCGCGCCGGGGTGGATGATCGAAACCGACAGCGGCGGGTCGATCACGGTGCGCGTCTGTTCGGACCCGGCGAACCCGGACGCGACGCTGACCATCGCGCTCGAGAGAGATGGCGAGAAGGCCGGCGATCATGACGCGGCGCAGGACCAGCATTGCCCGTGGGGCGCGCTCGCGGTCGCGCCGATCGTTCCCGACACCCCCGCGCTGCCCGAGGCGCTCGCAAGGGCCGCGCCCGCCCCCGCCGCGATTCCCGCGCTCGGCTATGCGCCGGGCATCGCCTCGCCGCTGCCGCCGAGCACCGGACCACCCGCCTTCGCCTGAATCAGCCTGACCGGCCGGGCGCGCGCCTGCGCGCGCCGGCTCTGCCTGCATTCAAGCGAAGGATTATCGATGCAAAGCCCTGTTACCTGTGGGGCGTCCTTGCTGGCGCTCGCCATCACGTTCGTTCCAATGCTCGCCCATGCCGAAACGGCCGAGGGCGATCAGACCATCATCGTCACCGCCACCACCGGCACCGACGCCGCCGAGGCGCGCGCGACGAAGACGCCCGGCGGCGCCGATATCGTCGGCTATGAGGATTATGCCGACAAATCGATCGTCAGCTTGCGCGACACGCTCGCCTTCTCGCCCGGCGTCTATCTCCAGCCGCGCTTCGGGCAGGAGGTGCGGATCTCCATCCGCGGCTCGGGTCTATCGCGCGGATACCATATGCGCGGTCTGACGCTGCTCCAGGACGGGGTGCCGATCAACCTCGCCGACGACAATGGCGATTTCCAGGAGCTGGAGCCGATCTTCTTCGATCATCTCGAGGTCTATCGCGGCGCCAATGCGCTGCGTTTCGGCTCGGGAACGCTCGGCGGTGCGATCAATGGCGTGACGCCGACCGGACGCACTGCGCGCGGCATCTATCTGCGCGCCGACGGCGGCAGCTTCGACAGCCTGCGGGGGCTGGTGTCGGCGGGTGTCGCGGGCGAGCGCGTCGATGCGTGGGGCGCGGTCAGCGCCGACACGTCGGACGGGGACCGCGCCCATGCGCGGCGGCGCAGCCTGCGCTTCCACGGCAATGCCGGGCTCGCGCTGACCGACAGAATCACGACGCGTCTCTACGCGAGCTACAATAATATCGATCAGGCACTGCCCGGCGCCCTGACCCTCGGGGAGGCGCTGGCCACGCCGCGCAAGGCCAATGCCGGCAGCGTCGCCGGCGATCAGGCGCGCGATATCGAATCGCTGCGGCTCCAGAACCGCACCCGCTTCGATTTGGGCGCCGCGCAGCTCGACCTCGGCGTCTTCGTCAACACGAAGAGGCTCCACCATCCCATCTATCAGCTCATCGACCAGAAGAGCCTGGATCGCGGCGGCTTCTTCCGTCTCGACTATGCCGCCGGATCGGTCGAGGCGACCCTCGGCGGCGAGCTGCGCGTCGGCGACGTCCATTCGCAGCGCTTCGTCAACATTGCGGGTCGGCGGGGCGCGAAGACCTTCGACGCGCAGCAGGATGCCCGCACCGCGACCCTCTATGGGGAGATCCGGCTGAGGCCGGTCGACAGCCTGTCGTTGATCGCGGGCGGCATTTATGCCGACGGCATGCGGCGCCAGCGCGAGGCCTTCAACAACGGTCCGGTCGACAATTATGGTCGCGCCGACTTCGACACTTTCTCGCCCAAGTTCGGGGTGCTGCTCGAACCCGCGCCGGGGGTGCAGGTCTACGGCAACTACAGCCGCTCGGTCGAATTTCCGGGCTTCATCGAACTGGCGCAGACATCGGCCTTCGTCCCGCTCGATCCGCAGCGCGCGTGGACAGCGGAAATCGGTACGCGCGGCCGGAGAGGGATGCTGAGCTGGGACCTCTCGCTCTACCGCGCCGACATCAAGGGCGAACTGCTGCAATATAATCCGGGTGAGGCGGATGTCCCGGCCGCGACCTTCAACGCCGGGAAAACGCGTCACGAGGGGATCGAGGCGGCGCTGGAGTTGAATCCCGCCGATTGGTTGCGGCTGCGGCAGGTCTATACCTACAGCGACTTCCGCTTCCGCCGCGACGCCGTCTATGGCGACAACCGCCTGCCGGTCGTCCCGCGCCACGTCTATCGCGCCGAAATGCGCCTCGGCACCGACGCGCTGCACGTCGCGCCCAACGTCGAATGGGTGCCGCAGGGGCCCTTCGCCGATTACCGGGGCCGCGTTCGCACTCCCGGCTACGCGCTGCTCGGCTTCACCGCCGGCGCGCGGGTGGGGGAGGGCATCGACGCCTTCCTCGACGTCCGCAATATCGCGGGAAAAAGGGCGATCGGCGACATCAGCGCGGCGATCGACGTGACCGACGCCTCGGCGATCTATTATCCGGTCGAGCGCCGCGCGGTCTCGGCCGGCCTGCGCGCGCGCTTCTAAGGGGAGAATGGGGATGGCGGACGTCAACCAGTTCCCGCTCTATCGCACCATCTGGCGCTGGCATTTCTATGCCGGGCTGTTCGTCATTCCCTTCATCCTGCTGCTGTCGGCGACCGGCGCGATCTATCTGTTCAAGCCGCAGACCGACCGCTGGGAAGAACGTGCATGGCGGGACCTGCCTGCCGCGCAAACGGTCGATGCCGACGCGCAGGTGGCGGCGGCGCTCGCGGCCTTTCCGGGCGCGCGCTTCCACTATTACCGTATCCCCGCGGCGCGGGGCGACGCCGCGGTCGTCCATATCGGGCTCGCCGACGGCACGATGCGCGACGTCGGCGTCTCGCCGCGGGGCCGGATACTCGGTGCGATCGACCCCGAGCGGCGGCTGTCGGCGGTGGTGCAGCGCATCCACGGCACGTTGCTGCTCGGGGTCGGCGGCGGCATCCTCGTCGAGCTCGCCGCGAGCTGGGCGATGGTGCTGATTCTCACCGGCCTTTACCTCTGGTGGCCGCGCGGGCGCGGGCTGGCGGGTGTGGTCTGGCCGCGCGTGTCGCTTGGCGGGCGGACGGCGCTTCGCGATCTCCACGCGGTCACCGGTTTCTGGGTTTCGGGTTTCGCGCTGGTGCTGCTGACCACCGCGCTGCCGTGGACCGATGTCTGGGCGACCGGCTTCAACGCGGTGCGCGCCGAAATGGATTGGGTCGCGGGGCCGCGGGACTGGAAGGGCGGTCTCGGCGGTCATGCCGCGCACGATCATGGCACGATGGCGGAGATGGCGATGCCCATGCCGACCGCTTCGGCGCGCGTGCCGCTCGACACCATCCTGCTTCGCGCGCGCGGCGAGGCGATGCCCGCGCCGGCGATCGTCCAGCCGCCGGGCGCCCCCAATCTGTTCGGGCCGCCCAACGGCGATGTCTGGACGCTGACCACGCTGACGCAGAACCGTCCCTACGTGCGATCGGTCAGCTACGATCCCGAAACGGGGATCGAGGTGGCGCGCAGCGGTTTCGCCGACAAGCATGTCATCGACCGCGTCGTCGGCATCGGCATCGCGTGGCACGAGGGCGCGCTCTTCGGTGTCGTCAGCCAGCTGATCGGCGTGGCGACGGCGCTCGGGATGATCCTGCTCGCCGTCACGGGCTTTCTGATGTGGCGGCGGCGGAGGCCCGATGGCGCGCTCGGTGCGCCCGCGCCGCCGCGCGATCCGGCGAAGCTCAAGGGCGTCGCCGCGATCCTCCTGCTGCTCGCGGCGTTTCTGCCGTTGCTCGCGGCATCGCTGATCCTTCTCTGGCTCGTCGACCGGCTGCTGCTGCCGCGCCTGCCGCGTGCGACACGCTGGCTCGGGATGGCGGTGAGGAGCTGATCGACAGGGAAGGGGCGCTTGCCTTTTGTCACTCGCTGCCGCAATTCCCGAGTGGAATGCAAAGAAGTTACCATTTCGCGCTCGCCGAGCGAACCGGGCTTTCGCAGGCCGAGCGCGAGCGGCTGGCGGCGATGGCGCCGATGCGCAGTCTCGCCGACGGTCAGTTCGTGCAGCATCAGGGCGATCCGGGCGACGCTTTCTGGGTGGTGTGCGAGGGGAATGTTCTCGCCGGGCGCCATGCGGAGGACGGACGCTTCACCGCCTTTGCCGTGCTGGGCCCCGGCGACATCTTCGGCGAGCTCGCCTTCTTCACCGGCGTGCCGCGTCAGGCCGACGCGATCGCCAGCGGGCCGGCGCGGCTGATCGCGATCGACCGGCCGCTGCTGCGCCGGCTGATGGCCGACGACATCGGCTGGGCCGAGCTGCTGCTCCGCAGCCTGTCGCGCCAGCTCGCGGTCACGCTCGACATCATCGACGCCGAGCGGCGGCTGCCGACCGCCGACCGGCTCGCGCGGCTGCTCGCCGCGATGGCGGCCGACGCGCCCGACCGCTGCACGGTGCGCGCGACCCAGCAGCAGCTCGCCGACCTGCTCGGCGTCTCGCGCGTCACTTTGGGGGTGGCACTGCGCGATCTGACCACGCGCGGGCTGGTCGAGCGCGGCTATGGCCGGATTCGGATCACCGCATCGCTTTCGCAGAGCGACGGCGCTCGTTATAGCTAGGACGATATGGCATTCCTCCGCTCTCTTTGCCTGTTTCTCGCCGCGCTGCTGCTCGCGCCCGCCGCGAGCGCCGCCGACCGCGGGCCGCTGGTACTCGCGGCGGCGAGTCTGCAGGAATCGCTGACCGAAGCGGCCGATGCCTGGGCGGCGAAGGGGCATGCCCGGCCGGTGCTGTCGTTTGCGGCTTCCTCGGCGCTGGCGCGGCAGATCATGGCGGGGGCGCCCGCCGACCTCTTTCTGTCGGCCGACGAGCCATGGATGGACGCGGTCCAGAAGGCGGGATTGCTGCGCGGCGGCACGCGCACGACCTTGCTCGGCAACCGGCTGGTGCTGATCGCGCCGGTGGGGAGCAGGGTCCGGCTGACGCCGGCGCGCGGCTTTCCGATCGCCCGCGCGCTCGGCGTCGGGCGGCTCGCGGTAGCCGATCCCGACGCGGTGCCGGCAGGCAAGTATGCGAAGGCGGCGCTGACGTCGCTCGGCGTCTGGCGCGGGGTCGCGGGGCGGCTCGCCCCGGCCGAGAATGTCCGCGCCGCGATGGCGCTGATCGAGCGCGGCGCCGCGCCGCTCGGCATCGTTTACGCGACCGACGCGAAAGCCTCGCGCGCGGTTCGCGTCGTCGGCGCCTTTCCCGCGTCGAGCCACCCGCCGATCCGCTATCCGGTCGCGGTGCTGAAGGCTTCGCGGCACAAGGATGCCACGGCCTTCCGCGCCTTCCTGCTGTCGCGGCAGGCGCGCGCGATCTTCGCGCGGCACGGCTTTTCGGCCCCCTGATGCTCTCACCCGAGGAATGGAGCATCGTCGCGCTGTCGCTGAAGGTGGGCGGCGTCGCGGTGCTCGCGACGCTGCCGCTCGCCTTCGCGCTCGCCTGGGCGCTCGCGCGCTACCGCTTTCCGGGCCGCGTGCTGCTCGACGGCCTTGTCCACCTGCCGCTCGTCCTGCCCCCCGTCGTCACCGGCTGGCTGCTGCTGCTCGCCTTCGGGCCGCTCGGGCCCATCGGGCGCTGGCTCGAATGCTGGTTCGGGGTGAGCGTGATGTTCCGCTGGACCGGCGCTGCGCTCGCGGCGGCGATCATGGCGCTGCCGCTGATGGTGCGCGCGATGCGGCTGTCGATCGAGGCGATCGACCGGCGGTTCGAGGGCGCGGCGCGCACGCTGGGGGCGAGCCGCTGGCACGCCTTCTGGACGATCAGCCTGCCGCTGGCATTTCCGGGCGTGCTCGCGGCGCTGGTGCTCGGCTTCGCGCGCTCGATCGGCGAATTCGGCGCGACGATCACCTTCGTGTCGAACATCCCGGGCGAGACGCGAACCCTGCCGCTCGCCATCTATTCGGCACTCCAGATCCCGGGGGCCGAGGCGATGGTGACGCGGCTCGCGCTGTTCTCGGTCGCGCTGTCGCTCGGCGCGCTGATCCTCTCCGAATGGCTCGTCCGCCGCACCCATGCCGAAAGACAGCGGCATGGCGATTGATATCGACGTCGAAAAGCGCCGCGGCGAGCGCATCATCGCGGCGCGCTTCACCGCAGGGCCGGGACTGACCGCGCTCTTCGGTCCCTCGGGCGTCGGCAAGACCAGCCTGTTGGCCATGGTCGCGGGGCTGCTGCGGCCCGATCGCGGGCATATCCGCATCGGCACCCGCACGCTTTTCGGCGACGGTATCGACCTGCCGCCCGAGGCGCGGCGGATCGGCTATGTCTTTCAGGACGGCCGTCTCTTTCCGCACCGGCGGGTGCGCGCCAACCTGCTCTACGGGCACCAGCTCGCGGCGCCGGCCGACCGCTGGATGGGCCTCGACGAAGCCGCCGCCTTCCTCGGCATAGGGCATCTGCTCGATCGCTGGCCGCGCAGCCTGTCGGGCGGCGAGGCGCAGCGCGTCGCGATCGGCCGCGCCTTGCTTGCCGGGCCCGAAATCCTGTTGATGGACGAACCGCTGTCGTCGCTCGACGCGGCGCGGCGCGGCGACATCATGGCGGTGATCGAGCGCATCCGCGACGAGCTGAAACTGCCGATCCTCTACGTCAGCCACGACCGCGCCGAGGTCGACCGGCTGGCGACCGAGGTGATCGCGCTCGATGGGTGAGGTCGACTTAAAGTTTCACTTGAAACCAGTTTTGTGATAGCCCGTTGCGCATGAAGAATCCCGACACCCATGTCCATGACACGCCGCCGCCTGGCGCCGCGCCCGACTGGACGATATCGCAGGACTGGGAGGCGTTCACCGCCAATGAGCATGCGATGTGGGACCGCCTCTTCGCGCGCCAGTCGGCGATGCTGCCGGGCCGCGCGTCGGAGGCCTTTCTGCGCGGCATCGACGTGCTGCGGCTCGAAAAGCCGGGCATCCCCGACTATCGCGACCTCAACGCGCGGCTGACGGCAGCGACGGGGTGGCAGGTGGTCGCGGTGCCGGGGCTGGTTCCCGACGACGTCTTCTTCGATCATCTCGCGAACCGGCGCTTTCCCGCGGGCAATTTCATCCGCACACCCGAACAGCTCGACTATCTGCAGGAACCCGACGTCTTTCACGACGTCTTCGGCCATGTTCCGATGCTCGCCGACCCGGTGTTCGGCGACTATATGCAGGCCTATGGCGAGGGCGGCCTGCGCAGCCTGAAGTTCGACGCGCTGAAACAGCTCGCGCGGCTCTATTGGTACACGGTCGAATTCGGCCTGATCCGTGAGGGCGGCGCGCTTCGCATCTATGGCGCGGGGATCGTCTCTTCCTATGCCGAAAGCGTTTTCGCGCTCGATTCGGACAGCCCGAACCGCATCGGCTTCGACCTCGCCCGCGTGATGCGAACCGACTACCGGATCGACGATTTCCAGCAGAATTATTTCGTCATCGACAGTCTGGACCAACTGCTCGACGTGACGGTGAACACCGATTTTGCGCCGCTCTATGCGGCCAATGCCGCGCTACCGCCGATCCCGATCGCCGACATATTGGGCGAGGATGAGGTGATTACGCGCGGCACGCAGGATTATGCGCTGGCGAAGAGCGGGTGACCAACGACGCCCTCTCCCCTGAGGGGGGAGAGGCTCACCAGCTCCCGAACGTCGCGTCCGAGGGGCTCGCGCGGTGCAGCGCGCGCTCCTTGCGCCGCCAACCATAGCGCCGCCGCTTGACCAGCAGCAGGCACGGCCATTCCACGCTTCCTCCGCGCGCGGCGAGCCGGAATCCTTGCGCGCGATAGGCGGCGAGCACCGGCTCCATCTGCCGCGCGATCAGGCCCGCGAGGATCGCGTGGCCGCCGGGCGCGGTCGCGGCGGCGATGTCGGGGGCGAGGGTGATGAGGGGGCCAGCGAGGATGTTTGCGACGACCAGATCGTAGGGCGCGCGGTGGCGGATTGCGGGATGATCGGTTCCCGGCGCGACCGCGAGCGCGAGCCGGCCGCCTCCGCGACCGAGCGCGACGCCGTTGATCGCGGCATTGTCGCGCGTCACGAGGATGCTCGCGGGGTCGATGTCCGACGCGATCGCCCGGGCGCGCGGCCACAGCGCCAGCGCGGCGAAGGCGAGCAGTCCGGTGCCGGTGCCGATATCGGCGATATTGCGCGGCGTCGCGCCGGCCCGAGCGATCCGGTCGAGCATCGACAGGCATCCCGCGGTCGTGTCGTGCCCGCCGGTGCCGAAGGCCTGGCTCGCGTCGATCAGGAAGGGCACGACGTCCGGCGGCACGCGTTCGGCATGGCTGCTCGTATGGACGAAGAAGCGGCCGGCCTGCACGGGTTCGAGCCCCTGCTGGCTCAGCGTCACCCAATCCTCCTCGGGCAGCTCCTCGACCGTGGGCGCGGCGCCCTTCGCGCTCGGCACCAGCGCGCGCAGCGTTTCGATGAGCGCGGCGCTCGGCGGCGCCTCGACATAGGCGTCGAGCTGCCAGCGCGCGGCCGCTTCGTCGATCTCGCGCGTCACCACCACCGGCGCATCGGGCAGCGCGTCGAGTGCGGGCACCTCGCCCGACAGCGCCTCGGCCTCGTCGCGGGTGCAGGGGAGCGAGACGAGCCAGCTCATGGCTTGCCCGCGGCTTCCTTCGCCAGCCGGTCGTCGAGCCGTTTCGCGGCCTCGGCGGCATAGGTGCGGCAGCCGTCCGGATCGGCGAGGGGGGCATCGCCCGCGAGGCGCGCGAACAGGTCACTCGCGCCCGGATGCGGGGTGATCAATATGTCGCAGGGCAGCGCCGGCACCTTGGCGAAGGTCGCGCGCATCATCGCGACATAATCGGGATGGTCGGTGAAGCGGTAGTCGTCGCCCGACACCGCGCTCAGGCTGTCGACATAGGCGATGGTGCGGCAGTCGCCGCCCTCGCACGACCGCCACGTCCAGCTCGTGCTCCCCGGCGTGTGGCCGGGCGTCGCGTGGAGCGTCAGGTCGAGGCCGGAAATCGGCAGCGCCTCGCGGTCGCGGAGCTCGCCCGCGATCTTCACGCCGCGGAAGGGCGGGATCGCGCCGCGCTGCGGGTCGCGCGCTTCGGGCTCGCCGCTCGTCAGCGTGGCGACCGCTTCATGGCGCGCATAGATTTTCGCACCGGTCGCGTCCTGCAGCGCCCTGAGCCCGCCGACATGGTCGAGATGCTCGTGGCTCGCGAGCAGGGTATGCACCTGCTTCGGGTCGAAGCCCAGCGCACGGATGTTGGCGAGGATCGCGGGCGCGGCCTCCTCGGTCGCCGCGTCGATCAGCACGAGCCCGCCCGGCGCGTCGATCAGCACCGCCGAAATGCCGCAGGTGCCGACATAATAGCTGTTGCCGAAGATCTTCGCGGGCGGCGCGGGATCGCTCCAGCCGTCGCGACCCTCGCAGGCGGCGGCAAGCGCCTGGCCCGTGGGTGCGGCGGGTGCGGAAGCGGGCGCTTCGGCCTGCGACGCGCAGCCTGCGAGCAGCAGCGCGGCGAACAGCATGGGTTTACCGGACATAGCTTGCTCCATTGGCGTCGAGTACCGCGCCGGTCATCGAGGGCGGCGCGGCGAGAGCGCACCAGCGCGCCATCTCGGCGATCTCCTCGGGCATCGCGACGCGTCCGAGCGGAATGTCGGCGAGCAATTTGTCGCCGCCGCGGCTTTCGAGATACTCCTCGGCCATGCCGGTCATGGTGAAGCCGGGGCAGACGGCGAAGGCGAGGATATTCTCGCGGGCATAAGCGCGCGCGATCGTCTTGGTCATCGCGACCATCCCCGCCTTCGACGCCGCATAATGCCAGTGTGCGGGACTGTCGCCGCGATGGGCGGCGCGGCTCGCGATATTGACGATGCGGCCGCCGCGCGCGCCTTGCTGCCAGTGGCGCACCGCGAGGCGGCAAAGCTGCGCGCTTGCGGTCAGATTGACCTCCAGCGTGCGATTCCAGCCGGCGAGCCAGTCGGCATCGCTTTTGTCGATCGGATTGGTCTCGAACACTCCGGCATTGTTGATCAGCACGTCGATGCGGCCGTCGAGGCGATCGAGGCTTTCGGCCCACAGCCGCGCGGGAACGTCGGGGTCTGCAAGGTCGCCGTCGGCGCTCGAAAGCGCGACGACCTTCGTCACGTCGGTGGTCAGCGCATCGGCGATCGCCGCGCCGATGCCGCGGCTCGCGCCGGTGATCAAGATATGGATGCTCATGGCCTCCGCGTTTAGCGGCGGGCAAGGTTCAGCGCAAAAGGGGCGATCAAAAAATTCCGTTCGCCCTGAGCCTGTCGAAGGGCCGTTCTTCCTTCTTCGGGCGTCGAAGGGAAGAACGGTGCTTCGACAAGCTCAGCACGAACGGGTTTTGAAAATTCTTGCCTTCGTCAAGCCACCCGGCGGCTGAACTCGCTCGCCGCCTGTTCGAGCGACTGGAGCCGCTCGCCCATCTTGGCGAATTTCTCGCTCAGCACGCTGATCTCGCCCGCGACCATTCCCGAATCGTTGCGGATGCTGGCGATGGTCGACGACATCGAATCGGCGGCGAGCGCGGTCTCGTCGACCGCGGCGGTGATCGAGGTGACCGTCTGTGCCTGCGCGTCCATCGCGTCGCGGATGCGTTCGGCCGATTGCTGGACCTCGACGATCGTCGCCTGGATCGACTGGTTGGCGCTCACCGAACCTTTCGTCGCCTGCTGGATCGCGGTGATCTTGCCCGCGATATCGTCGGTCGCGCGCGCGGTTTCGTTGGCGAGGCTCTTCACTTCCTGCGCGACGACCGCGAAGCCGCGGCCCGATTCGCCGGCGCGCGCCGCCTCGATCGTGGCGTTGAGGGCGAGAAGGTTGGTCTGTCCCGCGATCTCGCGGATCAGGCCGAGGATCGATTCGATCGATTCGGCGTGGCGCGACAGCGCTTCCGACATGGCGACCGCTTCGCCCGCCTGTTCCGACGCGCGGGTCGCGACGCTGGCCGAGGCTTCGACCTCGCTGCGCGCATCCTCGATCGCGCGGATCAGCCCGGCGGCGGTCGACGCCGCCTCGCGCATCGCGATCGCCGACTGCTCGGACGCCGCGGCGACCTCGCTGGTCTTGGCGATCATGCCCTTGGCCGCGAGATCGGCCGATTCGGCCTGGCTCGCGAGTTGCTGGCGCACCCCGTCGGTGTCCTGCACCAGCGTCGCGATCGAGCGGTCGAAATCGCCCGCCAGCGCCTGGCGCTCGCTCGAGATCGCGGCGCGTTCCAGCTTTTCGGCATAGGTCTGCATGATGTCCATCTCGAGCAGCGCGAGGCGGTTGATCGCGCTCGTCAGCCGGACGATGCGGTCGGTGTCGCCGGCGCAGGCGTGGACGACATGCTCGATGGTCAGCCGCTGGCTTTCGCCGAGGCACGACAATACCGAGGCGAGCGGCACGCCGACGCGCAGCGCCATATGGGTGTTCTGGCAGGCGATCGTCGCCGATTCCTGGCCCGCGGGATCGGAATATTTGACCAGCATGTGCCGGGTGCTGCCGCGCACATAGGCTTCGAGCAGTTCGCCTTCGGCCTTGCGGACGTGGGGCAGCGCGTTGAAGGCGGTCCAATAGGCGCGGCCGATCGGCTCCTCGTGGCCCACCACCATCTCGGCGATCTCGCGCGCATCCGCGGCAAGCCGGCCATCGAGGTCGTAATAGGGAAAACGATCGGCCATCAGCACCGGATCGATCTGCTGCTTATGAATCGGATTGTCCTTCACCATGATCCCGTCCCCCGAGGCCAAGTCTTGGATGCGCGGCGTCTGCCGTCCGCCTGCGTCCGCGAAACTGGTGAACGGGATATGCTGCGGAACCGGTAAATTCGCCGTTAACCCGGCAGGGCGAATTTGGTGATCGGAGCACCGATGAGCGCTATACTTCGAGGGCGCGGCGCGGTTATTGGTTGCAGGTGAAACCGGTCGGAGACGAAACCATGATCATCGGCACCCCCAGGGAAATCAAGAATCACGAATATCGCGTCGGCCTGACCCCCGAAAGCGCGCGCGAACTGGTCGTGCACGGCCACCGCGTGCTGGTCGAGACCGGGGCGGGCGAAGGCATCGGCGCGCACGACCGCACCTATGAGGATGCGGGCGCGGAGATCGTCGCGACCGCCGCCGAGATTTTCGCGACGGCCGAGATGGTGGTGAAGGTGAAGGAGCCGCAGCCGGCCGAGCGCGCGATGCTGCGCCCTGGCCAGATCCTCTACACCTATCTCCACCTCGCCCCGGACCCCGAGCAGACGCGCGACCTGATGGCGTCGGGCGCGGTGTGCATCGCCTATGAAACCGTGACCAGCCCGCACGGCGGCCTGCCGCTCCTCAAGCCGATGAGTCAGGTCGCGGGGCGCATGTCGATCCAGGCCGGCGCGACCGCGCTCGAAAAGGCGCACGGCGGCCGCGGCGTGCTGCTCGGAGGCGTCCCCGGCGTCGCGCCGGGCAAGGTGTGCATCATCGGCGGCGGCGTCGTCGGCTTCAACGCGGCGCAGATGGCGACCGGGCTCGGCGCCGATGTCACCATCCTCGACCGCGATCCCGAAGTGCTCGAACGCGTCGGCACCTTCTTCGAATCGCGGGCGAAGACCCGCTTCTCGAACCGCGCCAACCTCGCCGAATGCGTCGCCGACGCCGATCTCGTCATCGGCGCGGTGCTGATTCCGGGAGCCGAGGCGCCCAAGCTCGTCACCCGCGACATGCTGAAGACGATGCGCCCCGGATCGGTGCTCGTCGACGTCGCGATCGACCAGGGCGGCTGCTTCGAGACGAGCCATGCGACGACGCACGCCGAGCCGACCTATGTGGTCGACGGCATCGTCCATTATGCGGTCGCCAACATGCCGGGCGCGGTCGCGCGCACCAGCACCTATGCGCTCAACAACGTCACTTTGCCGCACGCGCTGCGCATCGCCGACCTCGGCTGGAAAGAGGCTTTGCGCCGTGACGTGCATCTTGCGCAGGGCTTGAACGTTTGGAATGGCAAGGTGACGTTCGAGGCGGTAGCCGAAGCGATCGGAACCGACTATGTGCCCGTCGACCAGGCGCTAAGTTGAGCAAGAAAGTAGAGAAGACAAATGACGGACCAAGGCCAGCCGACTCCTCCCCCGAACGAAGACGAGGAAAATGAAGTGCTGCGCGCCGCGCGCGAGCGCCACGAGCAGCAGGAAGCCCTCGAAGCGGCGGAGGCCGAGGCCAAGGGCGGCAAGCGCGGGCGTGGCTGGAAAGCCGCCGCGGGCCTCGGCATCGGATCGGCGGCGGTGATCGCGGCGCTGCTCTACGCGAACCGCGACAAGATCAAGTGACGCGGCAAGGCCGCTGAACGCGCTCAGGCGATCCATATCTCCGCGCCGGTCTTCACCCGGTTGAGCGCGATCAGGCTGCGAAAGCTCGCCACCGCGTCATTGTCGGCGAACAGGCGCCGGCTGATCGCTTCATATTCGATCATGTCGCGGGTCACGATCACCAGCACGAAGCTGATCCCGCCGGTCACATAATAGCATTGCTGCACTTCCGGCGCCGCGAGGAACAGCGCTTTCGCGCCGTCGACCGTGGGCGGGCGCTCGTCGATCAGATGGACCTCGACGACCGCGGTGATCGTCATGCCGAGGGCGCCGGTGTCGACGATCGCGACATTGCGTTCGATGATCCCCGCCGCCTCCATCGCGGCGATGCGCCGCTGCACCGCCGCCGCCGACAGGTTCACCGCTTCGGCGATTTCGCGCTGCGGCGTTTTGTTGTCGCGCTGAAGGATGCGCAGGATCGCGCGGTCGAAGCTGTCGAGCCTGCGCTCGCCGGATGCTCTGGGTCGGCCCATAGCCGAGTATTTGTTGCATTTTATCCCCGAAGCAAGCGTCCTTCGCTCGCTTCGTCGATGCTATCCCACGCCCATCGACAGCGAGGATCGCCATGAGCATCGCCATCGCCGGCGCGTCCGGCACGCATCGAATCGGAGCCGGCCTCGCGTGCGGCATGGGGGCGGGCGCCTTGTGGGGGCTGGTGTTCCTCGCGCCCGAACTGGTGCGCGGCTTCACCCCGCTGCAGCTCGCGATCGGGCGCTATCTCGCCTTCGGCGCGATCGCGACGGTGCTGATCGCGCCGCGCTGGCGCACGCTGGCCGGCCGGCTCGCGCGCCGCGATTGGGTGGCGCTGGGCTGGCTCGCGCTCGCGGGGAACACCCTCTATTACATCCTGCTTTCGGCGGCGGTGCAGGCGGGTGGGATCGCGATGACCTCGCTCGTCATCGGCTTCCTGCCGGTCGCCGTCACCCTGATCGGCAGCCGCGATCATGGTGCCGTTCCGCTGGCGCGTCTCGCGCCGTCGCTGCTTCTCTGCGCGGCGGGGGCGGCCTGCATCGGCTGGCAGGCGATCGGCGCGCCGGCGTCGGACGATGGCGGCGCGGGAAGGGTCGGTCTGCTGTGCGCGGTGGGAGCGCTCGTGTCGTGGACCGCTTATGCGGTCGGCAACAGCCGCTGCCTCGCGCGCCTCGATCATGTCTCGGCGCACGACTGGAACCTGCTGACCGGCGTCGTCACCGGCGCGCAGGCGCTGGCGCTGATCCCACTCACGCTGCTCCTCGAGCCGATCGGTCATGACACGGCCACCTGGCTTCGCTTCGCGGGCGTGTCGGTCGGCGTCGCGCTTCTCGCCTCGATCGCTGGCAACGCGCTGTGGAACCGAATGAGCCGGCTGCTGCCGCTGACGATGATCGGGCAGATGATCCTGTTCGAAACGCTCTTCGCGCTGCTCTATGGTTTCGCCTGGGAAGGGCGGCTGCCGACGCCGCTAGAAGTGGCGGCGTTCGCGCTGGTGGTCGCCAGCGTCCTCTCCTGCATCGCCGCGCACCGCCGGCACCCGCCCGCCGCGCTCGCGAGCTGAGCGCCCGGCGCTGCGAGGCAAATTTTCCCCATTCGCCCCCTAAGCAATTGCATATCGCGGCGGGAAGGCTTAACCGGCCCGCATCGACCGGATAGAGTCAGAAGATACGGGGCTGATATGGCTGGCAAGGAACCGGGCGGGCGACCGCTCTCTCCACACCTCGGGGTGTATAAATGGGCGCCGTCGATGGCGGTCTCGATCTTCCACCGCATAACCGGCGACGGGCTCGCGATCGTCGGTGCGCTGATGTTCCTCTGGTGGCTCGGCGCGATCGCCGCGGGTCCCGACGCCTATGCGGCCTTCGTCGCCTGCGTCTGGCACGACCCCGAAGCCGGCACCTTTCACCAGATCACCAACATTCTGGGCAAGATCGTGCTGGTCGGCCTGACCTGGGCGCTGTTCCAGCATCTCTTCTCGGGCCTTCGCCACCTCGTCCTCGACACCGGCGCGGGCTATGAGTTGAAGACCAACAGGCTGTGGTCGATCCTCGTTTTCGTCGGCGCGATCCTCGCGACCGCGGCGGTCTGGCTCTATATCGCGAAGGAGGCGCTTCATGGGTAACGGAACGCGCCTCGGCCGCGTGCGCGGGCTCGGCCCGTCGCATCACGGCACCGGCCACTGGCTGCAGCAGCGGCTGACCGCGCTCGGCAATCTGCTGCTCGTCACCTGGTTCTTCGTTTCGCTCCTCCGCCTGCCGCTCGGCGATCATGCCGCGCTGCACCGCTGGGCCTCGAACCCGACGGTCGCGCTCGGCCTGATCCTGCTCGTCGTCAGCGTCTTCTGGCATTTCCGCCTCGGTCTTCAGGTGATGATCGAGGATTATGTCCACGGTGAAGCGGCAAAACTGCTGTCGCTCGTCATCCTGAATTTCTATGCGATCGGCGGCGCGGCCTTCGGGATCTTCGCGATCGTGCGCATCGCTCTGGCGCCCGCCGCGCTCGGCCCGGGGGGCATGTAAGATGACCGAAGCCTACAAGATCATCGACCATAGCTACGACACCGTCGTCGTCGGCGCGGGCGGCTCGGGCCTGCGCGCCACGATGGGCAGCGCCGAAGCGGGCCTCAAGACCGCGTGCATCACCAAGGTGTTCCCGACGCGCAGCCACACCGTCGCGGCGCAGGGCGGCATCGCCGCCAGCCTCGGCAACAATTCGCCCGACCACTGGACCTGGCACATGTACGACACCGTCAAGGGGTCGGACTGGCTCGGCGACCAGGACGCGATCGAATATATGGTGCGCGAGGCGCCGCAGGCGGTCTACGAGCTCGAACATGCGGGCGTGCCCTTTTCGCGCAACCAGGACGGGACCATCTATCAGCGCCCGTTCGGCGGCCATATGCAGAATATGGGCGAAGGTCCGCCGGTGCAGCGCACCTGCGCCGCGGCCGACCGCACCGGCCACGCGATGCTTCACGCGCTCTACCAGCAGAGCCTGAAATATGACGCGGATTTCTTCATCGAATATTTCGCGCTCGACCTGATCATGGAAGACGGCGCGTGCCGCGGCGTGATCGCGCTGTGCCTCGAGGACGGCAGCATCCACCGCTTCCGCAGCCAAGCCGTCGTGCTCGCGACCGGGGGCTACGGCCGCACCTATTTCACCGCGACCTCTGCGCACACCTGCACCGGCGACGGCGGCGGCATGGTGCTGCGCGCCGGCCTGCCGCTGCAGGACATGGAATTCGTGCAGTTCCACCCGACCGGCATCTACGGCGCGGGCGTGCTGATCACCGAGGGTGCGCGCGGCGAGGGCGGTTATCTGACCAACAGCGAGGGCGAGCGCTTCATGGAGCGCTATGCCCCGTCGGCGAAGGACCTCGCCTCGCGCGACGTCGTTTCGCGCTCGATGGCGCTCGAAATCCGCGAAGGGCGCGGCGTCGGTCCGCACAAGGATCACATCTACCTGCACCTCGACCATATCGACCCCAAGGTGCTCGCCGAGCGGCTGCCGGGCATTACCGAGAGCGGCAAGATCTTCGCCGGGGTCGACCTGACCCGCGCGCCGTTGCCCGTGGTGCCCACGGTCCATTACAATATGGGCGGTATCCCGACCAACTATCATGGCGAGGTGGTGACGCTGAAGGACGGCGACCCCGAGCATGTGGTGCCCGGCCTGTTCGCGGTGGGCGAGGCGGCGTGCGTGTCGGTCCACGGTGCGAACCGTCTCGGCTCGAACAGCCTGATCGACCTCGTCGTCTTCGGCCGCGCGACCGGGCATCGCTTGAAGGAACTGATCAAGCCCGGCGCCGCACAGCCCGCGCTGCCCAAGGACAGCGCCGACCTCGCGCTCGGCCGCCTCGACCATTTCCGTAATGCCAGCGGCGGTTCCCCGACGGCGGAAATCCGCACCGAGATGCAGCGCGCCATGTCGCAGCACGCGGCGGTGTTCCGCACCGACGAGCTGATGGCCGAGGGCAAGGAAAAGCTCGCCAAGACCTATGCGCGGATGCAGGACGTTCATGTCACCGACCGCGGCCTGATCTGGAACACCGACCTCGTCGAAACGCTCGAGCTCGACAATCTGATCGCGCAGGCAACGGTGACGATGCACTCGGCGTTCAACCGCAAGGAAAGCCGCGGCGCCCACGCGCACGAGGATTTCCCGAACCGCGACGACGCGAACTGGATGAAGCACACGGTGAGCTGGTTCGACGGCTGGGGCGGCAAGGGCGGCAGCGTGGCGCTCGATTACCGCCCGGTCCACGAATATACGCTGTCCGACGACGTCGAATATATCAAGCCGAAGGCGCGGGTTTACTGACGCACCGTCGTGAATCGCCCGCAATGCGGGGCCTCGCGATTGCGACGGCGCTCGGCATGGCGGCCGTTCTTTTGGGTCTGGCCTCGATCGCATGGGGTTGGTCGATGCCCGGCTATATCGATCGCGATCAGGCGCTGGCGGCGTTCGAGACTTGGTGCTTGCCCTCGGGGGAAGTCGACCCTGCAGCGGGGGACCGCTACGCGGCCTTGCTCTCTGCGCGTTACGACTGGATCAATCTGGGCGTCGGGATCGGTTTGACCGGCGTCGTCGGTATTCTCCTATCGCGCGGGCTTGCGCGCTATCGGCAACCAGGGGAGCCTTGGCTTCGCACTCCGCGAAGCCGCTTCGTCTTCCTGGCCATCGGGTGGGGCGTGATCGCCTGGAGCTGGGCCGGCAACATATTCGGCCTCGGATTGGATCTCGAACGGCGGCGATTTCCGACCTGTGCCGATTCGATCGGCATTCCTGCCATCGCACTGAGTTCGCTGGCGTTGTTTCTGGCCGCTATTCTGACCCTGTTGGGCTTCGCGATTACCCGCGGTTTCGGGCCGCTGCCAGTCGGTCTGAATGAACCGGGCACAGCAAGCCGCCCATACAAGATGATCGTCAATCTCTTCAGTGCAATTGCCGCGGCAATTGTTGCGGGGCTCGGCGCATTGACAGCGACGACGGCTGATTCGGTCGGCACGCCGGCTTATCTGGTGGCACTTTATTTGATAGCTTCGACGCGCTCGGCGTTGATTGCTTCCAGGACAGCATCCCGCGATTGAATATCGCTATTCCCCGAACAGACTCTTCATCGGGTCGAGATCGGAAAAGGGCTGGTCGACCTCGAGCCCCATGAGCCACAATTTCTGGCATGCGATCAGGAAGAACATGATCGCGATGGTCCAGACGATGATCGTCTTGATGACCTGCCATCGCCGCGCCTCATAGGCGGCCTTGGCGCGCGCCTTGTGATCGATGCCGAGCTCGCCCTCGAACTCGGCGACGAGCTGCGCGCGGCGGGTGCGCGAGATATTCGCCACGCTCGCGGCACTTGCTTCACCCATCGAACGGCGAGTCGCCATCAATCCCACCTTGCGCCCGGTTCAGTCGAGCCTCGCACGATAAGCGAAAGCCCCTGACAAAGCGTTAACCGGCGTCGGGCAGGGTCACCCCCACGAGCTTGGTCCGCCCGGTCGCGCCGCGGATCAGCGTCAGGTCGCGGCGCGCGCATCCGAGCGCCGCGGCGAGCAGCTTCAGCACCGCTTCGTTCGCGGCGCCATCGGCGGGCGGCGCGGTCACCCGCACCTGCACCACGCCCTCCGCAATGGCGACCGTGTCGCGGCTCGCGCCCGGCGTGACGCGCAGTTCGAGCCGGCCCGTCGGCGCCGCGAGCGCGCGTAATGCTTCGGTCAGCGCCGGGTCGGGGCGATATTTCAGAGGGTGACGACCAGCTTGCCGACCGCGCTGCGATCGCCGAGCTTGGCGATCGCCTTGCCGCCGTCGGCGAGCGCGAAGGTTTCGGTGACCCGCGGCTTGATCTTGCCCTGCTCCCAAAGCTGGAACAGCCGCGCGATGTTGGCGCGGTTGCGCGCCGGCTCGCGCGCGACGAAGGCGCCCCAGAAGACGCCCGCGACGTCGCAGCTCTTGAGCAGGGTCAGGTTGAGCGGCAGACGCGGGATGCCCGCGGGGAAGCCGACGACGAGGTAGCGGCCCTCCCACGCGATCGAGCGCAGCGCCGGCTCGGCATAGTCGCCGCCGACCGCGTCGTAGACGAGGTTGGCGCCGTTTGGCCCCACTGCTTCCTTGAACTTGTTCGCGAGGTCCTTCGACTGGTCCTTGTCGAACGGCTGGCGGCCATAGATCACCACTTCGTCGGCGCCGGCAGCCCGTGCGATCTCCGCCTTCGCCTCGCTCGACACGCCGGCGACCACCCGCGCGCCGAACGCCTTGCCCAGCTCGACCGCGGCGATGCCGACCCCGCCCGACGCGCCGAGGACCAGCAGGGTGTCGCCTTCCTGGATGTGTCCGCGATCGACGAGCGCGTGGATGCTGGTGCCATAGGTCATCAGCAGCGATGCGCCCTCGGCGAAATCATGGTCTTCGGGCAGGTGATAGACATTGTGGACGCCGACCGCGACGGCTTCGGACATGCCGCCGTTGCCGCAACCCGCGAGCACGCGGTCGCCGACCTTGAACTCGGTCACGCCTTCGCCGACCTCGGCGACCAGCCCCGCGACTTCACCGCCCGGCGCGAAAGGGCGCTCGGGGCGGAACTGATATTTATCCTCGATGATCAGCACGTCGGGGAAATTGACCGCGCAAGCCTTCACATCGATCACGATCTGCCCCTTGCCCGCGGTCGGGCGCGGCAGTTCGCCCAGCGTCAGCGTTTCGGGGCCGCCGGTCGCGGTCGACAGAAGAGCCTTCATCATCGTCTCCTTTTCTTCGTTGTGGCGGCACCGGCCCGCTCCCCCACCCGGCCTCCCACAGCGTATCCTGAGATGGGAGGCCGGGTGGGGGAGCGGGCCGGTGCCGTTACCTCATGCCGCCGGTCGCATCCAGGGACGCTCGGCGTCGAGCTTTTGTTCATAGGTGCCGATCGCGGCGTCGCTTTTCTCGGTCAGCGAAATCTCGTCGAGCCCTTCGAGCAGGCACATCTTGCGGAACGGGTCGATCTCGAAGGCGAAGCGGTCCTGGAAGGGCGTGGTCACCGTCTGCGTGTCGAGGTCGACATGGATAGGGTCGGTCGCCGCGACCTCCATCAGCCGATCGATCGCCGGCTGGGGCAGAACGACGGGCAGGATGCCGTTCTTGACCGCGTTGCCCGAAAAAATGTCCGAATAGGAGGGCGCGATGACGACGCGGATGCCGAGGTCGCCGAGCGCCCACGCCGCGTGCTCGCGGCTCGATCCGCAGCCGAAATTATCGCCCGCGATCAGGATCGGCGCGCCTTGATACTCGGCGCTGTCGAACAGATTGTCGGGGTCGGCGCGCAGCGTCTCGAACGCGCCGCGTCCCATACCTTCGCGGCTCGTCGTCTTCAGCCAGTGCGCGGGAATGATCACGTCGGTATCGACATTCTTCAGCCCCAGCGGAATCGCGCGGCCCTCGACCTTTTCCAGCGGGGTCATGCCATCAACTCCCTGACGTCGGTCAGCCGGCCCGTGACCGCCGCCGCCGCCGCCATCGCGGGGCTGACGAGGTGGGTGCGCGCGCCGGGGCCCTGGCGGCCGACGAAGTTGCGGTTGCTGGTCGAGGCGCAGCGTTCGCCCGCGGGCACCTTGTCGGGATTCATCGCGAGGCAGGCCGAGCAGCCCGGCTCGCGCCATTCGAGCCCCGCGTCGATGAAGATGCGGTCGAGCCCCTCGGCCTCGGCCTGGCGCTTCACGAGGCCCGATCCGGGGACGACGATCGCCCATTTCACATTGGCGGCCTTGTGGCGGCCTTTGACGATCGCGGCCGCGGCGCGCATGTCCTCGATGCGGCTGTTGGTGCAGCTGCCGATGAAGATATTCTCGATCGGCACATCCTGCATCCGCATGCCGGGTTCGAGCCCCATATAGGCGAGGCTTTTGGCGGCCGCCGCCTGCTTCGACGGGTCGGCGAAGCTCGCGGGGTCGGGGACGATGCCGGTGATCGGCACGACATCCTCGGGGCTCGTGCCCCAGGTGACGCTCGGCGCGATGTCGGCGGCGTCGATGACGACGACCTTGTCGTAGGTCGCGCCCGGATCGGTCGCGAGGCTCGTCCAGTAAGCGACCGCCGCGTCCCAATCGGCACCTTTCGGCGCATAGGGGCGGCCCTTCAGATAGTCGAACGTCGTCTCGTCGGGCGCGATCAGTCCGGCGCGCGCGCCGCCCTCGATCGCCATGTTGCTGATCGTCAGCCGGCCCTCGATCGACAGCGCGCGGATCGCGCTGCCCGTATATTCGATGACGTGGCCGGTGCCGCCCGCGGCGCCGATCGTCCCGGTGATGTGGAGGATGATATCCTTCGCGCTGACGCCGGGGCCGACCTCGCCCTCGACGCGCACTTCCATCGTCTTGGCGGGCTGGAGCAGCAAGGTTTGCGTCGCGAGCACATGCTCGACCTCGCTCGTCCCGATCCCGAAGGCGAGCGCGCCGATGCCGCCGTGGCAGGCGGTGTGGCTGTCGCCGCAGACGATCGTCGTGCCGGGCAGCGAAAAGCCCTGCTCGGGCCCAACGACATGGACGATGCCCTGCTCGGGCGCGACCGCGTCGATATAGCGGATGCCGAAATCGGGTGCGTTCTTTTCGAGCGCGGCGAGCTGCGCCGCGCTTTCGGGGTCGGCGATCGGCAGCTTGTTGCCGTCCGCGTCGAGCCGCGCCGTCGTCGGCACATTATGGTCGGGCACCGCGAGCGTCAGGTCGGGCCGGCGCACCGTGCGCCCGCTCGCGCGAAGCCCCGCGAACGCCTGCGGGCTGGTGACTTCATGGACGAGGTGGCGGTCGATGAAGATCAACGAGGTACCGTCGGGGCGCCGTTCGACGACGTGCGCGTCCCAGATTTTCTCATAGAGGGTGCGGGGCCGAGTCATGCGGTCCACTTAAGCCGGTTGCATAACAATGCAAGCCAGTGGCGATCGAAAACGCAATTTTCGGTCGCGATACACCGTCGCCCCCGCGAAGGCGGGGGCCGCCGTCGGCCTTGGCCGGCATGTCGGCGTAAAACGATAGCGGCCCCCGCCTTCGCGGGGGCGACGAGTTGGTCTATAACGGCATCATGTCCACCCTCGCCATCATCGCTCTCGTGATCGCCACCATTGCGGCGATGGAGGGCGTCGCCTGGGCGAGCCACAAATATATCATGCACGGCTTCGGCTGGGCGTGGCACCGCGACCATCACGAGCCGCACGACAAGCGGCTGGAAAAGAACGACCGCTTCGCGCTCGTTGGCGCGGGACTCAGCATTGCGATGTTCGCGGCCGGCAGTCCGATGATCCGGGGCGCGAGCGCGTGGGAGCCGGGGACGTGGGTCGGGCTCGGGATTCTCCTCTACGGCATTCTCTACACGCTGGTGCACGACGGGCTGGTCCACCAGCGCTGGTTCCATTGGGTGCCGCGGCGCGGTTATGCCAAGCGGCTGGTGCAGGCGCATCGGCTCCACCACGCGACGCTCGGCAAGGAAGGCGGGGTCAGTTTCGGCTTCCTGCTGGCGCGCGATCCCGCGACGCTGAAGGCCGAACTGAAGGCGCAGCACGAGGCGGGGGTCGCGGTGGTGCGTGAGGCGCTGGCGGACTAGCTCCGGTCAGGCCCTCCGATAGTCCGCCGTGACTACCCCCGCCGCCGCCAGCTCGGCCTCGTGGCTCTCCTCGCGCCAGCTCTCGGCGAGCGCCTGCCGTTCCCATTCCAGCATCGCGGGATGCGCGAGCATCGCGTCGACCCATGCCTGCCCGGCGCCGACGTCGAGGCCATAGGTGCGGATGCGGAAGGCGACCGGAGCGAAAAAGGCGTCGACCGCGGCGAAGGCGTCGCCGGCGAGCCACGGTCCGCCGAAGCGGCCGAGTCCTTCTTCGAACAGTTCGCGGAGCCGCGCGACATTGGCTCTCAACGCGTCCGACATCGGCTTCGGTCGCACGCGGACGCCGACATTCATCGTGCAATCATTCCGTAACGCCGAAAAGCCGCTGTGCATCTCGCACGCCGCGCACTGCGCCCAGGCGCGCGCGTCGGCGTCGGTCGGCCAGACGCCGTCGTGCCGGTCGGCGAGGTAGAGGGCGATGCCGAGCGAATCATGCACGGTTCGCCCCTCGTCGAGCAGCACGGGCACCTGTCCCGTCGGCGAGAAGCTGCGGAACTCGTCATAGTTGATCGGGCTGGTAAAGGGCTCGATATGATCCTCGAACGCGATGTCGAGCGCCTTCATCAGCACCCATGGGCGCAGCGACCAGCTCGAATAATTGCGGTTGGCGGTGATCAGGGCATAGGACATCGGGCGGCTCCCTTGGGCGGCGATGGCGGCAACGGCGCGATAGCCTTCGGCGCGCGCGCTGCCTAGTCCGTCAGGCGAGCTCGCGCGCGCGGGCGCCGCGGCGGCGCGATGTCTCGGTCGCGCGCGTTTCGGCGACGAGCGGCGAGGCTTGCGCATCGGCGTCGCCGCTGATCGCGCGGTCGCGATAGTCGAAGCGCGCGGGATCGGTGACGATCCGCCGCATCATCCGGTAGAGCCGCACATAGGTGACGAGGCTGCCGCCGAGCGCGTGCGCCAGATGGGCCGAATAGCCGGCCCAGAAGCGCAGCGGACCCTCGCGCGGCAGGCCGGGGCGTCGCTCGGTCCGCCGCTTGATCCGGATATAGCCCGATTCGAGCTTCGCGACGCCCTCGAGCCGCACCGCTTCGCGATAGGCGAGCAGGCGGTTCACCGTGGTGCGCTTCTTGTTCGATCCCAGCGCCGCCATTCGCCGCAGCACCCGCTCCATATGCTCCCAGCTGTAGAAGCTGCGGTGCGCGTCGCGATAGGCGCGCTCCCATTCGGCATCGCTCATCGTCGGGTGATGGGTGACGCGGTGATTGAGGTCATATTTGTTGAGGTCGGGGTCCATCCACGCGCCGGCGTCGTGCAGCCGGCGGTGGTCCTCGCTGCCGGGCAGCGGGGTCAGATAGTTGAGATAGAGGGTGTCGACCGGCAACTCCTCCTTCAACATCTCGATATCGCGCATCACCGACGCATAGCTGTCGTTCGGAAAGCCGATGATATAACCGCAGGTGATCACCACCGGATGGCGTTTCCACGCGAGGAACATCTCGCGATATTCCTCGACGCGGTTCTGGCGCTTTTTCGCCGCCTCCAGATTGTCGGGATTGATATTCTCCAGTCCGATGAAGATCTGGTCGGCGCCCGCCGCGACGCATTTATCGATGAAACCGTCGATGCGGTGCGCGAGCGTGTCGACCTGGATCGCCATGCGGATCGCTAGTCCTTCGTCCTGCAGCGCGATCAGGCGGTCGAGCAGCGGCTCCCACTGGCGGTTGCGCGCGAAATTATCGTCGGTCAGGAAAAAGCGCGACACGTCCTGCGCGGCATTGGCGCGCACGATCGCCTCCAGGTCGTCGGGGGTGCGAAAGCGGCTCTTGCGGCCCTGGACGTTGATAATCGTGCAGAAACTGCATTCGAACGGGCAGCCGCGGCCGAGGTCGAAGCTCGCATAGCGGTTGATGTTGCGGTCGACCTGCGCCTTGGGGAGCAGCGGCAGCGGCGCGCCTTCGAGGTGCGGGGTCTTGCCGAGCCAATTGTAGACGGGCTTCATCGCGCCGTTCGCGGCGTCGGCCAGCACTTCGTCGATCCGGCCTTCCTCGGCCTCACCGGCAAAGAAGGAAATGCCCAGCGCCTGCGCTTCGACCAATTCGGGCGGCATCGCCTTCAGCATCGACAGACAGCCCGAGACGTGGAAGCCGCCGATCGCCACCTGCACTCCGTCGACGCGGAAGCGGCGCGCGAGGTCGAGCGCGCGGGGAAACTGGTTCGACTGCACCCCGACGAGCCCCACGAAGCCGCCGCCGGCCTTGCGGATCGACCGCGCGATCTTCGCAGCGTCGACCTTGCTGTGAATCTCGTCGATCACCTCGATCCGCACCGTCCGGCCGGCGAGGACGCCGCGCGCCACCGCATCCTCGATGATCCCGGTCAGGCAGGCGAGCGAGTTGGACGGAATGATCGACCGCCACCATTGGAGCGGATAGCCGTCGTCGTCATAGCGGGTCGGCTTGACCAGCCAGATGCGAAAGAGGCCCCCGGACGGAGCGGCGGCGCGTGGCGCGGGCGGGGATGATTCGTCGGCCAAGGCGGTGGTGGTAGCGCGCCGCCGAGGCGGCCGCCAGCCCCCGATTGCGCCCCAGGATGGCTACCCCGTTCGACCTTCGGCCATCGGGGTGGTCCGGGTGGGGGCACCCGCCACCCGCGGCAGCTTGCTCAGGTCGAGCCAGCGCGCGTCGTCGCGCTTGTGATAGCTGTCGATCACCGCGAAGGGGATGCGGAAGGGAAATCCCCAGTCGCTGTTCCACATCGCGACGACGCCGGTTCGCGTCGCCGGTTCGAACATCAGCGTGGCGCGATAGCCCGAAACCGCGCCCGAATGGCCTTCGAGCCGGCGGCCGTCATAGGTGAAGCTCCGCCAGCCCAGGCCATAGTCCGCATCGCTGGTGGCCTGGCGCAGGGCGCCGCCATAGAGCCGCGCCGTGCCCACGCGGGGGCGATGGGCGATCTCCAGGACCGCCTTCGGCAGCACCTCCGGGCGCTTTCCCATCATCGCCTGCATCCAGCGCGCGAAATCGACGACATCGCTTTCGACACCGGCGGCAGCGGGAACGCGCCAATAGGATTCGGTGAGCGGCAGGATCGTTCGGCCGCGGTGCGGCCGCGCCCAATCCCTGGCGCCCGTCAGCCGCTCCATCCCATATCCCGCGCTGACCATGCCGAGCGGAAGGAAGAGCCGGTCGCTCACCGCGTCGGGGAAGGATTTGTGCGCGGCCTGTCCCAATATCTCGCTCGCGGCGTCGAAGGCGATGTTCTGATAGGTGTGGCAGGTTCCGGGTTCGCATTGCAGCGGTGCATTGACGAGACCCGCGCGAAGCAGCGCAGGGTTCTGCCCGGCCTCCAGCCGGTCGTCATAGGCGTTCTTGGTCAGGCCCGTGCGCTGGGCCAGAAGCTGGCCGAGCGTGACGTGCGCCTCGGCGCCGCCGGGAAGGTGCAGCGACGTGCGCCACGCGGCGATGGGGCGGTCGAGGTCGACGGTGCCGTCGCGCGCCATCGCGGCGGCGAGGGTGCCCGTCGCGGTCTTCGACACCGAGGCCCAGCGGAACAGGGTGTGCGGCGTGACCGGCGCCCCGGTCGACCGGTCGGCGACGCCATAGGTGCGAACGAAGCGCAATTTGCCGTCTTCCACCACCGCGACCGCGAGCCCCGCCATTTCGGGGCGCTGCGCCAGATCGGACAATTGCCGGTCGAGCGCGCGATAGTCGATCCGGCCGCGCCATTCGGCGGGCGTGTCGGGCAGGTCTTCGGGAGCGTTGATCGGGATCGCGATGCTGGCGAGGGGCTGGCCGCCGCCCGAGGCGTGAAGGCCGAACCAGCCCAGCCCCAGTGCGGCGACCGCAAGGGGGACAAGAAGAAACCGCAGCGCGGACTTGTTACGGGATCGCGACCTCATATTCGGCCGCCCTCTTAGCCGCGACTTTCTCCCTCGTCACCCCCAACGAGCCGGTAGGAAGGATGGACGGGGCGAGCGGGGATCAGCGGTTTTCGGGCAGTGTCGCGATCCATTGCGCGAGCGCACCGGTGTCGCGCAAATCGCCCGGATAGGGATGTACCGGACGCAGCGGCTCGTTCGAGCCGCGCGTGCGGCCGCGATAGACCTTCATCGGCACCGCGATGCGGGTGAGGCCGCTCGGCAGAACGTCCTGCCGCACGTCCATATAGAGGGTGTCGGCGCTGGTCTCCTGCCCGACCTGGATCGCGCCGAGCGCTTTCCACAGGTCGGCGGCGTCGAGGCACGCCGAGGCGCAGCCGCTGTCGGTGACGAAATAGACCGGCCCCGCGGGCGGAGCGGGCGGTTCGCCGGGGGTTTTCGCGAGGTCGGCGGGTTCGACCGAGCGCCATAATGGCTCACCGCGATCATGGGCGGCCGTGACGCCGCTTACGGTCGCGTCGATCCAGCGCTTCATGTCGTCGGATGTGCCCGGCGCGTCCCGGACATGGTCGCCGAACTCGGTCAGCGTCTTCACATTGTCCGCCGACGCGCGCCAGTCGACGCTGCTCGTATTGGGCAGCGCCTCGACGCGCTGCTTGCCCCAGAGGATCGCGGCGATCTGCGCCGACCAGTCGGACGAGCCGCCATTGTTTCCGCGCAGGTCGAGCACGATGCGCGGCGCGGCGGCAATCGCGGCGCGGTCGGCGCGCATCGCGTCGATCAGCGGGCCGAGCGCCTTGGCATCGGCCGAATCGGGATCGCCGTCGAACCCCGATAGCGCGAACCAGCGCGTCCCCTCGGCCAGCGTGCGCGCGGCGATCGGCGCGCGCGCCATCTGGTTGGTGTCGCGCACTCGCGCGGTCAGCGTAGCGTTGTCGATCGGGTGCCAGTCGAGCGTCACCTCGCGTGCCGTATCGCCCACACGGAAGCGGCAGCGCACCGGGCGCGCGATAAAGGGATTGCCCTGATCGACGAACAATTGCCCGCCGCGCAGCATGCGCCGCGAGGCGAGGAACCAGCGGCCCTCGAAGGCCCCGATATTTTCGGCCGCGAGCTGGTCGGCGGGCTTGCCGTCGCAGCCTTCGAGCACCGCGCCGAGCGGGACGGGCGCGTCGTCGGCGCGCGTCTTCACCACCTGCGCCGCGCCGTCGAAGCCGGTCAGGAAGCCCGGCCAGCGCGCGGTGAAAGGCGGCGCCTTGTCGGTCGTGCCATAGCCCAGATGACCGTCGTCGAACGAGGCGGCATAGGCCTTGAGCGCGTAATAATAGCCGGCGAAATCGCTAACCTTGCTCGCGCGCGCCAGCGCCAGGGCGAGGCCCGCGTCGTTGCGCTTCGAAAAATCGGGATCGAGCGCGTTGACCGGGCCCGGATGGTTCGCCGCGATATCGTCGTGCATCGCCTGCGCATCGGTTCGCAGCGTCGCGGCCCAGTCGCGCGGCGGAGCGGGATCGGTGGGCGCGGCGTCCGGCGCGAGGACGAGCAGGGACAGCAGGAGCATTGACATGGTCTCATGCTATCGTCACTGTATTATATTTGCAATACAGCTCGTCATGATCGACCCGTCATCGCAAGCGAAGCAATGACGTTAAATGGGAGCGCTTCCGCTCAGGCCGTCTCCAGCGCCACCTCATAGGTCGCGGTCGTCTTCGCCGCGACCTCTTCCGCCGTCACCCCCGGCGCCAGCTCGATCAGCCGGAACGGGCTCGCATGGTCGGCGCGCTTGAACACCGCGAGGTCGGTGACGATCATGTCGACGACATTCTTGCCGGTCAGCGGCAGCGTGCAGGCGGGGATGAACTTGGCCGATCCGTCCTTCGCTACATGCTCCATCACGACGATGATCTTCTTGACCCCCGCGACCAGGTCCATCGCGCCGCCCATGCCCTTGATCATCTTGCCGGGCACCATCCAGTTGGCGAGGTCGCCATTTTCGGCAATCTCCATGCCGCCCAGCACGGCGAGGTCGATATGGCCGCCGCGGATCATCGCAAAGCTCTGCTCGGACCCGAAATAGGCGGTCTGCGGCAGCTCGCTGATCGTCTGCTTGCCGGCGTTGATCAGGTCGGGGTCCTCGTCGCCCTCATAGGGAAAGGGACCGATGCCGAGCATGCCGTTCTCCGACTGCAGCGTCACCGTCATGCCTGCGGGCACATGATTGGCGACCAAAGTCGGGATGCCGATGCCGAGGTTGACATAATAGCCGTCCTCGAGCTCCTGCGCGGCGCGCGCCGCCATGTCGTCGCGGGTCCAGCCCTTTGTTTCGTCAGCCATTATTTCGGCTCCCATGCGGTGTCGGAGGGGAAAAGATCGTCCCAGCCCAGCCGGTCCCACGGACCATAGACGGGGTTGGGGAAAAGGAACCAGCCGCGGTTCCACAGTTTCGCGGTGGCGGGGCCGGTCGCGAGCGCGATGCGCGCGGCGGGCGCCAGCGCCTTGTCATTGAACTGCTGGCTGAAATCGCCGAGCTGATCGCCCGCCATCGCGATCACGCAATATTTCGACGCGATCGCGCTGCGGCGCCCGTCCTTGCTCGATCCGTCGGCGTCGTCGCCCGCGAGGAATAACGTCTCGCCATGCCTGAACTTGCCGAGGCCCGCCGCGCGCAGCGTCGCTTCCGCGCCTTCGGCATTGGCGGCGCTGCGGTTGGTGTTAGCGATCACGGTGACCCCCGCGGCGCGCAGCGCGGTCACCATCTCGACCGTTCCGGGCATCGCCTTGGCGGCACCGGCGCCGGTCTTCTCCCAGCTATCCCAGATCTTGGGATCGAAGGCGATACCGCGCTCGGCCATGTAGCGCGTCGCGCCGAGGTTCCAGATCAGCGTCTCGTCGGCGTCGAACACCGCGGCGAAGGGCTTGTCGCCGCACGGCTCGAAGCGCGGCGCGTCCATCGTGGCGCCCGCCGCGAGGATGACGCTGTCCTGCGGCCGCTGCTTGACGCGCTCCGCCACATAATCGGCGATCCGTGCATTGACGGCGCGCACCGCGACGGCGGCCTCGGCCGAACCGTAGAGATATTGGAGCGCGGTGGTCGGTTTCGCCGGCTCGGTGGGGGAGGCGGGCGCCGACGCGACCGGCGCGTGTCCCGCGCTCGCGCAGCCCGCGAGGAGCAGGCCCAGCGACAGGGCGAGGGCGCGCCTCACGCCGTTTCCCGCGGGCGCACGGTGCGGAATTCGATCTTCTTGTCATAGGGCGCGCCAAGGACGAGCCGCTTCACATAGATGCCGGGCAGGTGGATGCCGTCGGGGTCGAGGCTTCCGACCGGCACGATCTCCTCGACCTCGGCGACGCAGATTTTCGCCGCGGTCGCCATCGGCTGGTTGAAGTTGCGCGCGGTCTTGCGGAAGATCAGATTGCCGCTCTCGTCGGCCTTCCACCCCTTGATGACCGCGAGGTCGGCGAAGATGCCGCGCTCGAGGATATAATCCTCTCCGTCGAAGCTCCGCACCTCCTTGCCTTCGGCGACCGCGGTGCCGACGCCGGTTCTGGTATAGAAGCCGGGAATGCCTGCGCCGCCCGCGCGGCAGCGCTCGGCGAGCGTGCCCTGCGGGCAGAATTCGACCTCGAGCTCGCCCGCCAGATACTGCCGCTCGAACTCCTTGTTTTCGCCGACATAGGAGGAGATCATCTTCTTGATCTGTCGCGTGCGGAGCAGCTTGCCGAGGCCTTCGCCGTCGATGCCGGCATTGTTGCTCGCGATGGTCAAGTCCTTGACCCCCGAATCGCGGATCGCGTCGATCAGCCGCTCGGGAATGCCGCAGAGGCCAAAGCCGCCCGCGCAGATCTGCATCCCGTCGAAGAGGAGGCCGTCGAGGGCTGCGGCTGCGTCGGGGTATCGCTTGTTCGCCATGAATCGGCCTCCTGCTGCTGGCGGCGCGACATTGGCGCATCCGACATATCAATTCTAATCATAGTGTTTTTAGATTATCCATAAGCGATGTCGATCAATCGAATCGCGCTCTACCATCTCGAAACCCTGCTGTGGATCGACCGGCTCGGCACCTTCTCGGCCGCCGCCGAGCGGCTCAACACGACCCAGCCCGCGGTGTCGGCGCGGATGCGCGAGCTCGAACAGCGGCTGGGCTCGGCGCTCTTCCGCCGCGACGGGCGCGCCATGTCGCTGACACCCGCGGGGCGCAAGCTGGTGCGCGACTGCGCGCCGCTGCTCCGCGACATGGAGCGCGCGCTGCTCGGCAGCGGCGGCTTCGCCGAGGCGAGCGGGGTGGTGCGGATCGGCGCGGGCGAGATCGCGGCGGCGAGCTGCCTGCCGCCCTTCGTCGCGGCGCTGAAGGAAGAGATGCCGGGGGTCGGCCTCGAAATCGAGATCGACCTGACCGCGAATTTGATCCAGCAGTTGCTCACCGGTCGCACCGACATGGCCTTCGCCGCGGGGCCGGTCGCGCATCCGGCGCTGACCTCGCGCCCGATCGGCAAGGTCGCGCTCGTCTGGCTCGCGAGCCCGGCGGCCGCCGCGGCCTTCGATGCGGGCGGCGAGGCGGCGGCGATGCCGGTCTGGTCGCTCGCCAGCCACTCGCCGATCCACGGCCGGATGCGCGACGCGATCGACGCCTCGCGCATCGCGCCGCGCTCATTGAACCTCTGCAACAACGCCCGGATGATGATCGACATCGCGCTCGCGGGCGGCGGGGTCGGCATTTTTCCCGAACCGATGGTGCGCGCCGAGGTCGCGCGCGGCGCGCTCGTCGAACTCGCCGGCATGCCGCCGCCGGCGCCGGTCGAATTCCATGTCGCGATGCGCGTCGCCGATACCGAGCCGGTGCTGGTGCGGATCTTCGAACAGGCCGCGCGCCTGCGCATCGCGCCGGCCACGGGGATTTGACGCCGATCAATGACCTCGGGCGCGCATCCGCGCATTCTGCTATGGTGAAGCAGCCCAAGGAGATCGGATATGCGCTCGATACTCGTTCATGCCGACAATGATTCCGCTTTCGAAGGCCGGCTGCAGGCCGCGCTCGATCTCGCGCGATGGTTCGAGGGCCATGCGACGCTGCTGATCGCGACCCCGCTCCGGCAGTTCATCAGCTTCGATCCCTTCGGCGGCACCTATTTCTCCGCCGAGGCGCTCGCCGCAGCGCAGGCCGAGGATCTGACGCTCGAAAGCCGGTTGGCCGACCGGCTTGCGGGCGAGGATGTCCCCTGGGACATCGCGATGTCCGACGGAGATGTCGCGGGTGCGCTCGCCGCCGCCGCGACCTTTGCCGATCTTGCCATCGTCAGCCTGCCCGCTGCCGAGGCCGAGGGACGGGGGGACCTGCCGCTGCTCGCCGGCGACGTGGCGCTGGCCGCGCCGGTTCCCGTCCTCGCCCTGCCGCGCGATACGAAGGCGCTCGTTTTCGAGGCGCCGGCGATGGTCGCGTGGAACGGCAGCACCGAAGCGGCACACGCGCTCCGCGCCGCCATCCCCCTGCTGCATGGCCGCGCCGTGACGCTCGTCACCATCGATACGGGCGATGCCGACGCGGACGGCTTTCCCGCGACCGACGCGCTGCGCTATCTGTCGCGTCACGGCATCCACGGCGAGTTGAAGACCGCCGCCCGCGGTGCCGATGCGGTCGGCGAACGACTCGTGGCCGAGGCGGCGGCGATGGGCGCAGGGCTGCTCGTCATGGGCGCCTTCGGCCGCAGCCGCCTTCGTGAAACGCTGTTCGGCGGGGTGACGCGCCACCTGCTGTCGCACAGCCGGACGCCGCTCCTCCTCGCCCATTAGGTTCTAGGGCAGCGACATCTCCAGCGCCGCCGACAGGTCGGCGAGCGCCTGTTCGCCGCTCGTCACCTTGATCGCGTGCATGCCGAGCATCGCCGCCGGCTTGCAGTTGATGCCGAGGTCGTCGAGATAGACGCAGTCGGATGCCTCGACGTCCAGCGCCTCGCACATCATCCGGTAGATCGCGGGGTCGGGCTTGCGCACTCCGACCTTGCTCGATTCGACGACATGGTCGAAGCGCGCCATGATCGCCGCGATCTCGGCCGCCGCGCCGTCGCTGCGCGCCATGCCCGCGCCTTTTCCCGAGGGCACATTGTTGGTGATGCAGCCGATCGTGAAGCCCTTTGCCTTCAGCGTATCGAGCGCCGCGACCATCGCCGGGCGCACCGCGCCGGCGAGCACCGCGAGCACCGCTTCGCCCTCCAGATCGTGCCCCAGCGCGCGCGCCTCGTCGGCGAAGGCGCGGTCGAAAGCGGCCGCGTCGATCTCGGCGCGCTCGAACTTCGCCCACGCGTTGCCGTCGGGGTCGCGCGCGTTGACGCGGCGCACGAAGTCGCGCGGCAGCCCGCGCTCCTCCTCCAGCCGGTTGAACGCCTCGAAGGGCGAGGCGGTGATGACGCCGCCGAAATCGAAGATGACGGTCGTGAAGCTCATGGCGCGATCAATAATCCTGTCTTGGGGTCCGCCGCGCCCGACAGCATTTCGCGATAGGCGTCAAGCGCCGCCGCGCCGCCCGCGCGCGTGTCCGGCCGCGCGAGCTGCGGCGCGACCTCCATGAAGCCGAGCCACGCCTCGCCGACCCTCTGCCCGAACGCCGCCCCGCCCCAGTCGCCGATCCGCTTCTGCACCCGGCCGGGCGCGAAGAAGCCCTGGCGCTCGGGACCGGGAAGCCCGGCGGCGTCGGCCTGCGCGTCCCAATGCGACTTGCCGACGATGATCGAGGCCTGGAGGCTGGTCCCGAAATGGCTGTGCACGACGCGCGTCACCGCGCCATTGCCCGCCATGTCGACCAGCGCGCTCGGCATTGCCGCGTTCAGCGTCATGATCTGGTCATAGCTGATGACCCGGTCGTAGATGCGCTGCGCATCGAGCGCGGCGACGTGGGCGGCGCTTGTCAGGCCGATCGTCTCGGGCCGCGCGCCGCCGCGGCGCGCGAGCGAATAGCCGAGGCCGATCGCGGTCTTGCTCGACGCGCTCGCGATCAATATCTGGTCCGCGCCATAGTCGCCCTCGTCCTCGAACTGGTCGGCGATCAGCCAGCCGGTCAGGAACAGCGGGCGAAAGATCGGCCAATAGTCGTGATCCCCGGCGCGATAGTCGGGCAGCGCCTCGATCCGCTGATACTGGTTGTAGATCGGGGGCAGGGCGGCCCGGCGCGGGGTGACGTCGGTGAAGCCGCCGGGCCCGGCGCCACCGGGGGTCAGCACCGCATGGCTCGCCATCGGATAATAGCCGTAGAAGCGGTCGCCGACCGCGATGCCGTCGGCCGCGCTTTCGGTGACGGTCGCGAAGCCCCAGACCGGCAGGCGCCCGGGCTCGCCCCGCTCGGCGAAGAAATCCCAATAGCCCTGATCGTTCCCGAACAAGCCCGACGGCTTGCCGAACACCGCATAGGTGATGTTGTTTGCGGTCATCGCATAAAGGTCGGTCGCGACGCGGATTTGTCCCGGCGCGAGCGGCGCGGGCGCCTCCTCGACCAGCGTCGCCTTCGTGATGTCGTCGCGATCGATGTCGATCGCCCAGCCGTTGTGCATGCGGACCCCTCCGATTGTCTTGGCCCTTGCCTGCGGGCGCGGGACGGGGGATAGTCATACAGATGCCACGATCCCATACAATCGCGGTCAAGCGCATATATGAACCGGCCGAGCCCGGCGACGGCGCGCGCTTCCTCGTCGACCGGCTGTGGCCGCGCGGCGTGTCGAAGGAAAAGGCCGATCTCGCCGCATGGCTGAAGCCGCTGTCGCCGAGCGACGCGATGCGCGAGCAGTTCCACCACGCCACCGTGGGCAGCGACGCGGCATGGAACGCGTTCCGCAAGGACTATTTCGCCGCGCTGGATGCCGGCGGCGACGAGGTCGCGGCGGCGCTGGCCGAACTCGATGCCGCGATGAAGGCGGGGCCGGTGACCCTGCTCTATGCGGCGAAGGACGAGGATCGAAACAACGCCGTCGCGCTGCGCGAGTGGCTGGAGGGGCGCTAGAGCCCTCTTGTTGGTTTCGTCATTGCGAGCGGAGCGAAGCAATCTCCAGCTATCATTTGCGCTGTGCCGGTGGCTGGAGATTGCTTCGTCGCTCCGCTCCTCGCAATGACGGGGATTATATTCAGCCCGCCGCCTCGAACAGCGAGCCGATCGCGATCGTCGCCGCCATCGCGAACGCGCCCCAGAAGCTGACGCGCAGCACGGCGCGCGCAATCGGCGCATTGCCCGCCCAGGCGCCGAGCACACCGAGCACTGCGAGAAAGACCAACGACGCCGCCGAGACTGTCCACGGCAGCGAACGGCCGGCGTCGAGCAGCACGACGAGCAGCGGCAGTGCCGCGCCGATCGAAAAGCTCGCCGCCGATGCCGCCGCGGCCTGCACGGGACGCGCGCGCATCTCGCGGCTCAGCCCCAGTTCGTCGCGCAAATGGCTGTCGAGCGCGTTGTGCGCGGTGAGCGCCTGCGCGACCTCTTCGGCGAGCGCGCGGTCGAGCCCGCGCCCCTCGTAGATCTGCGTCAGTTCCTCGAGTTCAAATTCGGGCTGTGTCTTGAGCTCGTGGCGTTCGCGCGCGATGTCGGCTTTTTCGGCATCGCCCTGCGAGCTCACCGACACATATTCGCCCGCCGCCATCGACATCGCGCCCGCGACGAGCCCCGCGACTCCGGTGACGAGGATCGACGCCTGCGCCGCGCCCGCCGCCGCGACCCCCGCGATCAGGCTCGCGGTCGAGACGATTCCGTCGTTGGCGCCAAGGATCGCGGCGCGCAGCCAGCCGATCCGCTCGACGGCGTGGGTTTCGCGGTGCATACCCCGTCGTCCTTCCTCAATATTGCAGCTTCAACCCCGGCCGCGCCCAGCGCGTCTTCACGAGCCGCCCGCTGCCCGACAGGGTCAGATAGGCGTCGCGCATGTCGGCGCCGCCGAAGGCGATGTTGGTGGTGAAGATGTCGTCGGTCGCGACGAATTCGACCAGCTCGCCCGCGGGCGAGACGACGCTGATCCCGCATTCGCCGATCGTGGCGACGCAGATATTGCCGTTCGCCTCCATCGCGAGGCTGTCGAAGAATTTATAGCCCGCGGGGCGATAGAGCGGGATGCCGGGGCCGCCCGGTCCCGCGGCATCGTCGACCTTGCCGGGGGCGACGATGTTGAACTGGGTCAGCCGGCACGTATAGGTTTCGGCCGCGTAGAGTTTCGTCCCGTCGGGCGACAGGCCGACGCCATTGGGGTTGTAGCTCGGGAAGATCACTTCCTCGATGAAGCTGCCGTCGGCCTTGGCATAGAAGATGCCGACGACGTCGTGGCAGCGCTTTTCATAATCGACCTTGCCGTGGTCGGTGAACCAGAAGCCGCCGTGCGCGTCGAACATGATGTCGTTGGGGCCGCGCAGCACCACGCCGTTGTCGCCCGATTTGTAGAGGATTTCGACCTCGCCCGTCGCGATGTCGATCCGCTCGATCCGCCCGCCCGAATAGTCGCTCGCGATCCCGTGCGGGGCGAGATAGCCGTTCGCCTCGACATAATGGAAGCCGCCGTTGTTGCAGCAATAGAGCTTGCCGTCGGGGCCGATCGCGAGGCCATTGGGGCCGCCGCCGGGGGTCGCGACGACCTCTTTCTTCCCGCCGGGCCAGCAGCGGGTGATGCGCCCCTGCTCGATCTCGACCACGATCACGCTGCCGTCGTCCATCACGACCGGCGCCTCGGGGAAGCGCAATCCGTCGGCGATCAGTTCGAACTCCATCCTCGTCTCCCTTGCTCTTGTTCGTTCGCTGTGCTTTCCCGCCCATCATGCCCGTTCGCACGCTCTTCGCCACCCATTTTTACGAAGCCGACATCGGCACCCCCGACCTGCTCGACGAACTCGAGGAAAGCTGCCGCCTGCTCGCCGAAGAGGATGGCGCGGGGCGGCGCTGGAGCCGCGATCATGGCTACAAGGGCTATACGAGCTATGCGAGCCTCGACGACCTCCCGCAGCGCGACCCCGCCTTCGCGGACCTGAAGCGCCTGCTCGACCGCGAGGTGAAGGCATTCGCCAAAGCCTGTCACTTCGACCTCGCCAAACCGCTGCGGCTCGACAGCCTGTGGGTCAATCTGCTGAAACCCGGCGGCACCCACAGCGGGCATATCCATCCGCACAGCGTCGTGTCGGGGACGTTCTACATCGCCGTGCCGCCCGGATCGGGCGCGCTCAAGCTCGAGGACCCGCGGCTGCCGATGCTGATGGCGGCGCCGGGGCGCACCGACGACGCGCCCGAGCATCTGCACCCCTTCATCTACGCCGAGCCCGCGCCGGGCCGCGTCTTCCTGTGGGAAAGCTGGCTGCGGCACGAGGTCATGGCCCATGCCGGCAAGGGCGAGCGGATTAGTATCAGCTTTAACTACTCCTGAGCCGATCCTATATCGCCAACCGCGGGGCGCGTCGCTGCCTGATAAGCCCTTCCTCTTCAGAGGAGGGGACGGGGGTGGTGAAGCTCGGCCGGGCTCGATGCCCGAGCGAGCTTGTTCCAAGATCGCCACCACCCCAACCCCTCCTCTGAAGAGGAGGGGCTTCGCTAGAAAGGAACTCCCATGACCGCGACCGCCGACTACAACGCCGACCTGCAACTTTTCATCGCGGGCGCGTGGCGGAGCGGGGAGGGGCGCGATGTCGCGCCGGTCTATAATCCCGCGACCGGCGCGCCGATCGCCGAACTACCCGTCGCGACCGCCGCCGACCTCGACGAGGCGCTCGCCGCCGCCGACAAGGCATGGCCGCTGTGGCGGGCCAGGACGCCCGACGAACGCGCCGCGCTGATGCACAAGGCGGCGGGGATCATCCGCGACCGTATCGAGCCGATCGCGACGCTGCTGACGCTCGAACAGGGCAAGCCGATCGCCGAGGCGCGCGGCGAGGTCGCGTCGGCGGCGGGGCTGCTCGCCTATTTCGCGGAAGAAGGAAAGCGCATCGAGGGCCGCGTGCTCCAGCGCCCGGCAGGCCAGCGCGCGATGGTCCTCAAGCAGCCGGTCGGCCCCGCCGCGGGCTTTTCGCCCTGGAACTTCCCGGTCAATCTGATGGTCAAGAAGATCGCTCCCGCGCTCGCCGCGGGCTGCGTCGTGATTGCCAAGGCGCCCGAGGAAACCCCCGGCTGCACCAGCGCGATCATGCGCTGCCTCGACGATGCGGGCATTCCCGCGGGGGTCGCGCAGCTCGTCTATGGCGTGCCGGACATGATCAGCCGTCACCTGCTCGCGAGCCCGGTGATCCGCAAGGTCAGCTTCACCGGGTCGACCGCGGTCGGCAAGCATCTGATGCGCCTCGCCGCCGACGGGGTGAAGCGGATCACCATGGAACTCGGCGGCCACGCGCCGGTGCTGGTCTTCGACGATTGCGACCTTCAGGCGACGCTCGACCGCGTCGTCGCGCAGAAATTCCGCAACGCGGGGCAGGTCTGCGTGTCGCCGACGCGCTTCTATGTGCAGCAGGGCATCTACGACGCCTTCGTCGAGGGTTTCGCCGAACGCACGGCAAAGGTGAAGATCGGCAGCGGACTCGACCCCGACACGCAGATGGGTCCGCTCGCCAACGCGCGCCGCGCGCCCGCGCTGGCGGCGATGATCGCCGATGCGAAGGCGAAAGGCGCGCGCGTCGTCGCGGGCGGCGAGGCGACGGGCGAGGGCAATTTCTTCCTTCCCACCGCGATCGCCGACGTGCCGCTCGATGCCGATGCGATGAACCACGAACCCTTCGGCCCGATGGCGCTGATCCGGCCGTTCGGAACCGAGGAGGACGCGCTCGAACAGGCGAACCGGCTCCCTTACGGTCTCGCCGCCTTCGCCTTCACCGAAAACGGCCGCCGCATCAACCGCATCGCCGACGGCATCGAAAGCGGCATGGTCGGGATCAACAGCTTCGTCATCTCGAGCCACGACACGCCCTTTGGCGGGATCAAGGAATCGGGTTTCGGCAGCGAAAGCGGGCCCGAGGGGCTAGAAAGCTATCTGGTGACGAAAGCGGTGCATATTTATTGAACCGGGCGGCGTGAAGGCTGGCTCCGCCGTCGGCTTTGGGGTGGGAATCTGTCGTCTGAAGGCTGATTTGGTGCCCCCTCCCGCCTGCGGGAGGGGAGAGGGTATGGCCGCTATCGGTCGGTTTTAGATATTCGTCATCCCGGACTTGATCCGGGATCCATTCACGCGGCGCCGGATGAATGGATCCCGGATCAAGTCCGGGATGACGATGTAAGATAGGTCCGCAACCGGCCGCTCATTGCCACCCGATGGCCGCGATCAATCCCGCTCCAGCGCCACGAAATCGCGTCCCATCGGCGCCAGATGCGCGCCGCCGTCGACGAAGATCGTCTGCCCCGTCACCGCCTCGGCGCGCGCGAGCCAGGCGACCGCGTCGGCGATCTCGGCCGGGGTCGGCAGCGCGCCGAGCGGCATGCGCTGCGCGAGCCGCTCGACCTGCCCCGGCACATAATCGTCGGTGGGAAGGGTCAGCCCCGGGGCCACCGCGTTGATGCGCGCGCGGCCGCCGAACGCCACCGCCAATATCGCCGTCGCCTGCCACAGCGCCGCTTTCGACAGGCTGTAGGCGATCTGGTCGGGCACCGGATGCGCGACGCGCTGGTCGACGATGTTGATGATCGCGGGGCGCCGCCCTTCGCCCGCCCGCGCGACGAGCGCCTTTGCGAGCATCACCGGGGCATGGTGGTTGAGCTGCATCATCGCCGTGAGACCGGCCTGCGTCAGTTCCGGCCATTCGCCCTCGCCGAACAGCGCCGCATTGTTGACGAGCAGGTCGGGCGCGCGGCCGAAGGCGTCGGCGACCGCCGGGATCAGCGCGTCGACCGCCTCCGCGTCCGACAGGTCGGCGATGAAATGCCGGTTCTCGGCGCCGGTCTCGGCGAGCGCCTCGACGAGCATCGCGTCGGGGTCGGCGAGGCTGTGCTTGTGGAGCGCGAGCGCATAGCCCTCGCGCGCGAGTCGCGCCGCGATCGCGGCGCCGACGCGGTGCAGCCCGCCGGTGACGAGGGCGAGCTTCCGCGTCACTTGCGCGCGCCCGGTCGGCTTCTGCGCATCGTGATCCCGATCTCCTCGCCGTCCTCGGCGATCGCGAGCTTGACGATCTTCACCTCGACCTCCGCGACGCGGTCGTCCTGCAGGAACAGCGTGTCGATGATATGGTCGGCGACGCTTTCGATCAGCACGAAATGCACGTCCTTCGGGATCGCGTCGGTCGCCGCGAATTTGAGGTGCATGTAATTTTTCGACGCGCTCAAGGGGGTTGTCGGGTCGTAATGGTCCGCCATCGCCAGCCGCGCGCGCACCGAGATGCGGAGCGGCTGCGGAAGGTGGGTTTCCTCGGAATAGATGCCGGTCAGCACCTGGACGGTCAGCCCGTCGACTTCGAGCCAGAGTTGGTCGGTCACAAGAAAATCCTGTCTGCGGGCGCGACATTCGGCTTTGCAACGCGGTGCCGCGACCCTAAAGCGCCGCCGCATTAGCGAAAGGGCGGGCATTGGTCGAGTTACTTCCATTGGCGAATATCGAGCCGCAGGCGGTCGAGCATCTGCTCGACGCCGCTTTCGGGCCCGACCGCTTTGGACGAACCGCCTACCGCCTCCGCGAGGGGGCGGCGGCGATCCCTGCACTCAGCTTCGCGCTCGTCGAGGATGGCATGCTCGTCGGAACGATCCAGTGCTGGCCCGTCGCCCTCCGCACCGCCGATGGCGCGGCGCATCCGCTGGTGATGGTCGGCCCGGTCGCGGTGCGCCCCGACGTGCAGCGCGGCGGACACGGCCGCGCGCTGATGACGCATATGCTGGAGGCGGCCGAAACCAGAGCCGACGGCGCGCTGATGATGATCGGCGACCCCGAATATTACGGTCGCTTCTTCGGCTTCACCGCCGATGCGACGGGCGCCTGGGATCTGCCCGGCCCGTTCGAGAAACGTCGCCTGCTCGCGCGCGCGGTGAACGGACACGCGCTGCCGGTGAATGCTGGGATGATCGGGCCGCGTTGACCATAGCGGGGTTGCGCGCCGCGCACGCCCCCCTATGTCGGGTCCATGGTCACCCCCGCGCCGTTGCTTCCCAAGCCCTTTTCGCAGCTTTCGCTGACCGAGGCGGCCGAGCTTCTCGCCGCGCGCAAGCTACCGCCGGTCGAGACGTGGCACCCCGAGCGCAGCGGCGACAGCGCGATGGAGATTCGCGCCGACGGCGGCTGGTATCATGAGGGCGGGCGGATCGACCGCCCGGCGATGGTCCGACTCTTCTCGACCATATTGCGGCGCGAACCCGATGGAAGCCATGTGCTGGTGACGCCCGCCGAAAGGCTGCGCATCGCGGTCGAGGACACACCCTTTCGCGCGGTCGAGATGAAGAGCGAAGGCGAAGGGAAGGAGCGCAGGCTCGTCTTTCGCCTCGACACCGACGATCTGGTCCTTGCGGGCGCCGATCATCCGCTCTCCTTCGGGCGCGACCCGGACAGCCCCGATCCCCGGCTTCATGCCCGCGGCGCGATCGGCAACGGGCTCGAGGCGCGGATCGACCGCGCGCTCTATTACGAGATGGTCGAGATGGCGCTCGCCGACAGCTGGGAACCGCCCGCCATCTGGTCGAACGGCGCCCGCTTTCCGCTGGTGGACGCCTGATGCTCTCCGAAAAGCTGCGCGCCGCGCTCGACAATCTGCTCCCCGACCCGGGCGAGGACGAGGCCTATCTGTTCGACGGCCCGCCGACCCTCCGCGACGCGGCGGTGCTGATCGCCTTCACCGACCGCGCCGACCCCGGCGTCATCCTGACCCAGCGGCCGCAGTGGCTGCGCAGCCATGCGGGGCAGGTCGCCTTTCCGGGCGGCAAGATCGACCCCGGCGACCGCGACGCGGTCGACGCCGCGCTTCGCGAGGCCGAGGAGGAGATCGGCCTCCATCGCCGCGACGTGGCGATTGCGGGGACGACCGAGGCCTATCGTTCGGGCAGCGGCTATCACATCACCCCCGTGCTCGGCGTCATCCCGCCCGACCTGCCGCTCGATCCCAACCCCGATGAGGTCGAGGACTGGTTCGAGGTGCCGCTCGACATCCTTTTCGACCCCGAAAACTACCACCGCCAGCATGCGCATTGGCAGGGGCACGATCGGCATTATTATGACATGCACTGGCAGGGACGGCGGATCTGGGGCGTGACGGCGGGAATCATCATCAATCTGGCGCGGCGGATGCCCGCAGGCTGGCACCGATGACGGTGCTGCCCGATGCCGAGTGGCGGCAGGGGCCGGGCCTCGCGCGCATCGTCGCGGCGCTGGCGGCGGACGGCGGCGCGGTGAAGGTCGTCGGCGGCGCGGTGCGCGACACGCTGCTCGGCCTTCCCGTCACCGACATCGATCTCGCGACCCCGCTACGCCCCGACGAGGTGATGCGGCGGCTGGAAGCGGCCGACGTCAAGGTGATCCCGACCGGCATCGCGCACGGCACCGTCACCGCGATCGCAAGCGGCGACCGGCACGAGATCACGACGCTGCGCCGCGACGTCGCGACCGACGGGCGACGCGCCACTGTCGCCTTCGCCAACGACTGGCGCGAGGATGCGGCGAGGCGCGATTTCACGATCAACGCGCTCTATGCCGATCCGGAGACGGGCGCGGTCGACGACTGGTTCGGCGGGCTCGCGGACCTTGCGGCGGGGCGCGTCGCCTTCATCGGCGATGCCGCGACGCGGATCGCCGAGGATCACCTTCGCATCCTGCGCTTCTATCGCTTCGCGGCGCGTTTCGGGCGCGGCGAGCTCGACCCGGCGAGCCACGCGGCGGTGGTCGCGGCGCGCCAGTCGCTCAAGAGCCTGTCGCGCGAGCGCGTCGCCGACGAGCTGCTCAAGATTCTCGCGCTGCCCGATCCGCGCGCGGTCGTCGGCCGGATGGCGGCCGACGGCATCTTCGCGGTGATCGTCCCCGAACTCGACCCGGCGTTCGCGAGCACTTTCGACCGGCTGATCGCGAACGAGGCGGCGACCGCTACGCCGCCCGCGCCCTTGCGCCGCCTGTCGGCGTTGCTCCCCGCCGATGCCGCGACTGCCGAAACGGTCGCGAGCCGGCTGCGCCTGTCGACGCGCCAGCGCAAGCATCTCGCGGCCGTGGCGGCGCATCGCGGCGACACCGCGCGCCCGGCGCGCCGGCTCGCCCATGCGATCGGCGTCGAGGCGGCGCGCGACGTCCATCTCCTCGCGGCATCGGATGGGACGGGCGTGCGAAGCCTCGCCGGCTGGGTGCCGCCCGAGCTGCCGATCAAGGGCGGCGACATCATCGCGCGCGGCGTGACCGCGGGCCCCGAGGTCGCGCGAATCCTGCGCGCGGTCGAGGCGGCGTGGGTCGCGGAGGATTTTCCCGATGCGGCGCGCGTCGGCGAGCTCACCGATCAGATGATCGGCCGCGCCAGCGATTCGCGCCAATAGGCGAAGGCTTCGGGGCCATCCATCGGCCGCGCGAACAGATAGCCCTGCCCGAAATCGCAGCCGAGCGCCGACAATAGCCGCGCCTGGTCGGCGGTCTCGACCCCTTCGGCAGTCGTCTTCATCCCCAGCACCTCGGCGAGGCTCTGGATCGTGCGAACGATCGCGGCCTTGTCGCGATCCTCGACCATATGATCGACGAAGCTGCGGTCGATCTTGAGCACGTCGATCGGCAGCCGCTGCAGATAGGCAAGGTTCGAATAGCCGGTGCCGAAATCGTCCATCGCGATCCGCGCGTCGAGCGCCTTCAATTCGCTGAGCACCGACAGCGCGAGGTCGGGGTCGCCGATGATCGCGCTTTCGGTCAGCTCGATCATCAGCCGTTCGCCGCCGATCGCATTGGTCATCAGCGCCTGGCGCACGACGGCCGCGATATCGTCGCGGACGAGCTGGATCGCCGACACGTTGACCGAGAAATAGCATTCGACCGGCGTTCCGCCATTGTCGCGGTCCCAGTCGGCCAGCACCTTCGCCGCCTTGGCGATCACCCACTGGCCGAGCGGCACGATCAAGCCCGAATCCTCCGCGACCGGAATGAATTCGGCCGGTGACACGGGGCTGCCGTCGCTGTCGTCCCAGCGAGCGAGCGCCTCGAAGCCGGCGACGCGGCCGCTCGCCAGCTCGATCAGCGGCTGGAAGGCGAGGCGCAGCCGGTCCTCTTCGATCGCGCTCCTGAGCGCGGTTTCGAGGCCGAAGCGATTGTCGGACAGCATCGCCGCCTCGGGCTCGTAGATTTCGATGCGGTCGGTCTGCTTGGCGCGCTTCAGCGCGATCTGCGCGTGGCGGATCTGGTCGCCGATATCGGTGTCATGTCCGGGCTGAATCGCGCAGCCGAGCGCGCAATCGACGCTGACCTTCAGCTCGCCGATGCGGAACGGATGGTCGAAACAGCCGCGGATGCGCCGCGCCAGCTCGCGCACGTCGGCGCGCCCGCCGGTGATGCGGGTGGAGATGGCGAATTCGTCGCCGCCGCTGCGCGCCAATATGTCGCCGCTGCGCAGGCTCGATTTCAGGCGGCGCGCGACGGTGATGATCAGCTCGTCGCCCGCGAGCGGGCCGATATGCTCGTTGATGCGGCTGAAGCGCGCAAGGTCGAGCAGCAGGATCGCATGGTCGGCGGGCTCGTCGGTATGCGATCGCTGTTCGACCAGCTCCTCGAACCCGGCGCGATTGGGGAGACCGGTCAGGCTGTCGGACACCAGTTCGCGGCGCAGATTGCGCTCGGTCATCATTTCCTGCGTGCGGTCGATCAGCGTCAGCAGGAACAGCGATTCGTCGCCGCATTCGTCCGACAGCCGGCCGATCGCGCCGCGCAGATCGCGCGCCGCCACGCCTTCGCCGAGGCGGCACGCGAATTCCTGGTTCTCGTCGACCCGCCCCGCCGCGGCGCGCTCGATCGCCCGGCGCAGTTCGATCGGGGCGTTCGCGCCGGCGGGCGACAGGCCGAGCCGGTCGAACGCGGCATTGCTGGCGTGGAGGCTGAAATTGCCGCGTTCCAGCGGCCGGATCAGCGCTGCGGGCACCGGCAGGGCGTCGATCCAGCCGACGTAAAGCAAGGGCCGGTCTTCGCCGGTCTGATCGATAGGCATAACGAAGGGTTTTGTGCGACCTTTCCCCATTGACCCATGACTATGTCACCGGGAGTAAAGAAGCTATTTACGGCAAGGGGGCAATCGGTTTCAGCCGAAACGATTATTTCGCGGAAAACCGGTCGGCGGCATCCGCCCCGCGGCGCCGCGCGCGACGCGCCAGGGAACGAGGTCGGTTTCGGTCCGGGTGCGGCCGCTGTCGCCGCCCATCGTCCAGCTCAGACCCTCGGCGAAGACGAAGCTGATCGCATCCGACAGGCCGCCGTCGCGATAGCGTTGCAGCATCACGCCCTGGCCGCGCGCCATCACCGGCACCTCGTTGATCGGGAAAACCACGAGCTTGCGGTTCTCGCCGACCACGGCGACGCTGTCGTCGTCCGGCGCGATCGGGCGCACCACGGCGAGCCCGGCCTTGGGTTTCAGGTTGACGACGCCGCGACCCTTGCGCGTTTCGGCGATCACCTCGCCCATCTGGACGACGAAGCCGTGCCCGCTCGTCGAGGCGAGGAGCAGGCGGCCCTCCGCGCTTGCGGGGATCAGCGCGACGATCCGTGCCTCGGGGTCGATATCGACCATCAGCCGCAGCGGCTCGCCGAAACCGCGCCCGCCGGGCAGCTTGTCCGCGCCGACCGTGAAGAAACGCCCGTCGCTCGCCGCGACCAGCAGCTTGTCGGTGGTCTGCGCATGCGCCGCGAAGGCGAGCTCGTCGCCTTCCTTGAACTTGAACTCGCCCCACTGGTCGGCTGCGACATGGCCGCGCTGGGCGCGGATCCAGCCGCGCTTCGACAGGATCACCGTTACCGGTTCCTTCTCGATCATCGCGTCGAGCGGAATATCGCGCGCCGGCGCCGCTTCGGCGATCGCCGTCCGCCGCGCGCCGAGCTGCGTGTCGGGCCCGTAAACCGCCTTCAGCTTTTCGAGGTCCTTGCGCAGCCGCGTCTTTTGACGGTCCTTGCTCGCGACCAGCTTCGCCAGTTCCTCGCGCTCGGCGACGAGGTCTGCCTGCTCGCGTTTCAGCTCCATTTCCTCCAGCTTGCGCAAGCTCCTGAGGCGCATGTTGAGGATCGCCTCGGCCTGGCGGTCGGTCAGCTCGAACTCGGCCATCATCACCGCCTTGGGTTCGTCCTCGGTGCGGATGATCTCGATGACGCGGTCGAGGTTCAGGAAGGCGATCAGATAACCGCCGACCAGCTCGAGCCGGTCGTCGATCTTGCCGATCCGGTGCTCGGCGCGGCGGACGAGCACGATGATCTGGTGCTGCAGCCACTCGGTCAAGAGCTGGTGCAGCCCCATCACCTTCGGCGTCCGCGTCGCGTCGAGGACGTTGAGGTTGAGCGCGAAGCGGCTTTCGAGTTCGGTCAGCCTGTAGAGGCTTTCCTTGAGCACCTCGGGGTCGACGTTGCGGCTTTTGGGAACCAGGACGATGCGGATGTCTTCGGCGCTTTCGTCGCGCACGTCCTCGAGGATCGGCAGCTTCTTGTCGGCGATCAGCTGCGCGATCGCCTCGATCAGCTTGCCCTTGGCGACCCCGTACGGGATTTCGCTGATCACGAGCTGCCAGGTGCCGCCCGCCTGCTTCTCGATCCCCGTTTCCTCCCAGCGCCCCTCGGCATCGCGGCCGGTCGAGAAGCGCGCGCGGACGCGAAAGCCCCCGCGGCCGGTCTCATAGGCGTGCGCGATCGTCTCGGCGCTGTCGACGACGATGCCGCCCGTCGGGAAATCGGGCCCCTTCACATGGGTCAGCAGCTCGGCGAGCTCGGCCCTCGGATTGTCGATCAGGACGAGCGCGGCGTCGATCACTTCGGCGGCGTTGTGCGGCGGGATGTTCGTCGCCATGCCGACCGCGATCCCGCTCGCGCCGTTGGCGAGCAGGTTCGGGAACAGCCCCGGCATGATCTCGGGCTCTTCGTCCTCGCCATTATAGGTCGGCTTGAAATCGACCGTGCCCTCGTCGAGCCCCTGCATCAGGTCGATCGCGACGCGCGTCAGCCGCGCTTCGGTATAACGGTAGGCCGCGGCGTTATCGCCGTCGATATTGCCGAAATTGCCCTGGCCGTCGACGAGCGGATAGCGGAGCGAGAAATCCTGCGCGAGACGGACCATCGCGTCATAGACCGCGGTGTCGCCGTGCGGGTGGAACTTGCCGATGACGTCGCCGACGACGCGCGCCGATTTCTTGTAGCCCTGGCTGGGATCGAGCCGCATCGCGCGCATCGCCCAGAGAAGGCGGCGGTGGACGGGCTTCAGCCCGTCGCGCAGGTCGGGGAGCGAGCGCGCGGTGATCGTCGACAGCGCATAGACGAGATAGCGTTCGGACAGCGCGCTGTCGAACGGGGTATCGATCTGGCCGGGGACGGGTTCGTTATGGTCGGGATCGTCGGTCGTATTCGCCATTGTCCGGTGCCGATAGCAAGGCCGGGGCCCGAGGCAAAGGGCAAAGCGGTCGCCGCTTGCGTCCGCGCGCGCATTCGCGCAAGCCGGACGGCGGAAGAGGGGAGAATCGGTGGCTGCTTTCGACGATCACCCACCGGGTCCGCTCGCGCGTTTCGTGCGCGCGGCGATGCTGTGGTTCTACCGTCGCCAGGGCTGGACCGCGGTGGGCGAGGTGCCCGAGCCGCGCCGCTTCATCATCATCGCCGCACCGCACACGAGCAATTGGGACTTCCTCTATTACCTCGGCCTCACCGCCGACAAGGACATCCGCCCGCATTTCATGGGCAAGCTGTCGCTGTTCCGATGGCCGCTCGGCGGCTTCATGCGTCAGATGGGCGGCATTCCCGTCGACCGGACAGGCGGGCATAATCATGTCGAGGCGATGGTCGCCGAGTTCGCGCGCCGCGACGAATTCATGCTCACCGTCGCGCCCGAGGGCACGCGGCGCAAGACCAGGAAATGGCGCACCGGTTTCTATCATATCGCGATGGCGGCGAAGGTGCCGATGGTCGTCGGGCTGATGGACTATGGCCGCAAGACCGGCGGGCTTGGCCCGGCCATCTGGCCGACCGGCGACTTTCGCGCCGATATGGAGAAGGTGCTGGCGGTCTATCGCGACTGCACCCCCAAATATCCCGACCGGGCTGTGCGTTCGCTCTCCGATATATTAGGGGAAGGCGACGAAGGAGCGGTGGCGGCATGATGGGGCTCTGGCAGACATTGGCGATCAATTTCGCCGGCCTGATGGCCGTGATCCTCGGGCTGTGGATCGCGGCGCGGACGATCCGCGACGTCTCGTTCATCGACGCCTTCTGGGCGTTCGGCATGGTGCTGCTCGCGTGGGGCACCGCCCTTCAGGCGGGCTTCGAGGGCGTCCGGACCCAGCTTCTGCTGCTCCTCGTGACCCTGTGGGGCCTGCGCCTCGCCGCGCATCTGTTCCTGCGCTGGCGTGCCAATGGCGAGGACCCGCGCTACCGCAGGATTCTCACCAGCGTCATCGAGCAGCGCGGCTGGAGCTGGGGCACCGCGGCGTTGGTCTCGGTGTTCCTGACCCAGGCGCCGCTGCTGTTCCTCACCTGCCTGCCGGCGCAGCTCGGCATCTGGGCGAGCGCGACGACCCCGCCCGCGACCGCGGGCTGGCTCGCGGCGCTCGGCACCTTCGCCGCGCTCGCGGGCATCGCGTTCGAGGGCATCGGCGACGCGCAGCTCCACGCCTTCCGCAAGGACCCCGACAACCGCGGCAAGGTGCTCGACACCGGCCTCTGGCGCTACACGCGCCATCCGAATTATTTCGGCGACACGCTGACCTGGTGGGGTATCTGGCTCGTCGCAGCCGACGCCGGGCTGTGGGTGGCGTTGGCGAGCATCATCGGCCCCATCTTCCTCACCTTCACCCTCACGAAATGGTCGGGCAAGGCGCTGCTCGAAAAGGGGCTGCACAAGTCGCGCCCCGGCTATGCCGATTATGTCCAGCGCACCTCCGGATTCCTCCCATGGCCGCCAAAGACCAAGGGCTAGGCGGCGAGGCGACCGCGGCTGACGCGAGCGCGCTCGGCGACGCGCCGCGCATCCGCGCGATCCTGACCGAAGCGGCGCGCGAGGGGCGCAGCGTCAGCTATTCGGAGCTGCTCGGCGACCTCGGCTTCCGCTTCACCCGGCCCAAGATGCGCGCGGTCTGCAAAACGCTCGCCGAGGTCGACCGCCTGTGCGCGCTCGATGGCGAGCCCGACCTCGCGGTGCTGGTGGTGCGCGAAAGCGACCGACTGCCGGGGCAGGGCTGGTGGGTCGGCGGCACCGCGCTGCTCCTCGGGTACGACGGCCCGTGGGAAGGCGCGAGCGCCGCGCGCTTCATTCGGGAGCAGCAGCAGGCGGTGTTCGATTTTTGGGAGGGGCGGTAGGAGTGCGCGAGCTCGGATTTTCCATTCTGCGTTTCATTCTCGCGATCATGCTAATTGGCGGGCTGCACGAATATGCGCCTCCGTCTTGGGGTGCTTATGGCGTACTGCTCGCTTTTCTCTGCCTGTCCTTTCTAGTTACGCTGGTTCACGAACTGGGACACGCATTGGCGGTATGGGCGCAGCGCGGGACGGTGATTGAAATCTCGGTCTTCGGCCTAACCTATGCGCCAAGGTTGCGGCGCTTTGCGCTGAAAGCGCTTCCGAAGGGCGGCGATCTAGGGGGGTATGTCGATTATCTTCCGCCGGATGAAGACTGGACGCGGGTGCAATATGGTATTGTCGCGGCAGCGGGGCCGCTTGCCGATGCGACGTTCGCCCTGCTCGCGCTCGCGACCTCGATGTGGCTCACGGTCCCCGATCCTGCGATACGTACCCCAGTCGCCGCAGTCGTTGCCTATGACGAGGCGCAGCTCCGCCCGGTGAAGATTCGCAGCAACCTGCCGTCGAATGAGCAGCACAAGCAAATCATCGCCGAAATCGCGGCACATGAGCGATGGGGAAAGTTCGAGGCTCTGGCGCCGATGCTGACGGTTGTCGCCTTTTTGTCGGCGCTCGGCAACCTGCTTCCCTATCGCGGCAGCGACGGAGCGACGTTGCTCGAACTGTGGCGCGGGCGAAACCGCGTCGCGCCGATGCGCTGACGCCCCATCGTCGGTCTACTTCTTCAATCCGATCTCGCGTAGCCGCTCCTGCAGATACTCGTCCGCGGTGATCGGCTCCGGATAGAGGTTCGGGTGCGACACATCGACGCAATTCTCGAGCGTCTCGATCGGATAGTCCGAGCGGAAATGCAGGAAGAAGGGCATCGAATAGCGCGCGACGCTGGCGCGGCCCGCGTCGGGGTTGCGGACGCGGTGGGTGGTCGAGGGCAGGCGGTTGTTGGTCAGCCGCTGCAGCATGTCGCCGACATTGACCGCCATCGCCCCGGCCGGCGGGCTGACGGGGAGCCAGCTTCCGTCCTTGTCGAGGATCTCGAGCCCCGCCTCCTCGGCGCCGAGCAGCAGGGTGATCGTGTTGATGTCCTCGTGCGCCTCGGCGCGGATGCCCTTCGCGGGTCCCTCGACCGGTGGATAATGGAGCAGACGCATCACGCTGTTGCCGTCCTTGACCGTGTCGTCGAAGAAATCGGGGGCGAGGCCGAGATAGCGGGCGATGCCCGAGAGCAATCGGCCGCCGACGCGGTCGAATTCGGCGAACAGCTTGTCATAGGTGGCGCGGAAGCCCGCGACCTCGGCGGGCCAGACGTTGTTCGGCTGCTGCGCGGCGAGCTTGTGGCCTGCGGGCAGGTCGCGGCCGACGTGCCAAAATTCCTTGAGGTCGACCTCTTTCGCACCCTTGGCGATCTCGGTCCCGAACGGCGTGTAGCCGCGCGCGCCGCCGCCGCCGGGGATGTGATAGGCGCGCTTCGCTGCCTCGGGCAGCGCGAAAAAGGCCTTCGCCTTCACCCAGGCGTCGTCGATCAGCGCCGGGTCGATGCCATGATCGGTGATCATCGCGAAGCCGAAGCGCTCGAACGAGGCGCCGAAGTCGTGCGCGAATTGCTCGGCGGGAAGCGACAGGGAAATGACGGGAACGGCGGCGGTCATACGGTTGGAATCCATCTGTTAGGGGTCGCGCCCAGGGCGCGTCATAGCTGCGATTTAGGCGCTGGCGCCGGACGGTTAAAGGGAAAAAGGCGGTTCCGTCGCGCGGTCGGCTCGGCTAAGCCCGCCGCCATGGCAAAGCAATATTGGCTGATGAAATCCGAACCCGACGTCTATGGCTGGGATACGCTGGTCCAGGACGGCAGCGGCATCTGGGACGGCGTGCGCAACCACACGGCGAAGCTCAACATGCAGGCGATGAAGGTCGGCGACGAGGCGCTCTTCTATCACAGCAATATCGGCAAGGAGTGCGTCGGGATCATGAAGATCACCGAGGCCGCCTTTCCCGATCCGACCGCCGACGAGGGTTCGCCCTGGGTGGTCGTGCGCGTCGAACCGGTGCGGCCGCTCGCGCATCCGGTGACGCTCGCCGCGATCAAGGCCGACCCGAAGCTCGCCGACATGGATCTCGTCCGCCTGTCGCGCCTGTCGGTCGGTCGCGTGACGCCCGACGAGTGGAAGCATGTCCTGAAGAAGTCGGAAAAGCCGGAAAGCTAAAGCCGGAACCGGCCTATTTGCGCAGCTTGGCCTGCATATGCTGCGTCACCGACGGGTGCAGCGGGCTGACGAACTCGCAGCCGCAATTGGTGCCGTCGACGCGGCGGACAACCGCTTCGAGCAGCTGCAGGCCGGGCAGGTTCACCCACAGATGCGTGTCCACAGCGGGGGGCGAATAGGAGAAAAAGCGAAATCCCGTCGACGAAAGGTCGAACAGGTCGACGTCGAACGGGTTCATGCCCGCCTCGCGAAGGCGCGCCCGCGCGGACACGTCGGTGCGCGTCGCGCGGCGCCCCTCCGGCGCGGGTTTGGTGATGCTGCTGTTTTTTCCCGACACGGCTGGCGATCCCTGGTGCGATTCGATTCGAGATTTCTATCGCGCCGATGGTTACCGGCAGGTCAAAGCCGATGGTGAAGCCTTCTGGTTAAGGCGGCGCGTCGCCGACCGTCATCGACTGGCCGGGATAGGCGGCGACGAGCGCGGCCGCTTCGCGCCAGTCGGCGGTCAGCCAGCGGTCGTGATCCTCGGCCTGGAGGATGACCGGCATCGCCTTGGGCTGATAATGCGCGACCAGCCGGTTGGGATCGGTCGTCAGGATCGCGAAGCCGGGCCAGTCCTCGATCTGCCGCTGGATTCCCGCGAAGGCGAAGATCGGGCGGGAGGCGACCGAAAACCAGTGCTGCCGCTTCGCGCCCTGGGCTCCCGACCATTCGGCGAAGGCCGTCGCGGGCACCAGACAGCGCAGTTCGGGATGCCGCAGCGTGCCGATCCAGAACGGGCTTTGAAGGTTACGGACGGTGGTTACCGGGCGCGTGCCTTGCGGGGGCGGCGGAACCCCCCACAATCGGGGGCGCAGAAAGCGGCGCGATCCGCCGCGTCCGTCGCTGACGATCACTGGGGCGGGACGGCCGGGCGCGACATAGTCGCCGGTCCAGGGATCGTCGCCGGCCTCGGCCTCGAAGGCCGCGGCGATCGCGCCCGCGGGCGCGTCGAGGCGGTAAAGGTTGGTCATCCGGCTTTTAGTCGGTCCCGCGCACCCGTCCGCGTCCGGCCTTGACCGTGCTGCGCGCCTTCTTGCTGTCGACGCGGCGCGCCTTGGCGGCCTTGCTCGGTTTGGTCTTGATGCGCCGCTCGGGGCGCACCAGCGCGGCATCGACCAGCGCGTTCAGCCGTTCGCGCGCATCGGCGCGGTTCGCTTCCTGGGTGCGATAGCGGCGCGCGAGGATGACCAGCTCGCCTTCGGTCGTCATCCGGCTGCCCGCGAGCTGCTTCAGCCTTTTATACGCATCGGGGGCGAGGCCCAGCGCATAAACGTTGACGCGAAGCTGGCACGCGGTCGCGACCTTATTGACATTCTGCCCGCCGGGACCGGTGCCTGCGAGGAACTTCTCGGTGATCGCGCTCTCGGGAATCTCAGCCACGGGTCGGCGCCGCTCCCGCCGGCGCGGCGAAGCCCAGCGCGACGAAGGCGTCGGGGAAGGGCGCCTCGGCGATAATTGGCGGCTTGACGTCACGTTTTACCACCAGTCGTTCGGCGTGGAGCAAGGTGCGCGTCCGCGTGCCGCCGCGTCCGTAGACGGGGTCGCCGACGAGCGGAAAGCCGAGCCCTTCGAGCGCATGGACGCGAAGCTGATGCGTGCGGCCGGTTTCGGGGCGGAAGCGCAACAGGCTGCGGCCTTCGACGACAGCGAGCTTTTCCCAATGCGACACCGACGGCTTGCCTTTCGGATCGCTGATCATGCGCCAGCCCTCCTCGGCGGTCGAAGTCTTGGAAAGCGGCAGGTCGATCGTGCCGCTGTCGGCTTCGATCACGCCGTCGAGGATCGCGAGATATTGCTTCTCGACCGCGCGGTTTTCGAACGCGCGGGTGAAGCGCCCGTGCGCTTTGGGATTGCGCGCGAGCAGCAAGCAGCCCGAGGTGTCGCGGTCGAGCCGATGGACCGCGAGCGGCCAGCGCTTGAAGCCGAAGCGCAGCGAATCGAGATGATTTTCGAGGCTGAGGCTGCCGTCGCGCGGTGCGTCGACGGGCAGGCCCGCCGGCTTGTCGAGGACCATGGCCTCGCCGTCGAGAAAAAGGATGCGATCTGAAAGGAGCATCGCCGCGCTATAGGCGGCGTGCTCCCTCGCCGAAAGCGTAAACGTCCATCGCGAGCAGGCCATAGGTGGTGCTGGCGTGCAGCCGCTCGGCCTCGAACGGCTCGCCGCCGGCGCCCATCGCGACGAACAGCGGCAGGATATGATCCATCGTCGGATGATTGTCGCGGCCGTGCGGCGCGCGCTCGACCGCGTGCAGTACGTCGTCGACCGCGCCTGCGGCCAGGCGCTCGGCGACCCAGTCGGCGAAGGCGGTGACCCACCCGGCCGCGGGCGCATCGACCGCGGGGCGCGCCGAGAACAGCGCGCGCAGATTGTGCGTCATGCTGCCCGATCCGACGATCAGCACGCCTTCGTCGCGAAGCGGGATGAGGGCCCGGCCCAGCGCATGATGCCATTCGGGCGTCGCGCTGGAGGCGATCGATAGCTGGACGACCGGAATATCGGCGTCCGGATAGATCAGCGAGAGGGGAACCCATGCGCCATGGTCGAACCCGCGCGCCGCGTCGGGCGTCACGTCGAGGCCCTGCGCGCCGAGCAAGGCGGCGATGCGCGCCGCGAGCGCCGGATCGCCCGGCGCCGGATAACGCATCGCGAAAAGTTCGTCCGGGAAACCGCCGAAATCGTGGATCGTCGGCGGTGCGAGGGAGGCCGTAACGGTCGCGCGGCCGCCCTGATACGCCGCGTCATGGTGTGCCGAGACGACCAGGATCGCCTGCGGACGCAGCAGCCTGTTGCCCAGTCCGGCGAGGAAATCCCGCGCCGGACTGGGCTCCAGCGACAGCATCGGCGACCCGTGCGAAAGGAACAGGCTGGGAAGCCGCTGCATCGCGTGGCTCAGGCCGCTTGCTGCAGCGTGTCGATCGCCGAGGTGGCGCGCGCGATCGCTTCGCCGTCCATCAGGTGACCGTCGGCGGCGATGATCGTCACGTCGGTGATGCCGACGAAGCCGAGGATGTGCTTGAGGTATCCGCTCGCGAAATCGACCGCGCTGCCCAGCGGCACGCCGCCCGAGGCGAAGACGATATAGGCGCGCTTGCCGGTCAGCAGGCCCTCGGGGCCGGCTTCGGTGTAGCGGAAGGTGCGGCGGGCGCGGGCGATCATGTCGACCCAGGCCTTCAGCGAGGCGGGGATCGCGAAATTATAGATCGGCGCGGTGATCACGATCGTGTCGGCGGCTTCGAGCTCGGCGATCAGTTCGTCCGATCCGGCGAGCAGCGCCTTCTGTTCATCGCTGCGCTCGGCTTCGTCGGTGAAGTTGGCGCCGACCCAGTTTTCGGTGAGCAGGGCGGGCGGAGTCGCGTTGAGGTCGCGGCGGGTGACCGTCGCGCCGTAATCCTGTTCGACGAGGCGGCTCACGAGCTGGTCGGCGAGCGCGCGCGTGGTCGAACCCTGGTTGCGGGCGCTGGCGTCGATGCGAAGAATATGGGTCATGGCGGATACTCCTTGGACTGTGTGAGGGGAGAAGAGGGTGGGCCGCCGCCGCAAGGGAGGGGGACAACAGGCGGCGGCCCGGGGGGAGGCTCGTCAGAGGCTGTCGACCAGCACCAGTTCGGCGTCGTCGATCGCTTCGACGATGATGGTGCCGACGTCGCGGATCGCGATGCCGTCGCGCGGATCGGCATCCTCGCCATTGACGCGGATGCGGCCCTTGGCGGCGACCAGATAGGCGTGGCGCCCGGCATCGAGGTCGTAGGACAGCGTTTCGCCGGCGTTCACCGTCGCAGCCGCCACACGGGCGTTGGCGCGGATCGGCAGCGCCTCATCGCCCTCGATCCCGCTCGCCAGCGTCACGAACTGGCCCGAACGATCGGCCTTGGGGAACTGGCGCGCACCCCAGCCGGGATTGCCGCCGTCACGATCGGGCAGGATCCAGATCTGGAACAGCGTCGTTTCCTCGTCCTCGAGGTTGAACTCGCTGTGCGTCACGCCGGTACCCGCGCTCATCACCTGGACGTCGCCCGCCGCGGTGCGGCCGCTATTGCCCATCGAGTCGCGATGGGTGATCGCGCCGGTGCGGACATAGGTGATGATCTCCATGTCGCGGTGCGGGTGCGGGGGAAAGCCCGCCTGCGCCGCGATCGCATCGTCGTTCCAGACGCGCAATGCGCCCCAGCCCATCCGGCTCTCGTCATAATAGTTCGCGAAGGAGAAGTGATGACGCGCGTCGAGCCAGCCGTGGTCGGCGTGGCCGAGGCTGTCGAATTTGCGAATGTCGATCATGGCCGTTCCTTTCTTGTCTGTCGTCACGCCCATCGGCGTGGTGTTGATGCCAAGATAAGGGTTTGGATCGTTTCTAAAATAGCGTAGATGGAAAATCATCGTTTCCAATTTTAAGTCGATAGGACAAGAAGCCCCTCCCCTTCAGGGGAGGGGTTGGGGTGGGGTCCATCGGCCTTGCGCAAGGCCGATGGACCCCACCCGCTGCGACTAGCGAGCAAGCTCGCAAGTCTCGCTGCCCTCCCCTGAAGGGGAGGGGCTAAGGAGAGAAGAATGTCGCTTCCCGATTATGAAGGCTGGGCCTGTTTCGTCGCCGTCGCCGACGGCGGCAGCTTCACCGCCGCCGCCGCCGCGCTCGGCTTGTCGAAGGCGAGCGTGTCGAAGGCGGTGACGCGGCTCGAGGCATCGCTCGGCATCACCTTGCTGCATCGCAGTTCGCGCGTCGTCGCTGTGTCTACCGCCGGCGCGGGACTGCTGGGCGAAGCGCGCGCGATGGTCGCGGCGGCGACCGCGGCGACCGAGGCGGCGCGCGGCGACCGGGTCGACCTTGCCGGGCCGATCCGCCTCGCGGCGCCGATGAGCTTCGGGATCAAGGTGCTCGGCCCGCCGCTCGCCGCCTTCCTCGAGAGGCATCCGGCGGTGGAGATCGAGGTGATGCTGAGCGACGCGCGTCACGACCTCGTCGCCGAGGGGATCGACCTGTCGCTGCGCATCGCGAGCCTCGACGATTCGACGCTGCTCGCGCGCACCATCGCGCCGGTCGCGGCGTCGGTGATGGCGAGCCCCGCCTATCTGGAAAAGACCGGCACGCCGCGCCACCCGCTCGACCTCGCGCGCCACCGGCTCCTCGGCTACGGCCACCGCGAACGCGCGATCCCGCTGCGCTTCCACCGCGACAGGGAGGAGGCAACAGTCGTGCCCGCGGGGCCACTCTTCGCCAACAATGGCGACATCGCGGTGCCGTGGCTGGTCGCGGGGGGCGGGATCGCAGTGCTGCCCGACTTCATCGCCGAGGAGGCGCTGGTGTCGGGCGCGCTCGTCCGCATCCTCACCGACTGGTCGTTGCCGCAGGCGCATCTGCACCTGCTCTCGCCGCCCTCGCGGCTGCGCCCGGCGCGCGTGCGGGCGCTTTCCGACTATCTCGTCGATGCGCTGAAACGGTCCTGCAGCGGGGCAGGGGATCGGCGGCACGGGGCCGAGCGCGCGTGAACACCCCGTGTCCGTCGAAGGCGGATTCCCCGCGACTCGTGGATTTCTGCGGGTTAAACCAAAATTAACCTTTTCCCTTCATTAGTTTCGTGGTTAATGGTCCGGCAGTCCCGCAACAGGGGATCGATCCGCCGCGACATTCATGATGGCCCGGCGATCGGTTCGCGGGGCCATCGTGGGAAACAGTCGAAGGGGTGCCCAATGCGTGTATTGCTGATCGAGGACGAGCCGACGACCGCGAAGGCGATCGACACGATGCTCACCACCGAGGGCTTCAACGTCTACACCACCGACCTGGGCGAAGAGGGCCTGGATCTCGGCAAGCTCTATGATTACGACATCATCCTGCTCGATTTGAACCTGCCCGACATGCACGGCTACGACGTGCTGAAGAAGCTCCGCACCGCGAAGGTGCAGACGCCGGTGCTGATCCTGTCGGGCATTTCCGAAATGGATTCGAAGGTGCGCTCGTTCGGCTTCGGCGCCGACGACTATGTCACCAAGCCCTTCCACCGCGACGAGCTGGTCGCCCGCATCCATGCGGTCGTCCGCCGCTCGAAGGGCCACAGCCAGAGCGTGATCAAGACGGGCAAGCTCGCGGTCAATCTCGACACCAAGACGGTCGAGGTCGACAGCGTGCGCGTGCATCTGACCGGCAAGGAATATCAGATGCTCGAGCTGCTTTCGCTCCGCAAGGGCACGACGCTGACCAAGGAAATGTTCCTGAACCATCTTTATGGCGGGATGGACGAGCCCGAGTTGAAGATCATCGATGTCTTCATCTGCAAGCTCAGGAAGAAGCTGGCGCTCGCCTGCAATGGCGAAAATTATATCGAGACGGTCTGGGGCCGCGGCTATGTGCTGCGCGACATCGACGACGACGGCAACGAAGTCCGCCGCGTCGCCTGACGCTAACGCATATGCACCAAAGAAACCGGCGCGGAGCGATCCGCGCCGGTTTTCTTGTGGTCGGGTCGGAAGTCACCATTGAATTCCGACGCTCCATTCCCCTTCGACTGGACGGAGATGGCGAGAGTTTGAAACACCCTGGGGTCCTGACCCTAGCCTTTGCGGCCGTAATGGCCGGGCAAGGGCTGCGTCTGAAGCAGCCCCGGGCGCCACGCGGAGACTTTCGGCGGCGGCATGATCTGGAAATCGGCGCGGCTGTCGGCCGCCACCAGCTCGTCGCCGTGCGCGGCGCGCAGCCGGCCGGGGAAAATCTCCGCGTCGGTTTCGATGCCGAAGCGGCGGTCGACGACCCAGCGGACGGTGCCCATCATCGGGTCGTGCCCCGGCAGGAACAGCGTCACTCGCTCGCCCAGGTTCAGCCCGTGCGGCGCCTGGCCGCCGATGCCGGTCTGCGACACGTTGCGGATGGTGACGTCGAACTGGCCGAAGCGCGCGCAGGCGAGCGCCGCCTTCACCAGGCGCGACTGGCGCGGCTGGCGCTTTTCGGCTGCCGTGGAGGCGGATTCGGCCTCGGGATAAGACATGCGCGACCCAGTTCCAGCCGCCCGGTCACCCACACCCGGCGGTCATTATGGTCCCATGCGACTCCATAAAGAAGGAAGGTAAATATTCGGTCATCATCCGAGGATGCCGCCTGCGCAAGGAGCCCGCCGGTCGAAGACCGGCGGGCTCCCGCATTCTTCTTTTCGGGTGCTCAGCGCAGGCCCGAAAAATCGAGGTCGTGGATGCGGCCGTAGCGGACGTCGCAGCTGAACTTGCCCTTGTCGTAATAGCCGCCGCGGCCCCAGCGGCCGCCATAGCCGTCGCGGACGACGACGCGGCCCTTGACCTTGTAGCCGTCGCGCTTGCGGTCGATGCTCGTCACTTGGGTGACGTCGGCGCGGCCATAGCGGCTGCCGCTGCGCTCGACCGCGCGCACGCACTGGTTCACCGCGCTGCGGCTGTCGCCATAGCGGCCATAGTCATAGCCATAGCCGTAACGCGGGTCGTCGTAGCGGCCGCGATAGCGATCGTCGTAACGGTCGTAGCGATCATTGTCCGAGGACAGGATCGCGGCGAGGCCGCCGAGCACGACGGCGCCGGCGATGATCTCGCCCGCGCTGATGCCGTCGCGGTCGTAACGGTCGCGCGCCATTGCGGGTGTGGCGCTCAGCAACGCGCCGGCGGCGGCCGCACCAATCGCGGCCTTGGTCAAAGACGTTTTGATCATCTGAGCCATGGTTCGGTCTCCTTCACCGTCAGGCAGCGCGAAATCGCGGCCTGTTGGTGACGGTCTACCAAGGCGGGGGTGACATGGTGCTGAACCTCCCGCTTATCCAAGGTTCAGCCTGGGTTGTCCTACGTTCAGGAAGGCGAGCAGTCTTTACGCTCGGATCAGCCGAAGCTGACGTCGACCACGCGGCCGCCGCGATAGCTGCAGCCAAAGCTGCGCGTCGGGCCATCGGGCGCCGACACCGTGCCGGTGACGTACCAGCCGCCGTCGTTCGGGCGCGCTTCGGTGATGCTGTCGACACGCGCGCCGTCGCCGAATTCGCCCTCGGCCGCCCAGCTGCACGCATCGCTGGCGCGTGCCTCGGCTTCGCCCGAACCATAGGCGCCGTCCTGATAGGGGCGCACCTCCTGCGGCTGGTCATAGGGCTCGTCGCGCGGTTCGTCGCGATAGGGCGGTTCGTACCGGTCGTCGCGGTCGCGCCCGTCCTTGCTCACCGCGCTGGCGATGGCCGCGATCGCGCCGATGACGAACAGGCCGCCGATCACGTCGCCGGCGTCGATCCGGTCGTGATGGCGATAGCCCCAGCCGCCGTGACGGCCGCGCGCCTCGGCGGGGGTCGCGCTGAGTCCGATGGTGGTGAACAGGACCGCCGCGGCGGTCGTCAGGCCGGTCAATCTCCGCATCGCTCGGTGACTCCATGGCGGGCGAGGAACGATCCGGCCCGCAATGCGCCGGGCATAGCCGCCCCATGCTTTCGCGCCGCTGAACCGTGGCGGGCGTGCGGCGGGCTGCGCGACAGGGAGGATCGTCCGCTCCCCACCCCAAAGCCGACACGCACTTGCAGGCGGTGTCATCCCCAAAAACAAG